>TBL_comb48_EPIDRAFT_1002913_pt1 | contig 11657 bp, 4 predicted proteins | sample TroBogEpilimnion_37_FD_10681 | JGI IMG/M metagenome (IMG submission 10681)
CTGTTCCATTACCGCTATTGGCAGTTGATGTGAGTGCGGTGTTAGCGCCTAGCGTGAGATTGCCACCATAACTTTGATTACCGCTCGTGGTGACATTGCCAGCTAAAGTAGTTGTTCCAGTATTTAATGCAGTACCAATGGTTGATGCATTACAACTAGTAGCGTTAATACATAAGTAGCCTAAAGCACTAGTGCCACTATTGCCACCGACTACGCCACCAAATGCAGTAGCGCCGGTACCATTGCTGAGAGACAGGCCATAGTAATTACCAGTTGAAGTGCCAACTGAGCTATCGACCGTAGAGCTAAAAGTGATATTGCCATTCGTATTAGCGTTACTGGTATTGAGCGTTGTTAAGCTCGTGTTTGCTCCTAATGTCACTGCACCGGTATAGGTTTGATTACCAGCAGTATTAATGTTGCCTGCCAAGGTACTGGTGCCTGAGACAACGAGATTAGAAGTATTAGCACTATTAGTGAATAGCGCGCCAGAGCTCATACTTAATGAACTCAAGGTGACTGTGCCACTGTACGACAGATCTAAAGTACCAGCAGATCCAATGGAAACGGAGCCAGTGCCTAGGGCAGATGCACTGCCTGCGCTAATCATTCCAGAACTAATGGTAGTTCCACCAGAGTAAGTGTTGGTGCCAGAGAGGGTTAGGGTGCCAGATCCCGTTTGGTTTAAGCTTGCAGAAGAAGAGCCGTTAGAGATAGCACCTGTAATATTGGCAGCTCCAGTAGTATTTACGGTTAACACTCCTGAAGCACCAATACTGGTTGCGCTCAGTGTGGCTCCATTAATAGTAAGAGCTCCATTTGCAGTCAAAGTGCTATTAAAAGAAATTGCTCCGGGAATAGATTTGCTACCATACAAATTAATCGAATTTAAAGCAAGTGACTGTCCATAATTGGTATTTACACCGGTGCTTGTATTCATACCACCATTTACAGCGCCCGCATTCATTGAGAATACTATTTCATAGTATTGATAGGCAGTCGAGTTTGTGAGTGAAATAGAGTTACTAACTGTAGGACTGCTAGTTCCGCCACCACTAAAAGTAAGCGAGCCATTTCCAATTAAAGTGAAATTACTTTGCTGGTAATCGCTTCCAATAATTGATAAATTTGAAACACCATTAGTATTACCTGGACCGTTACTTAATTTATTTGAGCTGGTAAAAGGTGTATTAGACCCATAAACACTCAAAGCAGTAGGAACTCTATTTGACATTCCATCGCCCCGTGTCACAACAGTAATACTGGTAGGAAGAGCAGCAGTACCTGCATTTACCAATATTGGATAGTTATAGCAACACCAATTTGCATTACTTCCAGCACCATTTAATGAACCCGTATTGTTATAAAACATAATTCCAATATTCGAGTTACTGGCTGATGAAATACTTGATGATGAGGAGCCTGAAGATGCGATGTAATAACTACTCTCGGAGATACCAGTAGTAGTATTTGTTACGCCAAAAGCATAAAAACTATTATTGTTATTTCCATTTGTTATTATGGTGCTCGAGCCTGTGCCCGTATTTGCAGTGAGAGTAATACCTGCAGCAGTACTCACAGGGCCTGCATAGGTTTGGCCTCCAGATGTTGTTACATTGCCACTAAGCGTAATCGTTCCGGTACCATTTAAAGTTAAGGTACCTAAATTATTTGTCGCCCCCACAGCACCCGAGAAAGTGGTATTTCCCGTGCCGTTACTTATGGTTAGTGGATTATTTGTACCGGGATAACTATCTAAAGTAGAGCTAAAGCTCACCAAGCTGTTCGTAGTAGTTAAGGCAACGCCAGAGGCATTATTAATTACTACTGCACCGTTATAAGTCTGACTTCCAGTGGTTGTGATGTTAGCGGCGATGTTAATGGTACCGCCAGTCAAAGTTAAATTTGCCGTACCAGTTGTAGCTGAGATGGCACTATTAACGTAAATAGTGTTTGCGCTTGATGAGCCAGTAGAAACACTAACACTTGTTCCACCTGTTAATGATGTATTGATAGAGCTGGCCAATATTGTGCTGGTAGCACCAGGGGTAAAGGTAGCTGTGTACGCAGTTCCCGAGGCGCCGCTTGCAGCAATGGTGACATCAAATGGATCTAATAACCAAGTACCCGAAAGTCCGTTTTGTGATGAGGCGCTAACAATAGCTGAATTAAGAATGAGCTGATTTCCCGAGGTCTCAATCAAGCCGCCATTTCCATTAGATCCTAACGCTTGCGCTTTAAAAATTCCGTTAGCCGCTAAATTATTACCCCAAACTAAAACATTACCGCCATTGCCACTAGTAATTGCATTTGCTGTGATAGCACTGTTTGCATCAACGACTGTTAATTGAGAAGTTGGAACTGTAATTACTGCCGATAGAACTGGTAGAAGTGCATCAACTGCTGCACTACCTGGAAGTGGGTTTGCTTGGAAATCACGACCAATGATGATATTGCCGCCGCCTAATGTGCCGTTTGCTTCTACTGTGGCACCAATGAGGTTTGTACTAATAAGACCTGCCTCTGCAATCGTACCGCCTAGACCAGCCCCACCGTTCGTCTGGATATAACCAGTATTTTGGTAGGTTCCTGCAGGAGAGCTCAGAATGATCAAGCCGCCAGTATCGGCATTCGCTTGAATGGTTGCCGCAGTATTGAGGGTGGTGTTGCCGGCGATGTAAATTTGGCCAGCTTGAGAATTGAGAACTACTTGGGAGGTGCTAGCTGCCGCGTTGGCAGTGATGAGAGAGGTGCTATCTAATGCTGTATTGCTAGAAAGAATGTTGCCTGAATTTGGACTACTACTGCTCGATGGTGTGAAATTAACTGCTGCTAACAAAATAGCCACTTGGGAGTTTATTGAAGGGGGTGCTAAGGTTGAGCCAGAACCGATACTATTAGCCACACCAATTTGAATTACTCCAGCTTGGGTATATCCATCACTCGAAATTAATGCGCCAGTAAAGTTATTGATATTTTTAGCGGCAATAATGACGATGCCACCGGTGCTAGTTTTTCCTACTGCATCAACAATACCCTGGTTATTAATATTGCCGTTGACTGAAACAATATTAATCGTTCCACCACTTTGACCGTTAGCAGAAATATAAGTTGTGTTGTTTGTATCACTGCTAATGGTGCTACTGCCGATATTAATATTACCGCTGGCGATAATATTAATCACGCCACCATTTGAGGTGTAGGTATTGGTATCTGCATTTAATCCGAAATTTAAACCATTCGCTCCATTACGGCGGTTATTAGCAGTAATGGTATTAGCTGAATTTAAATTACTTGAGCTGGAATTATTACTACTATTTCCATTGGAATTAATATTACTCAAAATATTAATAATGGCGCCGGCTAAATAGATTGAGCCATTAGAGCCGCTAGTCGTGTTCACTGAACCATTGACATTAATCGTTTGGGCTACGGCATAGACTTGACCAACTGCAATGCTACCATCCATCGTGATCGTGCCGCCGGGGGCATTTAAGGTCAAGGCAGTCTCAGCGCTTGAATAAACGCTTGTTCCAGACAAGAAATGAATCAAGGGGGTAGAGTTCGTAGTGCAATTGCCAATACCAGCGCAGCTCGATGCCGTCGCATCTAATGTGACATTGGTGGTGTTCAGAGCATTAGATAGGAGTGTTGCTGCAGTGCTATCAATGATAATTGACAGTGGGTCTGTTAACCAATTACCCGTTTTACCCTTGGACGCAGTGGTATTGACTACCAATCCTTTGCCATAAGTCACCACGCCTGCAGAGCTAGTATCAATGGTGCCGCCGTTACCCCCAAGCGCACCCCCATTGGCTTTAAACATCCCTGCTACCGAAGTGCTGATCGTTGACCATACTTCGATTGATCCACCATTGCCGTTTTGCGTAGCTGAGGCATCGACTACAGCACCTTTGGCAACAGTCACAGCATTAGCATTCACCTGGCTTTGTGCGGTATTTTTTGCAGTCTTACCAAGCAAAATTTGCCCGCCCGCAGTAGCGCCAGTAGCAGTCGTTGTAGATGCTATATCAAGGTTCACTTGATTACCAGAAATCGTAATATTACCGCCATCAGATTGCGCTGAATTTGCACTCACAGTACCGCTTTGATTTACTGTACCGGCCGTTAAAAATACTTTTCCGCCTACTGTAGAAAGGCTATCGGCGTTAATCGTGCCAGTGTTATTAATCACGGAGGCTTTTAAATTCGATGCGGCGTTCGCTGCAATAATAATTTGACCACCCTCAGTTTGAATTGCGCGTTTATTGCTAATCAAACTATTAATTGCCGAGGCATCGACTGTGATGTCTGTTAATTGTGAACCATTAAATGATAATGTCACTTTAGTACCGGAAACTAATGCGATCGTATTGGAATTTGCAATATTGGCAATTAATACACCTTGATTTTTTACTTCAGGTGCCATTAAGGCAATATAGCCATTAATACCGTTGGCAGTAATATTGCCTTTATTAATGACTTTGCCGGATTCACCACCAGAGTAATTATTTTTGCCAGATAAATAATCAGCATCTTTAATATTCATCGTAGTGGCTACTAAACCACCGGTATTAACTTCTGCGCCTTTGCCAAATACCACACCATTAGGATTAATAAAAATCACTTGGCCATTGGCATTGACTGCGCCATTAATCATCGATTGACTAGCGCCATTCACACGATTAAGTGTTGATGCGCTGCTATTAGGTTGATTAAAGTTCACCGTGGCATTTTTGCCCACATTAAAACTATCCCAATTAATCACAGCACGTTGGGTGCTCTGATTGATGTTCATCACATTACCGCTTTGACTAATGGTCGCAGCTCCTGCAGCAACTTGCCCACCAGTAGGCAATGCATTTACAACAGGACTAGCAAAAGCACTTGGCATTACAAATAGTGATGCACTCAGAACGACACTCGCAATAACTGTTTTGCGTATACCCACCCCGTGCCCATCATGACGATGTGCACGTTTCTGACTTAACGAGAAAGAGATCCCCAAATTACGGGAAGTATTCGACAAAGGCAGTAGACCCAAATTAAATTGATATAAATGGATTATTCAGAAGCTGTCAAAAACCCTCAACCCTTCGTTCGGAGGGATTGTGAAAATATTTTTCACTTTTAAAAAAGAGCTTTTATAGTTTGCAGCTTGATGACTTGCAGCCTTAAGAGGCTGCTGTATTTAGAACGGAATACTGGCTCTAACCCAAGCCTGCATGGTTCTATAGGAATTATCTGTGTTGAGCTGTTGACCGCTCGAGTTATACAAAGGATTATTGCCTAGTCTAAAAGCTAAGGAAGCACTCACTACTGCCCGGTCGTAAAAATACTTTGCAGAAATACCGGCATCGCCTAGCTGATAATTATTGTTAGCATGAGTTAAGCCCTGCCAATTACTATAAAGATTGACGTATTGCTGAACCATTCCTACGTCCGCAAAAGCGCCAATGTTCCAACTCTCATTTAAACGATGATTGAGCTCACTAGAAAATATGGCACCCTGTGAGCCACCACCTTGAGAAGTGGGATAGGCTCGCACTCCATAAGCGCCACCCATATAAATTTGCTCAGAAGAGTTTAGGTTTTTACTGGCCAATTGACCATATACAGAATTCGTCCAGACAGTGCTGGGCAGAAAAGATAGCTCTTGGGCATGAGAGAGATTAAAGCTCCACTTAGAATATGCCCCTGCTGTACCTACGCCGTTTTGATCAGACTGAGATTGACTTAAATCCCGAATCCCAAGATGGCCAAAGACAAAACCTGCCGAGTAATTGAGGCGTGAGCTTTCACTCGTTAACCAATCACCACTAACTGTGACATTAGATACAGTCATCTGATAACTGCTAAGCGTTGTCAATGGATTAACTTGCACGTTGTTGTATGAGCGGTTCTCAATACTGGCCTTGACGGTAGAGTTTGCAACCTGACCGCGCTCTAGTGCGTAGCTGGTATTGGCCTGAAAGGTAGCAGCTGAACCAGCAGATTGTGCAGTAGTCCAGTTCGGTACCGTCATATATTGTAGGTAAGAGCTTTGCACACCCACGTTCCAGCCATCACTTCCTACTGGAGCAATGTAGTTACCCACCACATAGCCTGAGCCTTGTGATTGGATCACATTGAGGTTAACCTGATCACCAATGCCTGATAGATTATTCAAGCTCAAATTGGCAATCGCTTGATTAGCGCCTGTACTGGCGCTACCGTAGTTACTGAGCGCTGCTTGCCCGCTAAACCACGGAGTATCAGATAGCTTGACGCGAAAGTTACTAAAGCCTGACTCGCTTCCCGCTTCAAATGCACCCGTTGCTGCAACACCAGGTACTTCATTGAGCAATAACATACCGCGCTCAATCGGATTTACATTAATATAGGTGCCGCCATCTATCCCATGAGTAAGATAAGCTTTGGCACGCTCTAGCGAAAAACGTGGACTTGTTTTACCAGTTGTATCGATAGGCTCAACAATTACAGCGCCCATCTTGCCCTCAAGAATCTTGATGATTACTGTGCCATCTTTAATTTCTTGAGGAGGGATGGTCGCTTGGGCAATGCGGCCTTTACTTGCATAAAATTCTTGGATAGCAACTGCGGCATCTTGTAACTCACTAATATAAACAGGTCTAGCAACCCAGGATTTAACAACCTGCTCTAGCTCACTACTAGTAAACAGCGNATTGCCTTCAAACCGAAATTGCTTAAGGGTAATTTGCTCACCCTTTTTTTGCTCTGGAGCCTTCTCTGGTTTAGTTGGTTGTACTAACGGCGCTTGGGACTCACGTTGTAATTGCAAATCAAGTTGATTTTGCAATGCACCTGCATTGGGAGTGGCTTGAGCAAATATCCATGTGCTAGTCCCTAGACCCACCAGCGTAATAACTACCCTTAATACTTGAGTAAAAAATGGATATGAATTCATCTAGTTAGAGGTTCAGGTTATTCAATCTTTATCAGAATGCTGATACTGATGCAATAAATTGCACTAGTTATCACTAGATTGAATTATTTCTGCAAGAGAAAAGCTTGGTAACCCTACGAAAGCAGGGATCATAAAAAATACTGTGACTAAAGTAGCGTCAGTGCGCTTTAAGTTTTTGAAAGACTGGTATTGAGTGCAATGAGTTCTGCGAGCGAGCGTAGGCGTAATTTATACATTACTTCGGATTTGTACTCTTTGACTGTTGGTAGAGAAATCCCCAACTCATCTACCAATTCTTTATTGCCATACCCTTTTGCTAATAACTCGAATACTTGGCGCTCACGTGGCGATAAGGTTTTGAGAGCCTCGGCCAATTGGGACTTGCGGATCAACTCTTGCATAGCAACACTATCTTGCTCAATAGCCTTAGCAACTGCGCTTAAAAAAGCTTCGCGGCTAAAAGGCTTGAGTAAAAAATCAAATGCCCCATTTTTAAAGGCTTTAACAATTTGCTCATCTGAGCTCTCGCCGCTAATAAAAATAATGGGGATCTTATGTCCTTTATCCATGAGCTCAGCCTGCAATTGAATGCCCGATTGCTTGGGCATCCGCATATCGGTGACTAATACTGCTGGCACTACGGGTTTGAATTCGCTTAAAAATTGCTCAGGACTAGCAAAGGAGAAGATGGTATAGCCGCAAAACTGCAAAGCCCGCTCTAGATCAGAGCGTAACTCGTCATCGTCTTCTACCAAAAAAATGTATTTTTTCGAATTCATTGCCTACTTGAATAATTTATTTGCGCTTATAGAAATACATTATGACGAATGTGCGTTAATGCCCATACCCTGCGAACGAAGGGAATTAGTCATGATATGGCTCCAGCGCCTCCATTACCCCCCCCTTTCTTAGTCTTAAGCCCCGAAGGAATCGTGACAATAAAACTCACCCCACTAACGTCTGGCAAGTTCTTGTATGTCAGTGCTCCTTGGTGGCGCTCAACAATATAATGGGAGAGCCACAGGCCTACCCCAGTTCCATTAGGTTTTGAAGACGCAAATAAATTGAATAATTTGGCTTCTTGCTCAGCATGAATTCCGGGTCCATTATCTGTGATGACAAGGCAATAATGTCCTTGCTCATTGAGACTGCTTCGTATTTGAATCACTTTAATATTTTGCGAGCTTGCATCTAGTGCATCAATGGCATTGGTAAGTAAATTGACTACTACCTGTCGAAACAAAGATTCCCAAATATATTGCTGCTCACCCACCCCTAAATCAAGATCTACCTGAATCTGTGATTTTTGGAGACGAAATGAGTACAACCCAATAATCTCCCTGACTAAATCATCAACACCGTGTAAAGAAGAGTGCTCCTCGCCACGAGTAAAGAGCTTTTTTAAGCTCACAATGAGTTTGGCTGCTAAATGATTGGCTTTGAGAATATTTCCTAAAGGTTGTTTAAGATCTTCAGGCTTGACGCCTACTTGGTCAATTAATTGCAAGGCCTCATCGCTATTGAGTTCAATGCGGGCTAAGTATTGATTGAGCTCGTGTGCCAATCCTGCAGATAACGCTCCACTTTCTATCAAAGTACTACTATTAGCTAATTTTTCAATGAGTAATTCTTTTTCATTTAATAGATTTTGAATTTTTTCCTGGCTCTGACGCTCATCAATTGCATTTAAAGAGTAGTTCTGAACCCAATAAATAGTGAGGAGAATTTCTAAAACACAAAAAATACCTAGCCGGATAATTCGGCTATTTAAGTCTAGGCTAGTAAGTCCACCTAGTTGATTCGATAAGGATAAATTAGCTACATAATCAATTATCAAAAATACCATCCATAAAAGCCCTAGTGAGGCCAGAAAGCCAGCCAACGCCTGGATGATTGATATTAAAAAATTATCTTTTATGGCAAGAATTTTCCTGGCTTCATAAAATAACCACAACGCAAAAAGATTGTTAACGATGCTACGAAAAATAATAAAGAATATGTCTGATTGCAAAAAAATAGGCTCCAATTCCCGAGCTGGGTTTACTTTGGAGAATAAATTGGTTCCGATCACCATTGTCCCAATAAAAATCATTAGAAATAATAGTGATGTACGATCAAGTATCGATTTTCTAATAGACCGAACTAATAAAGCTTGCAGAAAAAAGCAGAAAAATAATGTTGGGGCAAGTAATACAAAGAGCGCCCTATAGGTCAGCGCATCATTTTTAGCATCAATATTGGGCGCATTATTGATTAATAAGACAGTAGCTGTAATGAGAATGCATGAGCTCAGAAAAATTCCGATTGCCCAAATAATAGTTGGCTGATTTTTAGGCGCCTTCAGAAAAAGTGGGATGCCCAAGATAGAAATAGTCAGGACTATTCCAGTGGCAAGAAAAATGAAGCCCCAAATAAATGTTCCCATTTTGGCCTAATAAATTAATGATTCATTGCATGATATCGAATAAGATCAATGCCCTACGTCAAAGCATTGCTTAAAACTGATACCCAAGTCCTAATAAAAATCGATTGCCTTGTGGCTTGGTAGTTACCGAGGCGTTAATAGAATGACCTGAGGTGCTGACAGTTTTAACGCTTGTTTGAGCACTAAATACAGCATAATCTGCCTCGCCAAAAAGATAGATAGACTGAAAGATTTTCTGTTTATAACCAAGTCCAAATAGGTAACCATAAAAGTTAGGACTCGTATTTGAGTTATTGACCTGAGTCTGAGTACCAAGCTTGAGATAAGCTAATCCGTCTCCGATCTCAAAGCCAGGCGTCAGAAAAAAGCCATAGTTATATAGTGGCTTAATGCCCGTCAAAGAAATAGTTTGGTTCAAAGCTTGGGCTTGAACTGGTTGAGCCTGTCCGCTTGCTGGTGAAATATTGGCGCCAATGCCCAATATATAACTTGGGGCTATTGCAAAGTTATACCCCGCAGAAAAAACCGATATTGAATTAGATAGCTGACCCGTACTCAGGGTAGAAGGAATCACTGTGCCATTGAGGGTTAGGCTAGAGCTAGTCGAAGTATTGGAATTTCGATATCCAACACTAAAGTCAGAAAAAAATCCTTCAAAATTAGACTTAGTTTGAGCCTGTACTCCACTAGCAATAACGTGACTTAGGATTGCCATAAGCAGAAAAAGGTAATGGCAACGGGTAATGGGCATCTTGAAGCGACTTATTGAAAATGAAGAATACTGAAGTGTGCCTATGGGGCCCTGATTAATATACCCTACGATCGTAGGGTATATGGCTTATCCGACCAAATCCCGTCTGAGCTCAAGTATTTCAGGATGAATCAGTTTTTTGTCGGTTCACCCGACAAACCAGTGTCACTTTTCCGGACACTCCAATTAAAGCCTGTCGGCACCACAGCAGTTCCATGAGTTTAAATCCCGCGCCAGGAGACCCGCCGCCGATATCGCGCCACTTTCTCACAGGTTTTAGTTAATGTTTTAGCTACTGTTAATCACAATTCTTAAGTCTTTTAATCCGTTGGTCGCGAGTTCGGATTACATCATTTAAACATGCTCCACCAGCAGCCCAATAATTAAATTACAGGCCCAAAGGATCATTTAGATTTTGTTAAAACTGTGTAGTGCCGCCTACACAGTTTCTAAATCTCACAAGCGTTACTTAAAGTAACGCTCACGTGACCAAACCTCACCTTTTACATTCCTGACCTATTTTTTATTAGTTTTAGGGTATGTTTAGGTTCTCAGGTTATGAGAGCAGACATCCACAATAGACCCATATAGATATTAGGTCTACGGGCGGTCAATGTCGGTGTGTAAGCAAATGTGCAAGCAAATTCAGGGATTTAAAGGAAGTACTCTCTCACTCTTTGGTTTCGAAAACCACAGGATTTTTGGAGCAACCGTTTAGCACTTCGTTGCTCCAAAGAGGTTTTATTGAATTTTACTTACGGTAATTTAAAAACCAAAAGCTTTTCTGCTTTCGTTCAACATAAACAAAGCAACAAGTAAAAGGGTAAATCCAAAAATACGCTTTAATCTAGGCGCCTCTAGTTTGGTTACTACTCTTGCACCTATTGGTGCAGCCAACATGCTGGTTATCACTATACATAACAGAGCGGGGATGTACACGTAGCCAAGCGAATATTCAGGCAAGGATACGTTACCCCAGCCTCCATAGATATAGCCCAATGTGGATGAAGCAGCGATTGGGAAGCCTAAGCCAGATGAATTTGCCATGGCGTTATGGGGCTTCACATTACACCAAATCATAAATGGGACGGTAATGAATGCGCCACCTGCCCCCAGAAGACTTGCAATGACGCCTGTAAGAACACCAAAGGCAAAAAGACCAAAGCGTCCAGGTAATCCACGCGCAGCATGAGGGGATTTATTCAAAATCATCTGGGTGGATGAATAAATCATAAAAATGGAAAATCCTAGCGATAACCAAGCCCCATTAATGACATCAAAAAATTTGCCACCACCAATTACAGCACCTAACACAAGCCCCGGCGATAAAGCGCCAACTAGCTTCCAATCAATGTTGCCACGTTTCTGATGCGCAATCACCGCTGATGAGGTGGTAAATAAGACGCTCGCCATACCTGTTGCGATCGCGATATGCATCAAAACATTCTCATTAAAGCCTAAACGGCTAAATATCAGAATCATAAGTGGAACTAAAATCACTCCACCGCCAATTCCTAATAAGCCTGCCAAAAAACCTGAAAGACTTCCACCCA
>TBL_comb48_EPIDRAFT_1002915_pt1 | contig 11655 bp, 7 predicted proteins | sample TroBogEpilimnion_37_FD_10681 | JGI IMG/M metagenome (IMG submission 10681)
GTAAAGTTAAATACGAATGGTTGCCGCTTGATGCTTATCAAAGTTACGCTCATTTGAAAAAACGGGTATTGGAGATCCTTAGCAATGTGGGTGAAAAACTCCATATAACTTTTGCATGACTACTTAACTGATGTTTTAAAGGTTCTGGTTTACCTTTGCCAGTAAAAGGTTCGCGTTCAATTTCTTTTATCAGCATATTAATGCGTTTAAGCAGCACTTTATCTGTTACTTGCCAGTAAAGGTAGTCCTCCCAACCTTTGCTGGAGAATTTAATCATCATTGAGTAATTCCCTGATATCACCTTTGCCTGCGCGTAATTCTTCAACAGCATCAAGTAATCTGTGTGCACCTGTTGAATTTCTTAATAAATAACTGGTTTCTTCAAGGCTTTGATAATCCTCAAGCGACATAATAACTACCGGTTTAGCGTTTTGATGGGTGACCACGACAGGTACGTGGTCATCGCTGACGGTTCGCATAACCTCAGCAAGGTTTTTGCGGGTAAAGCTGAAAGTAAGGGCATTCATCATGATTTATCCTGTAAATAATCGAATTGATAGAGTATTGAATTTTATTCGCGAAAGGCATTAAATGACTGCCCATTCAATAGTGAATAATCGTTCTGTGTGTGATTGTTGGGTCAGTCGCTTTTCAAGGGCATTGATCAGTTCATCACGTTTGTCGATAATGCTGTCTTCGACCTTAAAGATTTCTTGGCGCTGGCGGCGTTGTTGTTTCTCGAGACTTTGTATCTTTTGCTGTAGGTCATGTTGTTCATCTAGGCTAATGGCGAGCCTGGCTTGTCGTTGTAATAGTTTAATTTGTTCTTTAGTATCTTTGAGCGCTTTCTCGGCCACTAACACTAAATCATCAGCCCATTTTTCTAGCTTTTCACGAGCTTCGTTAAAATATTTATGATTCGCTTCTAAGGATTGGCTAATAGTCGCTTTGGTATGTCTTTCTAATTCTAAAGCCAAGCGCTGGTCTACAGCGTCCGGTATATCACTTAAGCCTTTATTTTCTGCAATGCAGTTAAATAGCTTTTCACACGTTTCTTGCTCTAGTGATTGCCCTTGATCATCTAAGGCCGAAAAGAGTAAAAATTCTTCGCGTTCATAGCTATCAATCGCTAAAAACTGTAAGGTTAAATAGCCCTGCTTACCTTTTAGTTGTTCTATAACATGCAGGCGGGTTGGATGCTGAGATATATTAAAAACGATGCTAGCAGAAGCGGTGTCTAGCTTCTTAGCTTGATCAATGACAAACTCACCCAAGGGGTGAGAGAGGCGATATAAATGACCGCTATAATCAACGGGCTTTTCAGTCACCTTATCTTGATTTTCGCTAGGACGTGTTTTTGATATAAGATGATAATGCCCCTTAGGTATGGTTTCTAATGGCGGTTGCTCAAGATCAAAGACTAACGCATCATCATTAAAGGACGCCTTTTCTGCCAAAATAAATTGAGACAGCGCCCAAAATCTTTTACTAAACCGATCCAATTGCGCATTCGTATCATTTAATTGTACACGTAAGCGTTCGTGCACATCTTCGTCAAAATTTTCTAGCAGTTGTTCACGGGTTTGATTCATCTTATCTCTAATACTTTCATCCATTTCTTGTTTTAGCGCATCAAAAGCTTGGTCAATTTCTTCTGTAGTGCGACAAACTTGGTAAATAGATAAAATTCTCTTTTCAAAATCAATATCTGATTCAATAATGCCTAATACATCATTGGAGGCCCCGAAGAGACCATTAAATAAATTAAACTTTTCGGTTAATAACTCAAGTACCCGCCGATCAGCATCATTTCGTTCATTTAAAAAGTTAATAACGACGACATCGTATTCTTGACCATACCGATGGCAACGCCCGATGCGCTGTTCAACTCGCTGAGGATTCCACGGTAAATCATAGTTAATGACTAAAGAGCAAAATTGCATATTAACGCCTTCAGCTGCTGCTTCAGTCGCAATTAAAATAGTGGCTTCATCACGAAAGTACTCTATTAAGGCGGTGCGTATATCAATATCTCTTGATCCAGAAATCCTACCTGTGCCTTTATTTAAAGATAACCAATTCTGGTATATAGTCGTTGCTTCTGGTGTGTTATTTGTACCACTAAATAAAACGACTTGATTAGCATAACCATTTACGTCCAAATAGCTCTTTAGATAGGTTTGAGTACGTCTTGATTCGGTAAAAATTAAAGCTTTACGAAGCGGCCCTTTCTTTGCTGAAGAGGCTAATTTGGCTTTTTCCATTTCTGTAAAGCCAATTTCTAAAGCGTTTAGTAAACTGCGAGCTTTAGTATCCGTTGTGATATTTTGGGCTAAACTTGATAAATGCGTCAGTTGCGCTATTTCATCTTTTAATTGTTCACGATTAATGCGTTCGCTTAATGTTTCTTCAGTTTCTAATGCGGGCTTTATATCTAAAATTTCATCTAACAAATCAGCATCGACATCTTCATCGGCCAACAATTGTTGGGTAAACTCTAAATCTTCTTGAATTTTTTCATCACGCAAGTTTTCTAACCTATGCGTCATCGTCTTAAGCGTTCCTGCTATCGCCTGTGATGAAGAAGCTAAAAGCTTTCTTAATATCAATTCAATTAGATGACGTTGCCGTTTAGGTACGGCATAACTATCTGGCCACAACATAAATCGACTCACCGCTTCGTAGAGTGAGTGCTCATCATCGGTAGGATTAAAGGGTTGCGTTATCGCGTGTCGCTCTGTGTAACGAATATATTCTGTGACTTGCTTACGTAAAGTGCGCTTACAAAAACTTGCTAGTCTGGTGCGTAACCCATCAATATTTGAATTAACATTCATATACTGACTACGAAAAGCATAAACATCCCCAAATAAATGCTCATCAATTAAGGTTGAAAGCCCATACAATTCGATTAAAGAATTTTGTAAGGGCGTGGCTGTTAAGAGTAACTTTCTGCAATCTTCGAGCGCCCACCGTAAGCCCTGTCCAATTTTATTGCTTTCTTTATGCGCATTACGTAGTTTATGCGCTTCATCAATAACCACTAAATCCCAAACTATGGCTTTTAATTCTTCACGAATTCTATTGGCATATTGATACGATAAAATAATAATGGCTTTTTGTTGGAGCGGGAATTGGTTATTTTTTAATGTTTCTCGCCAGGTACCTGCGTCTAAAACAATCGCGGGTAAATTAAATTTTTCTTCTAATTCCAAAGCCCATTGTTTACGAAGTGAAGCTGGGCATATTATTAACAAACGACGTTTGCGTTCTGACCAATACTGACAAAGTACAATACCCGCTTCAATCGTTTTACCTAAGCCCACCTCATCTGCTAATAAAACACCTTTTGATAAAGGTGACTTTAAGGCGAATAAAGCGGCTTCAATTTGATGAGGGTTTAAATCAACTGAGGCATCAAATAGAGCTTGTGATAACCGACCACCGTCATTAGCTGCATGTTGTCGTGTTAGTTCGTATGCAAAATATTTCGCGTGGAATGGGGTAATCATGGTTATTTGATATTTATCTGCGACGTTAGATTTTAATGCGTGAGTATATCAATTTTTATGCTTTTAATAACTCATGTCCCTCTACTTTCTTTGATCATGAATCATTGTGTTATTTTCTGCATTGTTAGCTAAGCTTCTAATAGCAATGGCAATCACTGGATTTTTGTTTTAAAAAAAAATCTAAAAGATTGATGATAATTTGTGATTTATTAAAACGTCTCAGACTGCTGAAATATTAATTTGGTTGTTAACTCGAATGATGCGCTTCATTGCCTTTCTGTTCATCCTATCCTCCTGTATATCGACAACCTAAAGCAAAGTTGAACGACCAAACCAAAGGTTTTTTAAATAACGTATTGACAAAGCAAAAATATAAAAATATTTCTTGCACAGTTACACACAAATTAATATTAATTGACATAAGGTCATTTGTTATCGACAACCCATTAAACACAAGCCCTAAAAAAATCGTAAGTCATTGATTTTATATTACAGAAAGCTATTGTATAAAAATTAGACAATCTAAGAAACTTAACTAAAAAATAGTGAGTTAGCTANTTTATAAAGTAGTCTTCCACAGAGTTATCCACAGGTTTTGGGGATAACTTTATAAANAAAGCAGGGNCGCAATGCATACGCCCATCTATGNTCGTAGCGTTTAAACAGTCCTCAACATCGAAGTTTTACCAACCATCACATCCACCGTTTTTAGCAGTCTTTTAAATACAGATTGCTGAAGATAGGGAATATTATGTTTTTTACATACGGCCATTACTTGAGGCTGAACCTTCTGATATTGACTCAGCGGCATCGCTGGCCATAAATGATGTTCTATTTGATAATTCAACCAACCATAAAAAAAGTCGTTAAGATTAGAGCCGGTGGGGTAATTAACCGAGCCTATAATCTGCCGTAAATAGAATTCACCTTTGCCACTGGCTTTTTCATCAAACATCGTGACATCCTCTCCGGCATGATTAGGCATCATCACCAAGAAGCTATGCATATTGGTAAATATTTCCGCCATTATTGAGGTTAGCAATACACTCATAGCAGCAAAACTACCTAAAGGCAAAAACAACAGCGGCAACAATACAAAACGAAAACCTACGTAAGGCAATATACTTTTTAACCATAAGCCCCTGCCCTGCACAGTCAATAAACTCCAGGAACCTAGTCTAGTCATCACGGGCTCAGGTTCGCCTTGTTGTCTGGCAGCATTTAAACGCAATTCCTTATGAGTTCTTGGCGTGTAATAAATTAGCTTCCATATCCCAGAAAAAAGCGCAACTATCGAATAGCGTAGCCACATGGGCACTTTTGATTGCCTTAACCATTCCATATTGTGCTGAGCATTATTGGGATCATTTATTTCACCCAAACTATAATGATGCAATACATTATGCTCATGCTGCCAACCAAGATGAGTCATCCAGTCTGGCCAATCCAGAAAACGTCGCCAGCCTTGAGCAAATTTCTTGCTGGTATAATTTTCGTCAATACCCTCGATTTTATCGTAGGCTCTATGAATAATGGGATGTGCGACCTGTGTCCAGCGCGTAAAACTACCTTGGCTAATTAATAAAGCAGAAATAGGATTAGGGAAAATCCAAGCAGTGCCATAACCCACAAGCGTACATAGCTTACCCCAACGCTCCATTCTTTTTAGGTGCTGTAAATCTTCATCTCCCACATTAGCCATGGCTTTTTGCTGAATTTCGCTGATATCTCTGGCTAATTGTTCACGATCGACTGAATGGTAATTGTCTAAATTCAAAATATTCTGTTCCTATGCTTTATATGAGCGGAAGGTTAAAAACTATACGACTAGCTAGCCTGTATTAATAAAGGTCTAATCAAAACCCGTGCCCCAACGGCAAGAGAACTGAATAAATGATTGCACTATGCTTTGGATTATCGCTTATGAAGGAAGCTCACTTGATCAGGTTGATAGACAACCTTAAGTGTTGATCACTAAATTTATTAAAATCGACAAGCAATAAAAAAGGCCTAGGTAAAACACCTAGACCTTTTGAATATTTAAAACTATTGAGAGTCTTTTAACTCTAAACTAGCTTATTACAAATTTGTAGTCCATACGCTATCTAGCGGCTAATATACCTTAATGAAGCTTTATATAGCAAGCCTTAGAGATTCGTATATTCATAGGTAACACTGTCCACAGCCAGGCTTATAGCTAGGTCGCATTATCGGTACATTTCACACCGTAGGGACAGGTCGCGACCTGTCCCTACACTACGATCGATATATACTTTATCGTTCCCAGGTTTCGCCATAGGTATCTACACAAATAATTGTTAGCAATCCCACGCAAGAACGATAACATCGTGGTGAAGATCGTAGGGGCGTATTGCATACGCCCTTATAAAATAAGCCCTATAAAATGGGACTTTCAATATTGGGCGTATGCAATACGCCCCTACGGTGTTTTTTTAACGTTTCCACGCCGATAAGAAACTTGTGTAGATACCTATGCACGCTCCGCGTGGTAACGATGAGATTAAATCAATTATCATTGAAGAATTTCAATATTTCTAATCGCTTCTCCAGCGCAAAATCGACGATTCATCTCTTGGTAAGCCGTCTCAATATGCTTGGCAAATAGTCGCACATTAAATAAATCACTGGTCTTAAGATGACTCTGTAATTTAGCTTTTAAATCATCCAGAGCCTGTGGCTCATTACCATAATAAATGGCTAGTTTTTCATACTCACTGCAATTATTCGTAATCAATTCAGGCATATCAACTGCCATTAATAAACTGGCCGCTACCCGACTGGCAAATGACGAACCCTCACACGTTAATAAAGGCACACCCATACGCAAAGCATCGCTGGCTGTTGTATGCGCGTTATAAGGCAAGGTATCTAAAAACAAATCAGCTAAGGGTAATCGTGCTAAATGCTCTTCAACTGCAACGTGATTAGCAAACACCAAGCGTTGGGCATCAATGCCTCTAATAACGGCTTCTTTTTTCAGATTAGTCATTGCACTCTGGGTATTTGCATACAACCAAAGCACACTGCCCTCTACTTGATGCAAAATTCTCATCCAACTATCAAAAGTCGCTGGGGTGATTTTGTAATTATTATTAAACGAACAAAATACAACACCCTCTTTAGGTAAGCCAACGTCTAAACGAGTCACCTTATGTGCTGCCACTATCACTTCACTGGCATTAGCTTGATAACTACTGGGCAAATACACCATTGCCTCCGTATAGAACTGTCGTTTTTTGTCTGCGATGAGGACATTATCGACAATCATATAATCAATATAAGGACTAGCCATCGTACCAGGATAGCCCAAATAACTGACTTGAATAGGCGCTACCCTTTCAGCGAAAATACCCGGCCGACCCTCTAAGGTAAAGCCCTTTAAATCAATGGCAATATCAATTTCTAACAATCGTGCTATCAATACCACGGCATGATCTGTTAAATGCCTGACATCGATAAAACTAAAAAATGAAGACTTAGCCCGTTTACGCCAAATATCTTCATTGGAAGAGCCATAAGCAAAACCGATAAACTCAAACTTGTCTTGATCATGATTTTCAAACAACTCTGCCATTAAATGCATGGTGGCATGATTATGATAATCTGCCGAAAAGTAGGCCACTCGGATTTTATGATGGCTTTTGTAAGGCTTCATAAGTGTCGGCACAATCGCATCATATAATTGATGATGATTGTAAATAGCACAGGCTTTTTGCTGTACTTCTGGGTCATCTAGCAAAGCTAGCACTGGAAAAGGTGAAACTACTTTTTGATGGCTATTGATAGCCTGCTTTAACTTTAATACATTAGAATCAAAGTCTCTCCAGTCACAAATATGCATCTTAGTATGTAGATTAAAACCATACAAATAGTCTATTTCGGGATTAATAACTAAGGCGCTATCAAAATCAGCAATCGCCTCTTCGTAACGTTGTAACTTACAAAAAGCACTACCGCGATTTGACAAGGCCTGAAAGTATAAAGAATTGAGCTCAATGGCAATACTATAACTGAGTATAGCTTCTTCATAACGTTGAAAATAACTTAAGGTATTCGCTAAATTATAATGCGCTGCAGCTAAGCCATCATTTTCTTGCACAGCTTGTGTCTGGCAAACCAGCGCTTCTGCATGACGATTAAGAGACGTTAACACATTGCCCAAATTGTAAGCGGCATCAGGATAGCTTGCATCTAACAATCTACATTGCTCAAAACTCTCAACAGCCTGCTCATTTAATTGAAGTTTAACTTGAGATACCCCCAAATTAAAGTGAGCCAACGCACTGGAATTATCAAAGCTCAATGCACTTTCAAAACTTTGGATGGCTTGATCAAATAATAAAAGTGCATGTTGTGATATGCCCTTATTAGTCATGGCTTCGTGATAATTCTGTCGAATAGAAATAGCGATATCAAAACTATCAATCGCTTCTTGATAACGCGCCAAGTCATTAAGGACATTACCTCGATTATAGTTAGCTTCTGCATTAGCAGGGCTCAGTATTAAAGCATGTTCATAACTTGCCAGTGCAGATTCAAAATCATGAAGACCTTGACTCGCAATACCCCTGTTAATGAAGGCTTCCAAATAATTAGGATCAATTAAAATAGCTTGGTCATAACTTGCAATTGAAGCATCATAATTTTCAATATCGAAGAAAGCGATACCCCGATTAACATAAGCTTCAGCGTAATCTTGCTTAAGTAAGATTGCTTGATCATAACTAGCAATAGCCTCATCACTGCGATTCAAGGCATTTAAAACAAGACCACGATTACAATAGGCACTCGCATAACCGGGATTAATATCCACCGCCAGATCGTAACTAAGCACTGATTCCTCAAAGTTGCCTATTTCTTGCAGCAGGTTACCCCTATTATAGTGAGCACCGGCATAATACGGATCGATGACGATTGCACGATCATAGCTATCGAGAGATTCGGAATAACGATGTTGTTGCTGAAAGACTATGCCTAAATGAACATTTGGAAGACTTTGATTAGCATTGATAGCAAGAGAATATTGGTTATAGAGTTCACTCTCTGATAGATCGCCCAGTAATAAGGAAATCGTCCCTAAGTTTGTTAATAAATCAGCATCATTAGGAAACTTAACTAATAGTAGTTTAAAAAGCCTAATCGAATCCTGTAATTGTCCAGCCTGAAAATACTCGATCGCCTTTTCATTTAAAAAAACACTATCATTTAGATCTGCTTCCATAATATTGAGTCAATTATTGTTGCACATAAAAAACCCCAAGCCCTTAATATGAAGCACTTGGGGTAGTTTTATTTCTTTTAAATTTAAAGTGAAGGCTAAAGCATTCAAAGCAATAACCATTAATAAGATATGACAACGTTCTATTCTGTTCATTTACCAGCATTGATACGCTGTTTAAGCTACACGGTTTTTTGTGTGGCTTAAATTCCATCATATAGATGTTTGCTTTAAAGTCAATTTTAGCCGATTGAGGGGTGGCGTTTGCGACACAGAAGCAGTGCCTATGCCGGAAACACTTTACTCGCTTACGCTCGAAAAGCCTTATTCCGGCCTACAATAAATCACGTAGGGTCTGCCAACAGCGTTATCGTTTGCCCACTTATTGCCGATATAAACGGTGGGCAGATAAACGTTGCCCACCCTACCCGACTTAATCCCGCAAACTAAGATCGCGCCAAACTGCATGTAAAATATTGTCATCATTGATAGTCATGTTGTTTAGCGTTACCTCAATCAACGCTTCAGAACCATCAGCACGCAGTATGAGCCATTCAAAACGATGAAAGCCGTCTTTAAGCACCCTTTCAACATTAGTTTTAGCTTTATCAACAGAGCGTTGTCCATCGGGTTGTAAAAGGGGCGAAATATCACTGGGACTTAGATTTAAAAGACTCTTTTTATCGGGATAGCCGAGAAATTGTATGGCGGCAGCATTACAGTCAACATAACGACCATTTTTGCTCATCAGTACTGGATCTACCATCGTCTCAAAAAATAGATGATAATTTTTATAGCTTCTTTGTGCTGTTAGCCAAGAGGGATAAGATCGCCAGCCTTTAAGCCATGCCTCTACAGCAGCGACTGGCATAGGTTCTGCGATGACATAACCCTGACCTAATTCACACCCCATGCTGATTAATAACTCACCTTGCTCTATACTTTCAATGCCTTCCGCAATCACCTGTTTTCCCAAATCATGAGCCATGTGGATAATATGACTTACCAACCTAAAGTCATGCTCATAATCGGCGATGCCCGCTATAAAACTGCGATCAATTTTAAGAATTTTAATAGGCAATTCTCTTAAATAAGTGATCGATGAATAGCCCGTTCCAAAATCATCCAAAGCAAATTCAATGCCCAGATCTCAACATTTATTAATCACTTTTGAAACTTGGACACGATCATTAATAGCAGTACTTTCTAATATTTCTAACACCAAACTTCCGGCTCGAAAATCAGCTTGTTTGCTAATTTCAGCAGCTAAAATATCAACAAAATTAGTTTGCATGAGTTGTCTGGCACCTACATTAACACTCAGGTTAATATTTAAGCCCTTTTCGTTCCAAATCTTTAATTGCTTTAAGGCATTCCTAATCACCCAGTAACCTAATTCAATACCTAAAGGATGATTCTGAACGATAAACAAAAATTTTGAGGGCGCTAAAAGTTCAGTATGATTTTTATTCCAACGTATTAAAGCCTCAAAGCCATAAACCTCAGCAGTGGCCATATTCACTTTAGGTTGGTAATACAATTCAAATTCATCATGCCTGATACCTAGGCGTATAGCTTCGATAGAGTTGTTACGGGTGATGATGACTTGATCTTGACTTCGATCGAATACATGGAAGCAATTTTTACCTTGTTGCTTAGCCACATACATAGCCTGATCTGCTTGTACTAAAAGAGCCTCCGCATCATCACCCAAACTTTCTATCACGTTAGGATACAAGGCGATACCAATACTCGCCGAGACCTGCATGGCGATAGCTCTTAAAAAAATTTCTGCATTGCAAGCAGCTAAGATACGAGGCAAAGTGACCTCAAGATAGTGCTGACTATTGAGCTCATCTAAAAGAATAATGAATTCATCACCGCCTAATCTTGCTAAGCTATCGGTTTCACGAATGGCTGCTTTTAATTGCTGACTAATTGCCATCAAAAATTCATCACCGACCTGATGACCATAGTGATCATTGATGGCTTTAAAGCCATCCAAATCAATAAATAATATCGCAAAAAAGCCACCGCGCCGTTTAACGCCGCTCATAGCCTGATTGAGTCTATCCATGAGCAGCAAGCGGTTAGGCAAACCCGTTAAATTATCGTAATAAGCTTTATCTTCTAAGTCGTGTATTTGTTCTTTATTAAGATGGAGCTTTTGATTGGCTTGATGCCAAGATTTCTCATAAAAATAATGGCCTATTGAAGTAAAAAACAATAGAAACAGACTGCTTGCAACCATTCTGCTATAAAGTCCAATATTATTTTCATGATAGAGGTCTTTTAAAAAGTTTTCAGGTACATGGAACAATTGATAAAATCGAAAAGCCAAAACAAACAGCAGAAGCATCGAAAGAAAATAGATAAGCCTAAGATATTTTGATTTGTCATTTTTTATGACAGCTCTTAATTCTTTTATTTGCAGAACACAGATTATAGTTAACGTTGATGACGTCAATAAAAAACGCGGGATATAGTCACCCTGCCTTATAAACTCAAATACTACCCCGTAAAAAATCAATACTAACAAAGCATTAGATAAATGATATTTAGTAAATGCCTGGGTAAAAGATCTAAATAATAATAAAGTAGACAGCATCGAGCCTACTAGACAACTATTGGCTAATGTGAGACAAAATAGATTCGTCACTGGAGCTATAGCCCAAAAAACACAAGAAAACATGAATAGATAAATAGACACACTCCAAAACACTTGTGTTTTGAAATAGGTATCATGATCTTTAAAACCGATATAAGAACTTAAACCTCAGCAATTCCCAATTTAAAACCCTGATAAAATAAAGTCTTTCTTAACGCCTTAGAACCCAAGCGGCATAAGCATAAAAAAATGGACTTGAACATAGTTGACCAGATACGCAACACCTTTAACGTGCT
>TBL_comb48_EPIDRAFT_1002917_pt1 | contig 11649 bp, 7 predicted proteins | sample TroBogEpilimnion_37_FD_10681 | JGI IMG/M metagenome (IMG submission 10681)
TGTGGCGGTTGGGGCGGGAGCTGACGTGCTTTTTTTCGCTTTTTCCTCCTGTTCAAAGATTTCATTCACGATCTCAGCCACGAGTTCCACATCGGAGCGCTCCAGCTTGATCATCTCATTGGCGGTTTCGGTCGGTGGGACATCAATGATCTGGGCGATCTCACAGATGCTGCGGATCGTCGTGCTATTTTCTGTGATGATGAGGGCGGTGTCGTTGGAGACGCCGGTCATGGCACCATATGCGTGCAGCTTGATGACCTGCTGGAAGGCCTTGGAGGCTTCGTCGGCAGAGACGTGTTGCAGGGGCAGCACGTAATGACAGATTTCCTCGTTCTGTGGTAGGTCGCGCAGGACATTGTACACCTTCAAACCGTCGGCGGTGGGGCTTTTGCCACCGGCGTGATTGATCAGTTTCGCGGTGGTCGCATCGACATTGATGATGGCGTAGCCGTTGAGCAGCAGCGTGGCCTCAATGAAGGCGATGGCGTCCCGTTTGGTGAGCATCTGCGGGGAGATGATGCGGAGCATCTCACCCTGGAGGGCGGAGTCGAGGATGAGCTTTTTGCCCGTGAGCTGGGTGTAAAAGGGAATGATGGCCTGGATGGGCGCGCTGGGGAAATTGACCTTGATGGATGCGCCTTCACCCACCGGCACATAGGTGCCCGCATTCGACTGCGCCGGAGGCAGCGGCACAGTGGGTGCCAGCCCGGGGGACTGGGCCTTGGAGACCTGGCGCATGCCGAGGATCAAAAGCACCAGGAACACGGCAAAGCGCAGGCGTGTGGGCAGGTGGGAAGGGTATTGTGACATATTATTGAAATTACACTCAGTATATTGAATTTAGCCTTAGCGGCAAGGATTTTAGTTAATATCTATTAAAATTCATGATTCCTGCGCTGCCCCGAATGCCAGCTTGCAAGGTTCAGAGTGTCATGGATGGTCCGGCTCCATGATCTCCATTCAGGGCCTCACCAAGCACTTCGGTGCTCAAACTGCCGTCGATCATTTGAGCTGGGAGGTGCCGCCGGGCATGATCGTGGGACTTCTGGGGCCAAACGGGGCAGGGAAGACCACCACGCTCAAAATGGTCACCGGGATGCTGCAACCTGACGCAGGCAGGGCTCTGATCTGCGGTGTGGACGTGACCACTCACCCGATAGAGGCCAAACGGCTGCTCGGTTTTGTGCCGGACTCGGGCGCGGTGTATGAATCCCTCACGGGGCTGGAATTTCTCCTCATGATCGGCGCGCTGTATGGCATCCATGAGGACGAGGCGCGACCGCGCATCCGGCAGTTTCTGGATTTCTTTGAGCTGGATGAGCAGACGCTCACAACCAAGTTGCTGGGGGCCTATTCCAAAGGCATGCGGCGCAAGGTCGTCATCACCGCTGCGCTGCTGCACAACCCCAAAGTGGTGCTGCTGGATGAACCGCTGGACGGGCTGGACGCGAATGCCGCCGTCGGTTTCAAAGCGCTGCTGGAAACCCTGGCGCGCGAAGGTAAGACGATCGTGTACAGCTCGCATGTGCTGGATGTCGTGGAGCGTGTGTGCAATCGCGTGGCCATCATGGCGCAGGGTCGGCTGCTGGTGGAAGGCTCGCCGCAGGAACTGCAGCACCAGCATGGCGCTGATACGCTGGAGCAGCTCTTCACGCAGCTCACCGGCCTGAGCGGTCTGGAAGCACGCGCCGAGACCTTTGCCAAAAACATGCTGTCATGAGCCCGGCTGTCGAAAATCCGCCTGCGCGACGCTCGCCATCGCCGGCGAAGGTACTGCGCAGCCTGTTTTGGAAGCTGCTGTTTCGCGGGCGTTCGGCGCAACAGGCGGGTGCGCAGAAGACGCGGCGGCAGATGGGCCTGGGCCTGACCCTGCTGATCTACGCACTGGTAGGCCTCATGCCCGCCTTGTTTGCAAAGAACGCGGACCTGTTTGTGTTTGCCTGCACGCTGCATGGCTGCACCATGATGTTTGCCTCGCTCACGCTGGCGTCCAGCGCGGGCACGATGCTCTTCATGAAAGAGGAGGCCGAGATCCTGCTGCACCGACCCGTGACCCCGCAGCAGATGCTGCGGGCGAAGTGTGCGGTGCTCGCGGGCTTTGCCCTCATGCTGGCTCTGGCGCTGAATCTGGCGGGCTTCGTCGCCGGATTGGGATGCAAAGGTGCGACGTGGCGCTTCATCCCCGCGCATCTATTTTCCACCGCGCTGCTCATGCTGTTTTCCGCGTCCAGCATCGTGTTGGCGTACAATGCCTGCCTCAAATGGTTTGGTCGCGAGCGTTTGGACAACATCCTGACCACGCTGCAGTCGCTCCTCACCATCGTGATGGTCATGGGTGGCCAGATCATGCCACGAGTGATGCAACTGGATGCCTTCAAGCACTTCGACCATGTGAGCGGCTGGATGCTGGCGCTGCCGCCACTGTGGTTTGGTGCGTTGGATGCGCTGATCAGCGGCACCACGTTCAACCCTGCCACGCTGTGGTTGCCGGCGGCGTTCGCGCTATTAGCCACCGCATTGACGAGCTGGCTGGCGCTGGAAAAACTGGGCAGCGCCTACGGCCAGGGGCTGATGAATTTGAACGAGTCGGCGGGCACGGTCAAAGAACGCACGAAGCCGCGCGGGGTGTGGCTGGCGGCCCTGGTCAAACTGCCACCACTGAGCTGGTGGCTGCGTGATCCGGTGGAGCGGGAGTCGTTCAAACTCACCACTGCCTATCTGTTTCGGGATCGGGAGATCAAACTGCGGCTCTATCCCGGCATCATGCCCATGCTCATCATGCCGCTGGCAATGCTCTTCTCGGGTGGTGCGGGAGGCGCTGAGGCCACGATGATGATGCAGGGCTTTGCCACGTGCTTTCTCGGCATGGTGTCCTTGCAGGCCATGATGTTTCTCGGCTGCTCCGAGCACTGGCGTGCGGCCGCGTTTTTTTATGTGGCACCGCTGCGGCACTGGAGCCCGCTGTTTCATGGCGCGCGCAAGGCCGTGCTCTGCTGGCTGAGCTTTCCGGTGCTGATCCTCCAGACCGCCCTCATCTGCGGCCTGCAACGTTCATGGACACCGCTGGCCCTCAGCCTGCCTGCCTTGCTGTTTCTGCCCACCTTTTCCCTCGTGACCGGACTCATGGGTCAGTGGCTGCCACTTTCCAAGCCGCCCGAGGACGTGAAGAACACCACTTTCGGCTGTCTCATGATGGTGGCCTCCATGGTCGCAGCAGGCGTCATCGGAGGAATGGCCAGTTGGATGTGGTATGTCGGCCATTTCGGCATCTTTCTAGCCCTAGAAGCGCTGGCTATGCTGGGGGCCACCGTCTTGATGAAGTATCTCATGCGCGACACGCCATGGGTGGCGCAGCCGGAGTGAGCGATTTTTCGTTTCCCTGCGCCGCTTTGCAGGTATGCAAAGCATCCACCATGACCTACGCCGAAGCCGCCAGCCGCGCCGCCTTTCTCAGCGCCGAACTTCACCGCCACAACCGCCTCTACTACGTTGAGGCGCGTCCTGAAATCAGCGATCAGCAGTTTGATGCCTTGCTCAAGGAACTGCAGGCCATCGAGGCGCAGTTTCCAGATTTACAGGCCCCGGATTCTCCCACGCAACGTGTCGGCGGCGCACCGCTCGAAGGCTTCACGCAGATCACGCATACGGTGCGCATGATGAGCCTGGACAACACGTACTCGGAGGAGGAACTCAGCGCGTTCTTTGCCCGCGTGCAGAAAGGTCTGGGCCGCGAGAAGGTGGGCTGTGTCATCGAGCCTAAGGTGGATGGCGTCGCCATCACCATTCGCTACGAAAACGGCATCCTGAAATACGGCGCGACGCGCGGTGACGGCCAAACCGGTGATGACGTGACCAACAATCTCAAGACCATCGGCCGCCTGCCATTGCGTCTGCCGAAAGACGGACCGCAGACCTTTGAGGTGCGTGGCGAGGTGTTCATGCCAAAGGCGGGTTTTGCGAAACTGAATCAGGAGCGCGAAGAAGCAGGCGAGGCAATGTTTGCAAATCCACGCAACTCGACCGCAGGCACCTTGAAGCTGCTCGATCCCAAGATCGTGGCCAAGCGCCCGCTCGACATCGTCTTTTATGGACTGGTCGAAGCCAGTGCGGTGGAGTCGCAGACGGATGTGTATGCGTTGCTCGATGCCGCCGGACTGCGCAAAGCCGATCTTATCTGGCACGCTGACAGCGCGGAAGGCCTGCTGCACGCGATCCGTGAACTCGATGAAAAACGCAAATCACTGCCCTACGAGACGGACGGCGCGGNGATCAAGGTGAACAGCTTTGCCGATCAGCGCGAACTCGGCGCCACCAGCAAAGCGCCGCGCTGGGCCATCGCCTACAAATACCAGCCGGAGCAGGCCGAGACGAAGATCACCGCCATCGACATCCAGGTGGGCCGCACCGGTGCGCTGACACCCGTGGCGCGGTTGGAGCCGGTGCTGGTGAGTGGCAGCACCGTGAGCAATGCCACGCTGCACAACTACGAGGAGATCGAGCGCAAAGACATCCGTGTGGGCGACACCGTCATCATTGAAAAAGCCGGTGAGATCATTCCCGCCGTCGTCTCCGTGAAGAAGGAACTACGCACTGGAAATGAAACCGCCGTGCCGGTGCCCACGCACTGCCCCGTCTGCGGCACCGCAGTGCATCGCGATGAAGAGCTGGTCGTTATCCGCTGCCCCAATCCGCACTGCCCTCAGGTGGTGAAGCGCCGCATCGAGCACTTTGTCAGCCGCGGAGCCATGGACATCAGCGGCCTGGGCGAATCCGTCATCGCGCAGTTGGTGGAACTGAAGCTGGTAAAAGATGTCGCTGATCTCTACGACCTCAATGAACTGCTGTTCGCTCGCCTCGAGCGCGTGGGCACCAAGAGCATCGACAACTACCTCAAAGCCATCGCCTCCAGCAAGCAGCAGGACCCTTGGCGGCTGGTCTTCGGCCTTGGCATCCTGCACGTCGGTACCGGTGGTGCGCGCAAGCTCATCGAGCACTTCAGCAGCATTGATGCCGTCGCGAATGCGAGCGTCGAAGACCTCACGCAATGCCCCGACATCGGTGCCATCGTCGCACCGAGCATCCACGCCTGGTTCCGTGAAGAGCACAACGTAACCCTGCTCAATCGCCTGCGTGGTGCGGGTCTCAACTTCACGCAAAAAGCTGTCGCCGCCGCCTCCGACAAACTCAACGGCACCACCTGGGTCATCACCGGTACGCTGAGCGAAGACCGCGAAACGATTGCCGACACCATCCGAGCCCACGGTGGGAAAGTGAGCGGCAGCGTCAGTGGCAAGACGACGTATCTCCTCGCTGGCGAGGACGCAGGGAGCAAACTCGACAAGGCCACCAAGCTCGGCGTGAAGATTGTGACCGAGGCTGAGTTTCGTGGGATGATTTGAGACGGCGGAGATTTTCTCGATCTTGCGGCTTTCGGCGCAGGGCTTGCGATGGCCGCATCACCGCTTGCTTCGGGTGGCAAACGGCAAACATTCAAGGTACTATGAATGCAGCCCTTCCCACCAACGCTCGTCCGATTGAGCCACGTCTCGCGGCCCGCTATCAGCAGCTTCTGCGGCGCTATCCGCCTCCGGCAGATTTGGCGGTGATGGAGCAGTGCGCCATCGCGCTGGCCACGGATGCCGCGCAGGTGAAGGCCTCGGATCTGCACATTGAGCCGGGTGCCGAGGAGACGCGGATTCGCATGCGGGTGGACGGCCTGCTGCATGATGTGGCCGTGCTGCCAAACGATTCCGGCCATCGTCTTGTGTCGTGTTTCAAAGTGCTCGCACAAATTGATTCGGCCAACCTGGCCCATGCAGAGCACGGCCATGCCCGCATGGATGCCGAAGGCCTGCGGCTGGATCTGCGTGTCACCGTCGTTCCCACTCCACGCGGCGAGATGCTCGGCATTCGTCTGCTCGACGGTTTGCGCCCCGTGCTGCGGTTAAACGAGATCGGCATGGCGGAAGGCGAGCAGTCGCAACTGCTCAACTGGCTGACCGACATCCAGGGCATGCTGCTGGTCTGCGGCCCTGTCGGGGTCGGCAAAACCGCCACGCTCTATGCCATGCTGCGCGAGCTACAGCGGTTGCCCCGCAGCGTCTTGACCGTGGAGGACCCGGTGGAATGCAGCCTGGATGGCATCACGCAAATCGAAGTGAATGCTAAACGCGGGCTGACGTTTCCAGACGCCATCCGCGCCATGCTGCGGCTTGATCCTGATTATTTGCTCGTGGGCGAAATCCGCGATCCTGAGAGCGCCCATGTCGCCATCACCGCCGCAGGCAGCGGCCAGGCACTGCTCTCCACCATTCATGCCCGCGATGCCGCTGGGGCTGTCACGGCGCTTCGGAACTACGGCGTGAAGAATTGGGAAATCTGCGCCGCACTGGAAATCAGCGTCGCTCAGCGGCTGGCACGCCGACTCTGTGTGCGTTGTCGTGTGCTTGTAGACACCGGAGAAGCGGACCAGACCTGGTTCCGTGACAATGGCGTGGCAGTGCCATCATCCCTGTGGCAACCCGTCGGCTGCGATGTCTGCGGCGGTACGGGATTCGACGGACGCGTGGGCTTGTTTGAAGTCTGGCGGCTCACCGCCGAGGCTCGAACCCTTATCCTCCACGGCGCAGATGAACCCGCGCTCAGGCACAACGCGCTGCAATCCGGTACTCGCCCGCTGCTCACCGATGCCCTCGACAAAGTCTCCTCCGGTCTGACATCCCTGTCCGAAATCCGTCCACTGTATCGGCAGGGTGTGGCAGCTACCGCCGTTGCTTGAGGCTGGCCTTTTTCTACTGGCACTGTCAGCATCGGTGATGCTGATGAACTACGCCTTTCGCATCAGCCGCGCCACCAGCGCAGTCCATCCGGTCTGGTGCGAAGCACCGCAGCCGCGGCCGGTGTCTGCGTGGAAGAATTCATGGAAGAGCAGGAGGTCTTTCCAGGCGGGGTGGGCGGCGTAGCGGTCATCGCCGTTGTGGCAGGGGCGGTGGCCGGTGGCGTCGGGTTCAAAGAGGCTGCTCATTCGGCGGGAGATTTCATTGGCGGCACCTTGCAGTGTCACTCGGCTTCCACTGCCAGTGGGAAGTTCGACGGTGAAGTCGTTGCCGTAGAAATGATGGTAGCGTTCCAGCGCCTCGATAATCAAGTAGGCGATGGGAAACCACACGGGACCGCGCCAGTTGGAGTTGCCGCCGAACATGTGGCTGTCGCTTTCTCCAGGCACGTAGCCGACGGTGTGGTCGCCGCCGTTGAGTTGCAGGGTGAATGGGTGGGCCTCGTGATATTTGGACAGTGATCGGATGCCGAAGGGTGACAAAAACTCCTTCTCATCCAGCAGGTAGCCAAGCAGTCGCTCCAGTCGTTCACGCGAAGGAATGGCCAGCAGGCGGTGCCCATGCGTACCGCCACTCTGGCAGTAGCTCACATGATGGGCGAGATCTGCGCGATGCTGTAAAAACCAATCCATGCGCTTCTTGAAGCCCGGCAGCAGTGCGATGCGGCCTTCGTCCAGAAGTTCCACGGCGATGAGCGGCAGCAGGCCCACGAGCGAACGTGTACGCAAGGGCAGGGGTGGCTGGCCGTTAATATGCAGCTCATCGTAATAGAAGCCGTCGGTTTCATCCCACAGACCTTCGTCGCCGAGGTTATTGATGGCATCGACGATCTGGACGAAGTGCTCGAAGAATTTGGACGCCATGTCCTCATAGGCAGTGTTGATGGTGCCATTCGGCCGCTGGGCAAGTTCCAGCGCCATGTTCAGCATGGTCAGCGCGTAGAAGGCCATCCACGCGGTGCCGTCTGCCTGCTCCAGGCGTTGGCCGTCTGGCAGCGGCTGCGAGCGGTCAAAGATGCCGATGTTGTCCAGGCCGAGGAAGCCGCCGGCAAAGAGGTTGTGGCCCTCGCTGTCCTTGCGGTTGACCCACCAGGTGAAATTGAGCAGCAGCTTCTGAAAGCAACGCTCCAAGAACTCGCGGTCACGCTCTCCGGCGGGCGCGGTGATTTTATACACACGCCAGCAGGCCCAGGCATGCACGGGCGGATTCACATCGCTGAACTTCCATTCGTAGGCGGGGAGCTGGCCGTTCGGGTGCATGTACCATTCGCGGAGAAACAGCAGGAGCTGCTCTTTGGCAAAGTCGGGGTCCAGCTCGGCAAAGGGCAGCATGTGGAAGGCGGCGTCCCACGCAGCAAACCAGGGGTACTCCCACTTGTCCGGCATGGAGAGCACATCGCGCGCATAGAGATGCTGCCAGTGGTGGTTGCGGCCCTGGGTGCGGCTCTCTGGCGGCGGCGGGTACGCGGGATCTCCCTGCAGCCACTCCGGCACGACATAGTAGTAGAACTGCTTCGACCACAGCAGTCCGGCAAATGCTTGGCGCTGGATCAGCGCCTGCACCGGATTCGGCGCGATGAGGGTCTGGTAAAACGCATCCGCCTCCTGAATGCGCTGCGTGAAGGTGACATCGAATTCAGGTGCGGTTGAAATTTCGCGCTCACACAGGCGCATTTGCACTGTCACACTTCCACCCGCAGGAATGTTCAGCCGATACAATGCGGCCGCCTTCGTGCCGGTCTGCGCTGGATTCACCGCAGCGGCTTCGCCATCAATCAGGTAACGATGAAACGCATCCTTGGTGTAAGGCGTGGCATTGGGCGAACCGAAGAGCAGCGTTTGATTCGTGTCGTTCTCAGTGAAGAGCCACTGCGGCTGCACGCCATCGCTCGATGCCATGGCCTGCAAACGATGCTGGCCGAGATCGTCCACCATGGGAGACTTCAGCCCGCTGTGCGTGGATTCGACCATGCCGTCCACAAGCGTGAGCTGTGGCCGAGTCGAGCCTTCTTCCCAAGACCAAGTGTTGCGGTACCAAAGTGTGGGCAGCACATACAGCGGCGCCGCCTCCGGGCCGCGGTTGTGCACGGTCATGCGGATGAGGATGTCCTCCGTTGCCGCTTTGGCGTACTCCACAAAGACATCGAAGTAGCGCTCCTCTGCGAAGGCCGCTGTGTCGGTGATTTCAAATTCGGGATCGCTCAGACCTCGACGCGCATTTTCTTCCACCAGCTTCTGGTAGGGGAATTCGCTCTGCGGGTATTTGTACAACGCCTTCAGGTAGGAATGCGTCGGGGTGGAGTCGAGGTAGTAGTACAGCTCCTTCACGTCCTCGCCGTGGTTTCCCTGCGGGCCGGTGAGGCCATAAAGCCGCTCTTTGAGAATGGGGTCGCGGTGATTCCACAAAGACAGCGCAAAGCACAGGTGGCACTGGCGGTCGGTGATGCCGAGCAGTCCGTCCTCGCCCCAGCGATAGGCGCGTGCATGCGCCTGCTCGAAGGGAAAGGAGCGCCAGGCATCGCCATCTGCGGAGTAGTCTTCACGCACGGTGGACCACTGGCGCTCGGAAAGGTACGGCCCCCAGCGTTTCCAGTTAGCCTGCCGCTCGTGGTCGGCGCGCAGGCGCTCATGTTCTGCTGTGGTGGTGGACATGCGTGGGAGTGTTTAGTTCATGCCCACAGCAGTGCAAGCAGCCGTCAGAGCAGCTGAGCTTCGGTCTCCGCCTTGAATTCTTCGAGCAGCGTCTTCAATTGTTGCGATGTGTAACGAGCTTTGACGGCGGCGATGGCCTCGTTGGCCAGTTCGTCGCAGCGTTCATTCTCGGTGTGTCCGGCGTGGCCTTTGACCCAATGCCACTGGATTTTGTGCTGCGCGGTGGCGGCGTCGAGCTCGCGCCAGAGGTCGGCGTTTTTGACGGGTTGTTTGGCGCTGGTGCGCCAGCCGTTGCGCTTCCACCCGGCGATCCACTGGCTGATGCCCTGACGGACGTACTGGGAGTCGGTGTGGAAGTCGATCTGGCAGGGTTCTTTGAGAATGCGCAGGGCTTCGATGGCGGCCTGCAACTCCATGCGGTTGTTCGTGGTGGCCGGCACGCCGCCTTTGAGTTCGCGCACGTGCTTGCCATAGGCCAGCACGGCGGCCCAGCCACCAGGGCCGGGGTTGCCATGGCAGCCACCGTCGGAATGAATGAGGACCTTCTTCACGCTGGCGTCTGGGTGGAATCCGCCGCCGCCCACGCACGCATGCGGCGGTCAATGAAGAACGGCACCAACGGCAGCAGCGAGGCGATGAAGAGCAGCACCGCGCGGCTCAAAGGCCAGCTCGTCTGCATGAGCACACGCATGAGCGCGATGCAGAACAGGACGAATAACCCGCCATGCACCGAGCCTGCAATCTTCACTGCCAGCGGCATGCCCCAGACATACTTCAGCGGCATCGCCACGAAGAGCAGGAGCAGGTACGAGATGGCTTCGAGCAGGGTGACCGTGCGCAGGAAGGAGACGGGGTGTTTCATCGGGAAGTGTGGCTGTAGCACTGGTTGGCGAGGCAGTGAAACGGATTTTGGAGACGAGCTTCATCTTGAGCGAATGAAGATGCTTCTCCACCCGAAGGCTGTCAGCAGCATGCAGGCGAAGCTGCAAAATGATTCAGTCTTGGCTGGTTCGCCTGAAGAATCACGTCCATCGTTACAGCTTATGAAGAGAGTCCTGATAGCCGCCTTCATTGTGGCTGCAATGGTGCTGCTGGCCCAGAATTTCCTATGGGTCGGAACGGTGCCCGCCAAGGGACCGGCGTTTGACGTCGATCCTGCACGAGATTTTCATTTTGAGTTCGGACGAGGCAGCGCATGGAAGGGGCTTGATACGGTGTCTTTTGGGCGAAATGGCGTGGTGACTTTGTTCCGGCAAGATCCGCAAGAAAGCTGGCAGAGATCCAGTTTGAAGTTGGATGCTGACGCAATCGTTCGGATTTTCGCTTCCGTGAGTTCAGAGGGCATCATGAAAATGCCCGCTGCCTATTCTCGTACGGGTATTCGAGACGGAACCCAATGGATCCTTTGGATAGAGCAAGACGGAAAATCCAAAGCGATCTATTTCAACAACGACTTTCCATCGGGAATCAGTCGGCTCGCAGAACGAATAGATGCAGAGCTCGCTTCTGGGCTGGCCGGTGCAGAGTGGACGAATGTTCCCACACAAGAATCCAGAAAGCATGAGAATCCACTATGGAACATCATCAAGTGAACACTCTGTGCTAGCGACACGGAGTTCAGTTCCATGGCGGTGATTTTGAGCTCTGAAACAAGAACACAAAGAAGGGGGATCAAGATGATCCCCCTCCGTCGAAAGCTGATGAAAGCTGCTACTTCTTCAGGTTGTTATAAAGTTCGAAACCCTGCTCGGCGCTGAGGCCGCCGTGGACGACGCCTTGCACGGCCTGCATCATCGCCACCGGCGCGTCGCTTTGGAAAATGTTGCGGCCCATGTCCACGCCGCTCGCGCCCTGCGCGATGGCGTTGGCGCACATCTGCAGCGCGTCGAGTTCTGGCAGCTTCTTGCCGCCGGCGATCACGATTGGCACCGGGCAGCAGCTCGTCACGGTGTCGAATTCGGTGTCGGTGTAGTAGCACTTCACCACGTTGGCACCGAGTTCCGCCATGATGCGGGTGGCGAGGCGGAAGTACTGCGGGGTGCGTGCCATCGCACGGCCCACGGCGGTCACGCCCATGACGGCGATGCCGTAGCGGCTGGCGGCGTCCACGAGGTCGGTGAGGTTCTTGAGGGACTGGCGCTCGTAGGCGCTGCCGATGAACA
>TBL_comb48_EPIDRAFT_1002918_pt1 | contig 11648 bp, 8 predicted proteins | sample TroBogEpilimnion_37_FD_10681 | JGI IMG/M metagenome (IMG submission 10681)
GCATCACTTACTGCTACGCCAATTCTTACCAGGCCATAATCAAATGCGATCCGTCGGCCCGGTTTCATAGTGCTCAATTCTTACCTATTGCAGCCTTAAGTTCTTTGATTGCCGCGGGAATCTTCGACGCATCNACTCCGCCACCCTGCGCGAAATCATCTTTTCCTCCGCCGCCNCCACCAAGTATCTGGGANCCAATTTTTACAAGAGCGCCTGCCTTGATTCCAGATTTCTGCGCATCNGCAGATGCGGCAACAACAAAAGTTACGCGATCAGACTGCGTGGAGAACAAACCAACAACACTTTGAGCTTTTCGATTTCTCAGATCAAGTGCCATTGTGCGCAGATCATCGCCTGAAATTCCCGATTCAACCTCAGTGAAGATCGAGGAAGTTCCATTGAGAACTTCGAAGGAGTTGGCAAGAACTGCAACACTTGCAAGAGCTTGGGCAGACTTAAAACCGGCCAATTCCTTTTCCAGGACTTTCATCCTGTTCACAAGATCTGAGACTCGCTCCGGGAGCTCTTCGACTCGAGCGCCCTTAATAATTTCAGTAAGCGAATTGAGTAAGACATGCTCTCTAGCTAAATATGAGAATGCATCGGCTCCAACTAAAGCTTCAACTCGTCTAACACCTGCTCCAATTGATGATTCACTTAGCAGCTTCACAACGCCCAGCTCAGCAGATGAATGAACGTGAGTTCCTCCACACAGCTCTCTTGCCCAATCTCCAACACTCACGACCCGAACGCGATCGCCATACTTCTCGCCAAAAAGCGCCATGCGCCAATCTTTTTGGCCTCTGCTTGGCTCATTTCTTCTGCACTGACTTCAAGGTTTTCAATAAGAAGTGAATTCACACGCGCCTCTACATCATTAAGTACGGATGCGGGCACTGCTCCACTTGCAGGAAAATCAAATCTGAAGCGTCCCGGAGCATTTTCCGAACCAGCTTGAGTTGCTGTTTCACCCAGAGCTTCTCTAAAAGCTTTGTGCACCATATGGGTTGCCGTGTGGGCACGAGAGATAGCTTTTCGTTTACCTTGATCAATTCGCGCCATTACATCTTCATCTACTTTAATTGAACCTTTAATGATTGAGCCACGATGAACGTATAAACCTGGAACCGGGCATTGCACGTCTTCGATTTCAACCTCTGCCCCATTTGCCAGAACGATCACACCGCCATCTGATAGTTGACCTCCGCCTTCGGCATAAAATGGAGTTCTACTTAAAACAATCTCTACCTCGCCACTTCCAGCTTCTTGGACATTTTCTCCGTCAACCAAAATAGCTTGAAGTTTGGCTTCTGCTTCATTTTCTGTGTAGCCAATAAATTGACTCTTGCCCCTTGAATCCACAATCTTGCGATATTCAGATAGATCGGTATGGCCACTCTTCTTTGACTTCGCGTCTGCTTTAGCGCGGTCCTTCTGCTCTTTCATTAATTTGCGGAAGCCCTCTTCATCAACTTTAAGACCTTGCTCGGTTGCCATTTCCAGTGTGAGATCAAATGGGAAGCCGTAAGTGTCGTGCAGTTTAAATACAGTATCTCCAGCAAGTGTTGCGCTCTTACTGGATTTCACATCAGTAGATGCCATGTCAAAAATCTGAGTACCACTCTTGAGCGTTGCTAGAAATGAATCCTCTTCCGCCTCCGAGACTGCCAAAATCTTCTTGCTCTCATTTTTAAGTTCTGGGTACTGCGGCGCCATTGCTCCAATTGAAGCTGAAATCAGTTCGTTCAAGTTGTGGTCTGGCGCTCCCAAAATTCGCATATTTCGGATAGTTCTGCGCATCATGCGACGCAAGACATATCCCCTGCCTTCATTTCCAGGAAGCACTCCATCACCAATTAGCATCATGGCCGTGCGGGCGTGATCTGCCACAACACGTAAGGAAACATCGTTACGAGCATTTGCTCCATACTTCACACCCGCAAGTTCAGCAGCCTTACTAAGAATTTGCATCGTTGTATCAATTTCATAAATGTTTTCAACGCCTTGAAGTAAAGCGGCCATACGCTCAAGGCCTAAACCAGTATCAATATTCTTTGCTGGCAACTCTCCAATAATTGGATAATCATCTTTTGTCCCGCCATCGGCACGAATGTTTTGCATGAAAACCAAGTTCCACACTTCAAGATAGCGATCTTCATCAGCAACCGGGCCACCTTCCTTGCCATAAGCAGGGCCTCGGTCATAATAAATTTCTGAGCAAGGACCGCACGGCCCTGCAACACCCATCGACCAGAAGTTATCGGCCATTCCCCTGCGCTGGATACGCTCCTCTGGAACGCCCACAACCTTGTGCCAAATATCGGCAGCTTCATCATCATTATGGAACACAGTTACCCAAAGTTTTTCTTCAGGAAAACCGTAACCGCCATCAGCAACAGGTTTGGTGAGTAGATCCCAGGCTAAAGTGATTGCGCCTTCTTTGAAATAGTCTCCAAATGAAAAGTTTCCGCACATCTGGAAAAAAGATGCATGCCGTGTCGTCTTTCCAACTTCATCAATGTCTAATGTACGCACACACTTTTGAACAGATGTTGCTCGTGTAAATGGTGGCTTCACTTCGCCCAGAAAATATGGCTTAAAAGGAACCATACCTGCATTTACTAAGAGAAGATTTGGATCATCCGCGATAAGAGAAGCCGAAGGAACAACTGTATGGGTTAACCCCTGTGGGTTGCCTGATTCAAAAAAGCGTAACCAGCGCGCTCTGATTTCAGCGGATTCCACCGGCTTACTCGTGCTCCCTTGAGGAATTATTTTTACGGTTTGGGATTAAGGAGACAAGTGAACCTAGGACTTTAAGCATGCCTGAATTCTTTTCAGTCAGCGTAGTGACCAGAGTATTGACCTTCTGGGTCATGTTCTCAGCAGTGGTGACAATGCGATTAGCGCTGCTCACAGTCTTTTGTACCTCATCTATTAAACGAGAGAGGCGAATGATTGTGTAGCCAATAGCAAGGGCAATAATCAGCAACGAACATGATGCGATTATTGTTGCAATTCCACCTGGGCCCATATCTCTAGCCTACCCGAATGAATTGCTAGGCGTACTCGGATTTACTGTTTCTCAGGTACGAAATCTACGCCAGCTTCTTTGCGTTGGGCTGGTGTGATTGGCGTAGGTGCCCCAGTAAGTGGGTCCCCTCCACTGGCAGTCTTAGGAAACGCAATTACTTCTCGGATTGATTCTGCGCCACTTAAGAGAGCGCAGAGGCGATCCATTCCTAGTGCAATTCCACCATGAGGGGGCGGTCCATAATTAAAAGCTTCCAGCAAAAATCCAAACTTACTTGTTGCTTCCTGCGGAGTAAGACCAATTACATCAAAAACTCGACTCTGCATCTTTCGATCATGAATACGGATGGACCCGCCACCAATTTCATTTCCGTTCAAAACGATGTCATAGGCATAAGCCAATGCGTTTGCTGGATCTTTATCAAAAGTTTCCGCAAATTCTGGCTTTGGACCAGTAAATGGGTGGTGAACAGCAGTCCAACCAGATTGGGGGTTTTCGCTATCCACTAATTCAAACATTGGTGCATCAACAATCCAGACAAATTCCCATGCCTTTTCATTAATCAGGTTGCAACGATGTCCGATCTCTAAACGCACTGCGCCCAATAATTGCTGAGAGGAACTCTTCCCACCCGCTGCAAAGAAGATTGCATCTCCTGGCTTTGCCCCACAATGCGCGGCAACTTTTGAGGCTTCCTCTTCTGAAAGATTTTTCGCAACAGGTCCAGCAAGAGTTCCATCAGTTTGAACGAGGATATAGGCAAGACCTTTTGCTCCACGAGCCTTTGCCCAATCTTGCCAAGCGTCTAACTCTCTTCGAGGTGAATCGGCGCCTCCAGGCATAACAATTGCGCCGACATAATCTGCTTGAAAGACGCGAAAAGTTGTTTGAGCGAAGAACGCTTTGCAATCAACAATCTCTTGACCAAAACGAAGATCCGGCTTATCTGAACCAAAGCGACGCATCGCTTCTAAATATGTCATACGAGGGATCGGCATCGGGATGTCATAGTTGACGATCTTCTTAAATACTTTTCCTAATATTTCCTCTGCAACTTTTAGAACATCCTCTTGGTCAACAAAAGACATTTCAATATCAAGTTGAGTAAATTCAGGTTGACGGTCTGCTCTGAAATCTTCATCTCTAAAACACCTAGCAATCTGGTAATACCTCTCCATGCCAGCGACCATGAGAAGTTGCTTAAACAGTTGAGGAGATTGCGGCAGCGCATACCAGCTACCTGGTTGCAGGCGAACAGGCACTAGGAAATCTCGTGCTCCTTCAGGTGTTGATCGAGTTAGATAGGGTGTTTCAATCTCTAGAAAATCTAGGCTATCCATCACTGTACGAATGGTTGATGTCACTTGTGAGCGCATGCGAAGGTTGCGTGCCGGCTCTTCTCTGCGAAGATCAAGGTAGCGATACTTCAAACGAACTTCTTCGCTGATATTTGAAACTTCTCCGCTATCTACTGGGAATGGGAGTGCTGCTGCCTCACTCAAAACTTTAAGCTCTAGACAATCAACTTCAATTTCACCTGTAGGAATATTCGGGTTTTCATTTCCATCAGGGCGAACTCGCACTTTGCCTGTGATCAATACACACCACTCTGCGCGCAGGGCGCCTGCAATCTCATCCTTGATTACTACTTGAACCGCGCCAGTTGAATCCCGCAGATCAATAAAGGCGACTCCCCCGTGATCTCGGCGTCTTGCAACCCAGCCCGCCAAAGTAACGGTGGTATCGGCATCCTTCTTAGAAAGGGTGCCTGCGCTATGCGTGCGTAGCATTTAAGAATGTTCTCCCAAATTCACAGTAAGTGAAATCAATTCGTTCGCCAAAGAGCCAAGAGTAACCGAAACGCTCTCTCCCGTTTTCATGTTTTTAAGTGCAACGCTCTTGCTTGCCACTTCATCTGCGCCAAGAACAATGGAGTACTTGGCGCCGCTCTTATCGGCCGCCTTCATTCCACCCTTCAATGCGCGATCCCCAAAGGCGAGATCCACTGACAGGCCACGACTTCGCAATTGCTCTGCTAGCACCAAAGCTTCATTTGCCGTGCCGAGTGGGACTATAAAAAGATCAATCTGCAAATCTTCAGGAAGTGAGAGACCCTCAGCTTCACAAGCGAGAAGTATGCGATCAACACCTAATCCATATCCAATTCCTGAAAGCTGCGAACCACCAAGGGCAGCCATTAACCCGTCATAGCGACCACCGCCACCGATTCCAGATTGCGCGCCAAGTCCCTCATGCACAAATTCAAAAGCGGTTCCTGTGTAGTAATCCAAACCTCGCACCATGCGATTGTTAACTACAAACTTCACACCGAGTGAGGTAAGTAGTGCCTTCACTGCTTCAAAATCTGCAGAACTCTCTGGGGTGAGAAAATCCATAAGCACCGGCGCTTTTTCTAGGGCCTTTCTAATTTCATCTCTCTTGTCATCAAAAAGACGCAATGGGTTGATCTCGGCGCGAGCTTTTGTCTCTTCATCTAGTGAGATACCTGAAATAAAGGTACGCAGTTCTTTTAAGTAAGCAGATCGGGTCTGTCCATCTCCCAGTGAAGTGATTTCAAGTCTGTAGTTCTTTAGTCCCAGTTCTTTGAGTCCACGATCAGCAATCGCGATAACTTCCGCATCAATTAATGGGTCAGAAATTCCGATCGCTTCAATACCTACCTGATAAAACTGGCGATACCTGCCTGCTTGAGGGCGCTCGGCGCGGAAGAATGCTCCCGAATAAAAAACTTTAACGGGCAATTGACCACGATCAAGATTATGTTCAATGACAGCTCTGACAACACCCGCTGTTCCTTCTGGACGCAGGGTAATTGAACGGCCACCCCTATCTTCAAATGTATACATTTCTTTGCGAACGACATCAGTTGATTCACCGACACCGCGTGTAAAAAGCTCTGTATCTTCAAATACCGGAAGCTCAATCAGCGCGTAACCAGCTGTCCGGGCTGTTTCGACCAAAGTAGATCTTACGAATTCAAAATGTGCAGAGCGAGGGGGCACGTATTCGCTGACGCCTTTTGGCGCTTGGAATTTACTCACTCTCTTCTTCCCTTCAAAAAATCATCCTGCAGGTAAGGGTTGTTCTTACGCTCGTGCCCAATTGTAGTTTCTCTGCCATGTCCAGGAAGGACTTTTAAGTGATCTCCGAGAGGAAGAACTACGTTTTGAAGTGATTTCTTCATATCTTCAGAGGAGCCAAGCAGTAGATCAGTACGACCTATGGAATTGGCAAAAAGCACATCTCCTGAGATTAGGTACTCGTCATCAACGCTAAACATTGTCGAGCCTGGCGTGTGGCCAGGGGCATGGTGAGCTTTAATCTTCATTCCGATGAGGGAAAATTCCTCTTCGTGCTTTAGCTCCTTCACATCGTGTGGCTCTTTGAAATCTTTCACACCAAGTTCATCGAGGAGCGTGCTTATCCCACCACCAGGTGTCAAGAGTTTGAATGGGTCAGCAAGAAATGCTCGATCCTTTGTATGTACATAAGTGGCAACTTGATATTTATCGTCAAATGGCTGCACAGAGAATGTATGGTCTAGATGTCCATGAGTAACAATTGTTGCTATTGGTTTTAAATTATGTTTTTCCAATACATCACTTATATGGCCCACCATATTGGGGACACAGATTCCAGGGTCAACGATGAAGCACTCTGAATTCTTGGCAGGAGCAAATATCCAGCAGTTCGTTCCGAAGTATTCAGCGGGAATTACCTCAAGAATCACCCCTATTCACAACCTTCCACGCTCGCATGGCCAACGGGCACTTTTACCTTGGCAGGCTTTAAGGGTACCTTTAAGGCACCGAACCTTGGGTGTGTGACCCGCTTACGCGGGAAACAACTCAATACATGCCGATATAACGAAGATCAAAATTTTTGATCGACGCGCAACCGAAGGAGATTAATGATGGATAACGTGGACAATTTGAATAATCAAGAAAATATTGTTGTTCCCCAAACCCCCTCACCAGCATCAGCGCTAGTTGGGGATCCATCAAAATTCGGTCGCGTTGGCGATGATGGCATTGTTTATGTCATCACTCCAGAAGGTGAAAAGGCTGTTGGCTCATATCCCGGCAAAACTCACTCAGAGGCTCTTGCATACTTTGTGCGCAAATTTGAAGCTCTCGCATCAGAAGTAGCACTACTAGGTGCTCGAATTAAGAGTGGCGCAATGGTTCCATCAGATGCTGCCGCTGCGGTTTCAAAGCTTCGCGAACAACTCACCTCTCTTAACGGCGTTGGAGATTTGGTTGCCTTAGCTCATTCGATTGAGCAAATACCCACACTCATCGACGAACATCGCAGTGCCTACGAGGCACGCAAAGAGGCAGAAAAGGCCGTCAAGGAAGCAAAGCGTGCTCAAGCACAAGTTGTTAAGGAAAAGATCGTTGCAGAGGCTGAAACGCATGCCCTGTCGGAAAATTGGAAGTTCACTGGGGATCGCCTCAAAGTTCTCCTTGATGAGTGGAAGGCTGCTGCTCGCTTAGATAAGAAGACTGACGCTGAGCTATGGAAGCGTTTTTCATCATCACGCAACAAATTTGATAAGCGTCGTCGAACTCACTTTGCTCAACTTGAAACACAGAGCGCTGCAGTTGCTCAGACAAAAGCCCAAATCATTGAAGAGGCAAAGTCCCTTGCCAACTCAAAAGATTGGCTGGCTACAGCCAACCGCTTTAAAGAGCTTATGAACGCGTGGAAGGCTGCTGGACGCGGCAAGAAGAACGTTGATACAAAACTCTGGGAAGAATTCAAAATAGCCCAAGACACATTCTTCGCAGCAAAGAAGGCTGATCTTGAAAAGCGCCAGGGAACTATGGCAACTAACCTTGCTAAACGCGAGGCTCTCCTTCCAGAATTTGAGGCCCTTCTTCCTGTTACAAATGTTAAGGATGCCCGTAAGAAGTTCCGTGATCTGATGGATCAATGGGAGCGCATCGGCATGACTGAGCGCAATAAGCGTGCAACCTTCGACGCAAAAATTGCAAAAATCCAAGCCGAGATTGATGAGCTCCACCAACAAGAATCACGTAAGAGTGATCCAACTGCAATTGCTCATGCAAATTCCGTTGTTCAAGGTTTACTTGATGCGATCGAGAGTTATGAGAAGCAAGCTGCAAAAGCAGAGGCAGCAGGAAATGCAGCTAAAGCCATGGTTGCCCGAGAGGCAGCTGCTGCTCGCCGCGGCTGGTTAGAAGAAGCACAAAAGGGACTTTCAGAGTTTAAGAAACCTTAAGCACTAATTGTTTGTGATTCGATAGACGTCATAAACGCCTTCAACGCTTCGAACTGCTGAAAGAACCGCGTCTAGATGTAACGCATCTGCCATTTCGAAAGTAAAACGAGATATAGCTGTGCGGTCCTTTGAAGTACTCACGGCCGCGTTCAAAATGTTCACATGCTGATCTGAAAGATTTCTTGTGAGGTCTGACAGTAGCCCCGCTCTATCGAGCGCCTCAACTTGGATATTTACAAGGAACAAGGTCTTCGCTGTGACATTCCACTTCACTTTCACAATGCGATCACCTTGGGTCAGTTTCAAATCGGTCACGTTGATGCAATCAACACGATGCACACTCACGCCACTTCCCTTGGTCACAAAACCAGTAATTTCGTCCCCTGGAACTGGTGTGCAGCATCTTGCTAATTTAACGAGTACGGAATCAACGCCCTCTACATCCACACCAGAGGTACTGCGATTGCCTGAGGATCTGTGGAAATCGGGAAGCACATGGTCTTCATGCTCTTCTTCAGGAGCGAGTGTGGCTGCAAGCTTTTCGATCACTGAGGCAGATGAGACATGTCCATTACCAACAGCGGCATATAAGGATTCGATATCATCAAAGTGAAGATCGTGTGCCAATTCCAAAATAGCCTGTCCGGCAAATATCTTCTGCAGAGGTAAGCCCAGTTTGCGCATCTGGCGCGCTATAGATTCTTGACCTGCTTCAACCGCTTCTTCTTTTCTCTCTTTAGAAAACCAAGCCTTGATCTTTGATCGGGCTCTAGGTGATTTAACAAAGTTGAGCCAATCCCGGCTTGGGGCCGCGTTTGGGCTTTTGTTAGTTACGACTTCAACGACATCACCATTGTTCAGCGCTGATTCCAAGGGAACAAGCTTTCCATTTACTTTTGCCCCAACACAGCGTTCCCCTACTTGCGTATGTACTGCATACGCAAAATCCACGGGTGTAGAGCCTGCAGGTAAAGCGATAACACTTCCCTTTGGCGTAAAGACAAATACTTCTGGTGTGCGCAGGTCATAACGCAAAGTATCAAGGAAGTCCCCAACATCTTCTGTTTCCTGTTGCCATTCATGTAATTGCTTTAGCCACATAACTCCAGGATCGTTATCTGCTGACTGATTGCCCTTGGTTTTATATTTCCAGTGAGCTGCGATACCAAATTCAGCGCGAGCATGCATGTCTGAAGTTCTAATCTGAATTTCCACAGCCTTACCAGTTGGGCCAATCACCGTAGTGTGAAGTGATTGATACAAATTGAACTTAGGCATTGCTATGTAGTCTTTAAACCTGCCTGGCACTGGACTCCACCTTGCATGGATAGCGCCGAGCACTCCATAACAATCACGAACATCATCAACAATTACTCGAACACCGACCAGATCATAAATTTCGTTAAATTCTCGACCTCTCACAATCATCTTCTGGAAAACGGAGTAAAGATGCTTTTGTCTGGCCTTCACAGTAGCTTTAATTCCGTCGGCCTCAAGATCTTTGCGGATGAGCTTTGTTACCTCATCTGAGAATTTTTCACGAAGTGGAGCGCGTTCAGCAACTAAACGCTCAATCTCTTCATACTTTTTTGGCTCTAATACCTTGAAAGATAAATCTTCTAACTCCCACTTCATCGCATTCATTCCAAGCCTGTGGGCAAGTGGAGCATAAATATCAATCGTCTCGCGGGCTTTCCTTGCTGCGCTTTCTGGTTCAACAAACTGCCAAGTTCTCGCGTTATGTAAGCGATCGGCCAATTTGATGACTAGCACCCGTATGTCCTTTGACATAGCGACAACCATTTTACGAAGAGTCTCTGCCTCAGCTGTTGGGCCATAAGTGAGTTTGTCTAGCTTTGTTACACCATCGACAAGTTGCGCAACCTCATTGCCAAATTCGCTTTGAATAGTTTTGAGTGAGTAACCAGTATCTTCAACCGTGTCATGGAGAAGCGCAGCAGAGATGGTTGCTTGATCCATCCCAAGATCTGCCAAGATTTGTGCAACGGCTACTGGGTGAGTGATATATGGCTCGCCAGATTTACGAAACTGACCTTCATGAGCGTTTGATGCAGCTACAAATGCGCGCTCTAACTCAACCTCTTTATATTCAGGAAGGCTTTCTGAAAGAGTTTTAGCAAGCGGGCTCAGCAGCGAATTCATTGAACTCACTCCCTTCCCTTGACATGCTTAATTATCTACGGCGAGAACGTCGCTTTGGTTGATTACGTGGGCCTCGCTCATGTCCTTCTTTAGAGTGAGTAGAAGTAACGATCCCGGTGTAATCCTTTTCGGCTTCATCGGATTGAACGCCTGGAGTTCCAACCGGAGAAGCTCCGCGCTGTGCAACGCGCTTAGTAAGGGCCTTCATCGCAGGTTCGCGTTCGCGCAACGTTGCCAAGATTGGAGTTGCGACGAAGATTGAAGAATATGTACCTGTTGTTAAACCAATAAAGAGTGCAAGAGAGAGATCTTTGAGTGTTCCAGCTCCAAGAATTCCAGCTCCCACAAAGAGAATCGAGGCAACAGGCAAGAGGGCAATAATGGAGGTATTGAAAGACCGAACAAGAGTTTGATTCACAGCTAGGTTAGCTGCCTGTGAGTAGGTCTGCTTTCCTGAGCTTGTAATTGTTCTCGTGTTTTCGCGAACCTTATCGAAGACAACAACAGTGTCATAAAGTGAGTAACCCAAGATAGTTAAGAATCCGATAACAGTGGCCGGAGTTACGTCAAAACCCACAAGTGCGTAAATACCCACAGTAATAAAGACATCGTGCAATACGGCGATAATCGCTGCTGCTGCCATCTTTGGTTCAAATGCGAGTGCAAGGTAGAGCATCACGACAAGTAAGAAACCAATGAGAGCTTGAATGGCCTTATGGGTGATGTCTTTACCCCATGAAGGCCCGATGCTCAGTACGTTGATATCTGCAACTTTGACGTTGAAAGTCTTTGCAATCGAATTTTCGATCGCATCATTTTGGGCATTAGTAAGAGCCCCTGTGGTTATCTTAATTTTGTTGGTACCGATCATCTGAACAATTGATTCAGAGGTTATGCCGGCATCACTCACAGCTTTTTGTCCTTGTGGGACTGTTGATCCAGGCGCAGTTACCTGGAACTGTGACCCGCCCTTGAATTCAATTCCGAGATGCAAGCCTTGAACACCAAGTGAGACACCCGACAAAATCACTACAAGCAGTGAGAGTGCATACCAACGCCGGCGATTTCCAATAATGTTAAATGACTTTTCACCGCGATAAAGGCGGCCACCCATTCCAGCAAGACGTGACATTAGATGACTTCCTTTCCTGCGGTTATACCCAAGCTTTTTGATGAGAACCCAGA
>TBL_comb48_EPIDRAFT_1002919_pt1 | contig 11641 bp, 12 predicted proteins | sample TroBogEpilimnion_37_FD_10681 | JGI IMG/M metagenome (IMG submission 10681)
GGCCTTGGGCTGGCCGAGGTCCAGCCCGTAGGTCTGCAAACTCCGAAGCGTGGCAGGCAGAAGTCCCTGCGCCAGTAGTTCCCGGCAGGCCTGAGCGCGTGCTTTCAGCGCCTCCAGGCTGGGGCTAGCCGTGCGTGCCTGGGCCTTGGCCAGCCTCCGCGCCACCCGCAGGTGCAGCATGAGGCTGACGGCCCCCGACACGGGCGGTCGGGGGTCGTTCAGCAGCACACCATCAAAGGGGTCGTAGCTCATGCAGGCATCTCAAGGACAGACTTGGTTCCCGATCATCCTGCCACAGGGGTTTGGACAGAAAATGTCCGTGGGGCGCCCCAGGTCCTCCGCGCAGGTAGCAAGCAACCGACAAGGCCGACCTCACTCAGTGACTGGTTGGTAGCAGAGAGGCATGTCGAGTTTCGAACAGGAATCGCCTGGCCGGGAGTGCCTGGAATTCAGTCGACCAAGATGGGGCAGATCCACCCAGTCAGCGAACTACCGACAGGAATCCCGCCATTATTCGAATCCAGAAAGAAGCTCTGGGAACCTGGTGTCGTTTCTAGCTGAGAAAGATCACGCCTTTGTGGGGTCGGGTGATGAAGTTCACCTGAATATGGAACAACTCCCGTATGCGGAGTCCGGAATACTGCGCGCAAGAGTCGTGAGGCTGAACGACGACTTGGCCTCTTCGTATGAGATCCGAGAAGCACTGGGCGAGGACCAGAAGCTGTGACGTTCTCCCCGTAAATTAATCGGTCTTGAAAAAGCGCCTACGCGATTCACGCGAAACCGCCCCCTGACGCAAGGGTTTGCGGCATCGGTGTATGGCGGCCATCGGCCAGGCGCAGATGAGGAGTAAAGATGCCTGAGGTGGCGAGGATCATTTTCAGCTTGTGCCCGGCGGCGCAGAGGATGGCTATCTGGGCATCTCCAAACACGCCCTTCAGCCAGTTCAGTCCCAGCTTGCCATCTGATTTCTGGTGACCAATCTCGGGCTCGATCCCTAATCTGTGTTTCATACCTTCTTCAGGGCTTTGCTTATGCCTTTCTGCTCCCGGTTGGCTGAAGCCGGAGGGGGCATGAACCAGGCGCCGTATGAGGACAGCTTCGGTTGGGCTCCGCCCTCCTTTCGCTGACCCATGCGCTTACTGCGATCCATGTACCTTCGAGGACATACAGAAATTTCTGGACACTACTGGCCCGAAGATGGCTACGTGACTACAACCACCATCGATCACACACCTCTCTCGGGGGTCTTCTCCAGGCTGAGTTTGCGTGTCGCTGGGCTGAGCTCCGGTCGCCTCCGACTCCCTTCGCCCAGCCCAGCGCCACCACCCCAATCAACCAAGATTCCACTGAAAGACCGGGCCAATCATGGGGGAACGTAAACACCGTATGCACAATAATGATAGCTATGCATGTAGTCTCTTGGTAAATCAAGTTAATAATTTTGATATTCGTAATTTTTTCTATTGACAACCCAAAGGTCAATAGTGAAATTAGGCCAGCTGCAGCAGGCCCTACTTTCACGTGCAAAGAACTCAATCAGACAACGAAGGGCTTTGACCAAGGCCCTCCCAACACCATTAATCAACAGGAGAAGAAATGGGAAATAACAACATGGTCCTCCTTGAAGATGGCCAGCTTGAGCAAGTTGATGGCGGTATTTTAGAATGGGCTTGCGCCCTCGCCGGTTGGTACAAGGCTCGCCTAGATAAGATGCGGGATGAGTATGGCCTTCTTTGCGGATAATAAGTTTCGACCGTATGTTTAAAATAGATTGTTAACATTTTTAATTGTATATAGGAGATAAGACATGCAAGAACTCAATGATACAAAGCTTATAGAAGTTAACGGCGGTGGTTTGATTGCCCTGGTTAAAGCCATGATTGGTTGGGATGCCATGGTAAAGGCTTATAACGACGGATACGCGGCAGGACAGTATTAAGTCTGGCTTGAATTGGCTATGATGGTTAAGGGAGTTGAAATTAACCGTGGTGAACTTCCGCACATCAGCATCAGCGGGCCATTGGGGATTTCCCATATAAGGGGAACCGTCGGCATCAACCCTCAAATCCATCATAGCCAATGGGCTATCAAAATCACTTTAACTCATCTAGAATGACACAATCAGATAGTCCTGGGTCGAATCCTATTTCATCCTGCATCGGCATAGTGGAATAAGTAACTTGGGTGGTTCAATGCGACAAAACATCAGGGTGCTCGTGGCTTTTCTTGTCACAGAAATCGCCAGACGCATCTTCTCCTGGCAGTATAAATTTTCCCCTACGCACGACCTCTCTTTTGGTTTCGGAGTAATTGTAGATCTTGGTATTTGGATTTCAGGGTTTTGGTTCACTTATTGGGTGTATGGAAGATTTGTTAAAAAGGGGTAGTGATTGGTGCTTGGTTGGGTCAGGGCAAGCGCTTGATTCCATCATCTTACTCTATCAAGGAAGCACTCTGGGAAACGGGGCCGGTATTCCGGGCTGAAGTTACACATGAATCCAGCGAGAAATTCAATATCCTGCTTGGGCTTGTGGGGAATGGGAGTGCATGGATTCTGACTACATGGCGGGATTGAGGCGGAGAAGGTTGACGTCCTCCCGGAAAATTGGGCCAGTTGAGACCTCAGTTCAAGGACTTAGTGGGCAAGCTAGCCGTCTCCCAAGGTAGATGACATAAAACGCCTGCCTCCAACCACAACCGGAAGCTCTCTCAGAACCGGATGCTCAAGCAGCTCAACCTACGCGAAGAACGCATCCACGTCCATATGTGCGATCCGGCCCAGGTTACCAGCGCTGCTTCCATCACTGGTTCCATCGGTTGATCCGCTCACTGGCGCTCCTCTTGATCGATGAGATGCCAAAAAGAAAGTCGTGAAAACGACAGGAGTGTGCCGCCAGATGGAAGTCCACGCACTGATCGAGCAACTAGATGGACATTTCTAGCTCGTCAAGTGCGACGGTGGCGACCGACATCGGCTGAACATGACGGTATTGAAACAGGTAAACGCGTAGGTTTCGGCGAAGCCGGGGATTGGTGGATTGAAGCGAATCCGTCGGGTTTCTCGATTTGTTCAGAATGGAGAAAAAGAGCGAATATTGCGTATTTGATTTCGGGGTCCTGGAGCGTATGGCCTCGATTTTCGGGGGCTCTAGGGAGCGTTTAATATAATCTTCGGATTTAGAGCCGGATATATACAATTATAACCTATATTTCTCTAGGCTCTTTTTCTGGTAGGAATTCAGGCATAGAAACCACAAGAGCGGCTCAAGATCGCCAGTCGAAACGGTATGGTGAGGGGACGCAGCGGTTACGGGATAGGCGAGACTCGGACCGCAGCAGCACTGCTCACAGAATTGAACGGATCCTGAATCAGTTGGGACCTTTCTGGATTATTGCGACGGTAAATCAAATCTTTAATACCGCAGTGGCCCAAATGCACATAGGCCAGAGACACCATTCCCTGGGCAAGGATGTATCCATGAAGGACCTACTACGGCACATTGGGATCCAATCGAAAGTCTAAAAGTTGATGACCGAAATAGTGAAAGATCTCCAGGTCATGAACGGAAGAATCGAACCTTCGCCTCACCGTCCCAAGAGGAAACTGGACGTCCGTCCGTCTTACCGACAAGGGCCACCACCTAAGTGGTCATTGCTTCATTCGGATCGAGGGAAGGTCTGAGGTTATCTGACCAGTACTCTCGGCGGTTTCGGCCAAGCACGGTCTTCAGGAGACCTTTCAGGTGTTCCAGGCGCTTGGCCAGGATATCTCGATGGGCGATGGCCTCCATCAGGGATTCGACATCCTCCTTGATCCGTGGTTGCAGCTCTTTCCTCCGGATGAGGGCTTCGGCGAGTTTCATGGGGTTCTCCTTGGGTTGGGCATATGGACTTGCGCTGAACATGGCGCGTCCGCACGTGCAGGCATAGGCTCACCGCTCCGGGGGAGTCTTCTCCTCCGGGTGGTCAGGTCATCTCTGGATCCTGGCTGGGTCGTTACCGACTCAGGCTCGGGGAACACCACAATGGGCAAGATAAGATGGAAGTCTAGTGGAATGAATAATATATATTTTCGGGTGGTCGGTTACCCCATTACTTAACAGGACAATGCGGCGTGGCGCCGCATTGTCTCTATAGTGCGCAGTGGTCAACAACAGGCTGGAAGATGTCGGCATCCGCTCGAGCACGCCGGGTTTCGATTCGTATTGACCCTGCTGAGAATGGCCCTCCCCTCGGTATTCGCAAACCCACAAAATCCTGGGGCTGGTTTCCGAGGAGAACGTCCATCAAAGGTCCAAGATTGCCCAGGTGGTGACAGGGCCAGGAAAGGGACTGGTCGAAGAATTCCTGTAACGTTTCCCAAGATCCCCAGTAATCCCTTTCATGGAGATGCCGTTGGAAGTGCCCGACGATACCGAAGTCATGCGCCGAGTCCGGGCAGGGCACGGCGATTTGGTCGGGCTCCTATTCGAACGGCACCACAGGCCGGTCTATGGGTTCTTCATCAACCTCACGCATCAGTTATCCCTCAGTGAGGATCTGACGCAGGAGGTGTTCCTGCGGGTCCTACGCTACGCAACTTCCTTCAAGGAAGGGTCGGCGTTCCGGCCCTGGCTCTATCAGATTGCTCGGAATGTTCTGACGGACCACCAGAACCGGCTTCAGCCAATGGCTCTTCTCAACGAGGCAGACCATGTGCCGGACCCACGTCCAGGAGCCCAGCATGAGGCGGAATCTATGGCCGACCGGGAGCGTCTAAGACAATCCCTCGCGAAACTGCCGCTTGAGAAACGTGAGCTGCTCTTACTTTCCAAGGACCCGGATCTCAGTTCCCAAGACCTGGCTGGGATGTACGGTTGCACCCCTTCCACCCTCAAAGTTCGCGTCCATCGAGCGCTCAGCGAGCTTCGAATCCACTTCTTCCAGCGCCAGGAGGTCACGCCATGAGGTGTCAGGACTTCCAGATCCACCTGCTCGATCATCCTCAGGACTCCCCAGACCCAGTTCTGGCGGTTGCCATGACCGAGCATCATTCGGGTTGCCCCGAATGCAAGGAATTCAAGCGTCTATGGCAAGGACTGGATGACCTTCCCCAGCCCGAGCCCCCGGCTGGGATGTCCAGTCGCTTCCGGGAGCGGTTGACGCTGGAACTGGCGGCTCGGCAATTGCCCAAATCCATCACCAGCAGTTGGTGGTTGCCCCTTTCCGTGGCCGCGGCCCTCTTGCTCTCAGTGGGGGTGATCCTTGGCTACAGCCTGCGCTCCGGGAATGACAGGAGTGATCCTGCGTTGGCCAGCCTTCGGAATGGCACAGTGGCCGACCGGATAGAGGCCATTGCCCTGGTAAACAACCGAACCTCTGGGCAGGGGGATATCGTTTCGGCCTTGATAGAGCGGATCAGCCATGATCCCAGCCTCGATGTCCGCCTCTCAGCAGTTGAAGCCCTTTACCTGTTCGGCGCCGATCCCGGGCTCAGCCACCGAATAGAGGTGGCCCTTCCTGGCCAGACTCGCCCAGAAGTCCAACTGGCCCTCATTGATTTATTGGGGGCCCTGCGCCAGAAACGGGCCGCTGAAGCCCTTCGCCGCCTCATGGACGAGGATCAGTTACCTCCAGAAGCCCGGCAGCGCGCCGAGCAGCGCCTTTCCCAGATGAACCTGTAACCACCATGGACAAGGTCGGTAGTCCTTCTCGAAGTGAACCCCATCGAAAAGGGAGCCATCCGTGAAGTTGTTCTTGAAGCGCTTGCTGAGCATTTTCCTGGCTTTGATTGGGATCTTGGTCCTCTTCCACCTAATTGAAGATTGGCGGGGAGCGAGGGCCAAGGACCAATGGCTGAAGGCATCCATTTCTGCTGGCATGCCCCAGACCCTTGAAGAAATGGCTCCACCCAAAATTCCCGATGCAGAGAACTTCGCCACCCATCCAGCGGTTGCGGATGATTTGGCTGGGAAGCCCGGTAAGCCGGGACCAGTCCTACCCGCTGTTTTCTCGGATGGGGACTTATTTCGAGCTTGGGAGAGGGGAGAGCGGATTGACTTGGACGCATTGAAAACAACCTTGAAAATCAATGATTTCAAGGCCATCCTCGCCCCCTTCGATACCCAGCTCGTGGGTTTTAAGGAAGCGTCGCTGCGACCTCACTGCCGATTGATGACTACCTATGGAAACGAAATACCTGGACTGATAGGGATGAGACAACGGGGCAGGGTTTTGTCCCTGAGGGCCGTGATCGCACTCCGTGATGGAAAGTCTGAAGAGGCCATGAGTGACATCCTGACAATCCTTAGGGTGGTGAAGCACCTGAAGCAGGAACCGCACCTCATCAGCCAACTTCTCCGGATCGTCTATGTGAGGTTTTCACTTCAGCCCATATGGGAAGGGTTGGGTACACACCAGTGGAACGATCAGCAGCTATCCAGGCTTCAGGATGCGCTGGTTGACATCGACCTGTTGGGGTCCTGGCGGCAATCATGGATAGCTGAATCGATCTATCAGCGTGAGGGAATGAAGCAGATCGCTGGTGGCCCCATTTGGAGTACATCATTCCTGAATGATTCAATTTTCGGGAAAGGACGAATTGCCAATCTCCTCTCGATTGTTTTCATTCCAAAGGGATGGATCTATCAAAATCTGATAAATGTTGGGCGGCTGCATCAGGCACAGTTCATTGATGGAATCGATCCCGTCCATCATCACCTTGATGCGAGAGAATTCGATGCGATTGCAAATTCCTGGTCACAGTCCCCCCGCACGCCATACACCTGGCTGGCGAAACTCGATATTGATGCTACCTCCCAGCACACGCGACGGATGGGGCATAGCCAATCTTCCCTGGACCAAGCCTTCGTTGCCTGTGCACTGGAGAGGTACTTCCTGGCCTACAGGACCTACCCCGAGCGCCTAGATGACCTCGTTCCGAAATACGCAGACAAGATTCCTGTGGACATCCTCGATGGGAAATCACTCTGCTACCGGAAAGAGACCAAGAACTCATATCTTCTCTATTCCATCGGTTGGAATGGCACAGACGAGGGTGGCAATGCTGCCTTTGACTTCCAGCACCAGCCCCACCACCTGCTAGAGAAAGGCGATTGGGTCTGGATGAGTCCGCGCAACAAGAACACCTTTGCTCCTTGATCTGCGATTCCCAGGTACTCCTTCGAAACCGCCACTGCCATAACCTTCCGGAGAAGCCATGCATCCGCTTCGTGTGACGATCTGCACCCTCATAGCCGCTATAGCGACTTTTTCACTAGCCCAACAGCCAAATTCTCATCAACTGAAATTCGAAATCAGTTTTCCGGCATCGTTGCAGGCACTACCGGTGGACGGAAGGATCTTGCTAGCTATCTCAAAGGAAGAAAAGCCTGAACCGAGGTTTGGAATTGATGAGGATGAAACGAAGAGCCAGCAGTTGTTCGGCCTCAATGTGAACGCACTCAAACCTGACGTTACAGCAGTGGTGGACGCATCAGCACTCGGTTATCCAGTTCGTTCGCTAGATCAAGTTCCCTCTGGCGAATACTATGTCCAGGCTGTGTTGAACGTATATGAAACCTTCAAGCGTTCGGATGGATGCATTCTCAAACTTCCGGCAGATAAGGGAGAAGGGCAGCAATGGAATCTGAAACCCGGAAACCTATTTAGCAAGCCCAAGAGGATTCAAGTTGATCAGGCCAATGGCGGTGTCATCCACATTTCTCTTACAGAGATTATTCTACCCATAGAACCACCTAAGGACTCCAAGTATGTCAAACACTTTCGAATTCAGAGCAAGCTCCTGAGCGAGTTCTGGGGGCGTCCGATGTATTTGGGTGGAATCATCATTGTTCCCGATGGGTTTGAGGAACATCCTGATGCTCATTATCCATTGTTGGTATATCAGGACCATTTTTCGGCGGATTTGCCGGTATTCATCTCCTTGCGCAGCGATCCACCAGCGGCTGATGCCAAGGGGACTGATCTCAAGTGGCAGAAGGAAGCCCATCATCGATATCAAGATTGGACTTCAGGTCGCCTTCCGCATGCCCTAGTGCTTTATATCCAAGACGCCAATCCATACTTTGATGACTGCTACGGTGTAAATTCAGTGAATGTCGGTCCGTATGGCGACGCGATAGTTAAGGAACTGATTCCTGAAGTCGAGCGCAGATATCGTGGCATCGGGCAGGGCTGGGCACGCGGACAGTTTGGTGGATCGACAGGTGGTTGGGCCGTATTGGCGCAGCAGGTGTTATATCCTGACGAGTTTAATTGGACCTACTCCTTCTGCTCGGATCCGATAGATTTCCACGCCTATGAACTCGTAGATATTTACAACGATAAAAATGCCTTCTGGTTGGAGGGACCATTCGGTCGCGTTCCCCGCCCAGAGATGCGCAACAATTTGGGGCTGGTGAAGGCCAACATGGAGCCGTATGTAAGACGTGAAGAAGTCATCGGCACCAATGGGCGGTCGGCTGAACAGTTTGGTATTTGGCAAGCGGTATATAGCCCGGTGGGACCAGATGGGTATCCCAAGCCTATATGGGACCCCACAACCGGCGTTATAGATGCGAGTGTGGCGAAGTACTGGCAGGAACATTATGACCTGAGCCACATCATGCAGCGCGACTGGATGACCTTGGGACCCAAACTGGTTGGGAAAATTCATCTTGCTGTCGGTGACATGGATGAGTGGTATCTGACTAATGCCATTCACCTGTTCCAAGACTTTCATGACAGCGCGAAGAATCCATACAAGGTTGCCGACTTTTGCTACGTGCAAAGGCGAGGGCATGGATTCTCATTAGGAGAGAACGTCGTATATCCCGCAGGAGAGCTTTTCCAAAAGATGGTCACTCTGTTTGCCGAGAGGATCGAAAAAACGGCACCAAAGGACGCTGATCTTAGCTGGAAATATTGACAATGGGCGAAGAACTCAATTTCTCAATCAGGCCTTCCTGCCTTTCTGTCTTCCTGTTCCTCTCACCCTATCGCTTCCTAGGCTTAGGCATGGGAGATGTTAAATGAGAGGACTAAAACAGAGAAACATGTTCATGCTGGCGGTAATTCTCGCGGTGGGTCATCTCTTCGCTGGATACCCAACCTTGCAAGATGTTTGGGCGAGGCACGATCAGATTGTAATGAGCGGTCGCGGACCTGCCGTGAATATGGACCCTGCCCAGGCACACCTTTTCAAAGGTAAGAACGGACGAACTGTCCGCGGATGGGATGTTGGACGGGCGGAGCTTCCGGCAGTGCTTTGGTGGAATGGTGGTCCAGGTCTTCCCGCAGATCCTGCCTGGGACGTTAACTGTTTCAAAGAAGCAAGCGCGTATCGGCACCTTGAACTTGATTCTCCTGGGACCGGGATGTCTTCGTGGGTTCCCGGATGGAAGCCGGAAGACACGGTGGATGATGCTGCGGCGTTCCTGAGGTTGCGTGGAATCACGACGCCTGTGCTTGTGACGGGGTATAGCTGGGGCTCTACCATGGCCCTGTTGTTCGCCCAGCGACATCCCGACATGGTCCGTGGGGTTGTGATTGGTGGTGTTTGGGCGAATACACGCCATGAGGTCGCAGCCTACCTTGGATAGGATGGCAATCGACGCTGGATGCCGGGCCTTCCGGATGTGTTCCGAAAGATTGTCCGAGGACGGCTTTCTGCCAGTGGCCTGTACCGAGCCATCCGAGATGGGCGGGGTGGGAAGCCTCTCATTCAGGCCTATTGCGAGGCCGAAGCCATTCAGGCATCAGAAGGCAGGATTCCTCGTAGGCCTTTATTCAGTAGGCTTCCACTGGTGGACTCAAAGCCTGTTGACATGTTCAACGAAAAGGACGTGGACATTCGGTTCGCATTCATCGAATCGGAAATGATGAGCCGCGGCGAACGCGGGGAATGGGCATTGAAAATTCGGTTCAGCGAACGTCTGTCCCGAGTTCCTATCATCGTCCTGCAGGGGCGTTACGATCAAGTCTGCTCCCGCGATATCGCCATGAGCGTTTTCAATGCTTGGCCATGCAAAAGTAAGCTGCTGGTTCCAGTGAATGGTGGCCATTGGAGCTATGGCGGGCCTGACAAGCAGACTTTTGCCGCGGCGGGTTTTACCTTGACGGAGGTCCAGGAAGCTTCGGTGAATAAGGCCATGTCCCTTCACTTCGGGAACCACCGTATCCTCATCGGTGCCTCGATTGATTGCCTGACTGACAGTCCCCAACAAACACAAACAGAGATTTCAGGTCACGTTCTCTCCATTCGTTCGTCCGATCGTTCTAGGGAATTACCAAAAACACTGGCCAATTCCGTGGGGATAAATTGAATCTCACCCCGACTACACCTTCCCAATTACAGAAGTGGGCAGGAGGCCAATGGTCACTCCTCTTGATAACAAGATGGTCAGCAAGTAGCAGCCTTGATGACCTAGAGGTCCAAGGTGTCTGCAGGTACACCTCGTCTAAGCTAAGTTCATTAAGTTAACTATGGAGACAACGTGTCTAATCACTTCCGCAGGCTCAGCGCCTTACCTATCACCCTGCCGTCGATGTGGCATTAGGCTGGACCCCTGATGGTTCGAGGGTCCTTTTCACCAGCCTGAGGAAGACACCACGGGACCTGCCCCAACTCTTTACCGTTCCAGCGGCCGGGGGCCAACCAACCGCACTACCTCTGCCCTCTGGAAATCAGGCGGTGTTCAGTCCAGATGGAACACAGTTGGCCTACAGCCCATTCGATCAATGGCAGCCTGCCTGGAAGAAATACCGAGGCGGTCAGACAGCCAAGATCTGGATTGCGAACTTGGAGGATTCGAAGGTCACTCAGATCCCAAGGGCGAACAGCAATGACAGGAACCCCATCTGGGCCGGCGAAACCGTCTACTTCCTGTCCGACCGCGAAGGTCCAACTACCCTATTCGCCTATGACACGAAGACGCAGGCCGTGCGCAAGTGCATCCCCAATGACCGAGGGTTCGACATTGCCTCGGCATCTGCGGGCCCAGGGGCGATCGTCTATCACCAGTTTGGCAGTCTGCGACTCTATGATCTGGCTACCGGTACTACCCGGAAGGTGAACGTCACACTCGGGGCGGATTTCCCCATGATCCGACCCCACATGGAGAAGGTTGATCCAAGTCAGGTGCTGCATGCCGCCCTCTCCCCATCTGGGAAACGGGCCATCTTCGAGGTCAGAGGAGAGCTGTTGAGCGTGCCAGCAGAGAAGGGGGATGCGCGCAACCTTACGCAGAGCCCGGGAGTGGCAGATCGTGATCCAGCCTTCTCACCTGACGGAAAATGGGTCGCCTGGTTCTCAGATGAATCCGGCGAATATGCTCTGCACCTTAGGGCAGCCGATGGAATGGGTCCGGTGAAGAAGATTGGTCTCGGCACCCCGGGTTCCTTCTTCTACAGCCCCAGGTGGTCCCCAGATAGTCAGAAAGTGGCCTATACCGACAAGCGGATGAACCTATGGCTGGTGGATATCAACCATCCGAAACCCATTAAGGTGGATCAGGACCTTTACGACGCACCCCTTGTCAACCGACAAAACTATTGACCCCCCTTCGCGACAAAACTCCTGACCCCCTAGATGCGAGGCAGGCGGGTGTAGGGAGGGCGTAGCCCGACCGCAACCCGACGGCCTCGCATCGCGATTTCC
>TBL_comb48_EPIDRAFT_1002920_pt1 | contig 11639 bp, 9 predicted proteins | sample TroBogEpilimnion_37_FD_10681 | JGI IMG/M metagenome (IMG submission 10681)
AAAGGTCAGCGTAAAGCTTCGTGAATAACGAGTTTCGCATATAAATCTTCGAGTGTTGTACGTGCATCAAGTTGCTCGTAGATGCGCATTGGAACGCCATCGGCATGGAAATACTGGCCATGATCATCAATTCCAGGCTTAGGAGCGAGCCGATACATGCTCGACGATGGATCGGCCTCAAAAGTGGAGTGCAGGGCGGTCAAGGTAACGAGCGCTGAATCTCCCAATATATATGTCTCGCCAAAGGCAAACCCTAATTTCTCAGTAGCTACTGGAACTGCCGCTAATAATTCGTAGAGGTAATCCCCGAGCGTTCCAGCCATTCCCATTCTGATGAAAAGTTCGGCACGGCCTACATTGAATTGGCGATAGACATTTCGAGGGATCTGCCAAAGGTTGAGATTGGAATCGCTAAAGACAACTTGAGCTGCAATCAGATCTTCATGCAAGTTGTATTCATACTGCGGAGCACCCGGAGGTGGAAGCGCATCACCATCATGTTCTGGGCCACCGATCCAGACAACTGTGACTTTCTCAGCGATGCGTGGTTCCAGCAACCAAGCGCTCGCAATTGCAGTGAGGCTTCCACCGCAGGTAATAAAGAGAGGTAGATCAGATTTACTGTTCATCGCTTCGTTCACAATAAAGCGTGCGGCTTCAGTATCGTGTGGAGTTTTTCTATCGACGAGTGGACCAGTTGAACCTTGGTAGATATCGATATTCCTCTGTCGTGGCATCCGCTCCAATAAATCTTTGATTGCATCTACACCTGCTGCGACTGAATCATCAAAAATATTCCAGGAGTCCCCTGCTCTCAGATGGCTACTGATAACGCCACGGAGATCTACTGATGGGGAGAGAAGATGATGAGCAAGTTGGATGAGGCCATCTGGGTCTCCGGCAAAATCGTTATCTGAGATCAGGCGCATGCGAGGCTTGATTGTGTAGCTACCCCAGTGCTCACTTTTCATATATTCCCCCTTTGGAGCCAGTTTGTGATTTTTGGCCAACTATTAGCCAGCCGATCGCCAACCTTTATCAAATCGTTATCGAATCAGGCGTTAGAGCGGCCTGAACCGTCTGGATATTGGCTGCGCTAGCGATTACGATCCTATCGTTCTCATTCGCGTACCTAGGCCATCTTCCTTGGCCGCGGGAATGGGACCTTTCGAAAGGTAACTCTCTTATGAAGAAAACCGCAAAGGTTGCTGTAATGGCTGTTGCTGCACTCGCAGCAATGACATTGACAGGTACTTCTGCATCACACGCTGCTGCAAGCAAGCGTGCATGCGTAATCCTTCCAGATGCTGATTCAGGCACACGCTGGGAGTCAGGCGATCGTCCTGCATTGAACGCAATCCTTACAGCAGCTGGATTCACAACTGATATCCAGAATGCACAGAAGGACACAGCTCGTTATGCAACAATCGCAGATCAGCAGCTCGCAAAGGGTTGCGGCGTAATGCTTCTCGTTGACCACCAGGGTGCTGGCATAGCTGTAGCTGCAAAGGCTAAGGCTCAGGGTATTCCGGTCATCGCTTACGATCGCCCAATCGCTGGAGCTTCTTACTACGTTTCATTCGACAACACCGTTGTTGGTGCTCTCGAAGGTCAGACTGTTATCGACGGCCTCAAGGCTGATGGTAAGAATGTAAAGACTGCAAGCATCGTCTACGGTTCAGGTGACCCAACCGATGGAAACGCAGCAATGTTCCTTAATGGTGCTCTTGCAGTTCTTAAGGCTGCTGGCGCAAAGGCTGCATTCACAATGAAGGGCACATGGGATGGCCCAACTGCTGGAACAGAGTTCGAGCAGGCATTCACAGCTCTTAAGGGCAAGGTTGACGCAGTATTGTCTCCAAACGACAACAATGCAGCAGCAATCATTGCAATCCTTGATAAGAACAACGTAAAGGCTGCAGTATCTGGTCAGGATGCATCAGTTGCTGGTCTCCAGAACGTTCTTCTTGGCAAGCAGACAGCTACTGTCTACAAGCCATTCAAGGTCGAAGCTAAGGCTGCAGCTGATTTGGCTGTAAAGATTCTTAAGGGAATCAAGCCAGCTGTATCAAAGAAGTTGGCTGATGGAACACCATTCCTCGCATCAACTCCTATCTTGATCAAGGCAGCAACAGTGAAGACTGTTGTAGCAGCTGGAGATGCAAAGGCATCTGACATCTGCACAGCTGCAGTTGCAGCTGCTTGCACAGCTAACGGCGTTAAGTAATCACTCTGATGGGGCTTTTGCCTCATTCAATGATTAACTAAAGGTCGGAGCGGACCTAGAGCCTCAGGGTTCTAGGTCCGCTCTCTTTTTTGATCCACCGAAACCATCACCTTTAAACTCCCCCGTATTTTCAAGTAGTATTCCGATCATGTTCGGCAGTAACTCCTACCAGCCCAATAAGCGAACCACTGAAAAGAGATAGATCGTGACTCCTCAGGTCCCAGTAGTTGAACTCACAGGAATTAGAAAAAGTTTTGGTCCTGTAGAAGTTCTCAAAGGAATTGATTTCTCTGCATATGCAGGCCAAGTAACTGCGCTCGTTGGCGATAACGGAGCTGGTAAGTCGACTCTCATTAAGGGCCTTGCAGGTGTGCAGCCATTTGACGAGGGTCTCATTCGTTTTGCAGGAACCCAGGTTGAATTGAATTCACCGTTGCAAGCATCCGGCTATGGCATCGAAGTTGTGTATCAAGATCTCGCTCTCTGCGAAAACCTCGACATTGTTCAAAATATGTTCCTCGGTAAAGAAGAGTTGAAGATGGGCACTCTCAATGAGCCGGCGATGGAACTTCAAGCTACCCAGGCTCTTACGCGCCTTTCTGTCCGAACTGTTAAGTCGGTACGTCAGAAAGTTTCTTCTCTCTCTGGAGGTCAGCGCCAAACTGTTGCGATCGCTCGCTCAGTACTTCGTGAAGCGAAGTTAGTTATTCTTGATGAGCCAACTGCAGCACTCGGCGTTGCTCAGACCGAGCAGGTACTTAACCTGGTTCAGCGTCTTGCTCAACAAGGTGTAGCTGTCATCATCATTAGCCACAACATCAGCGATGTCTTTAAAGTCGCAGATCAAATCTCAGTGATGTATCTCGGCCAAATGGTCGCTCACCTCAATACCAAGTCAACAAATTATGATGAAGTCATCGCCTATATCACTGGCACCAAGACACAGGAAGGCGTGAAGTAATCATGTCAGAAAAAGTAGCGTCTACAGAGAAGGTCACCTCACTAGCTAGTGGCCATGAAGGAACTCTCGGCGACCAGGTACGCGGTTACTTCGCTCGCGTTAAGGGCGGAGAGATGGGCTCCCTTCCTGCAGTCTTTGGAATCATTATCCTTACGCTTGCATTTGAGAGCCTCAGCCCGTTCTTCATTACAAAGTTAAACTTTGCCAACCTCTTTGTTCAGGCCGCAGAGCTCACCATGCTCTCCTCTGCCCTTGTTTTCGTTATCTTGCTCGCTGAAATCGATCTTGCTGCCGGCGTAACTGCTGGTGTAGCGATGGCTGCATTTATCGATCTCGTGAAGACCCAAGGCTGGCCTTGGATTCCGGCTCTTATCGTTGCATTCTTAGTTGGTATTGCAATTGGTTCAGTAATCGGATTCTTGGTTGCGAAAATTGGTGTTCCATCATTTGTCGTATCGCTCGCCTTCTTCCTCGGCTTCCAAGGAATGCAGTTAGTTCTCCTCGGTGAAGGTGGCGTCTATCGCGTAGAAGTCCCCGCGATCTTGGCGATTATGAATAAGAACCTGCCTGCTGCAGGCGGTTGGATTCTCCTCTTTGTATCAGCAGCGGCCTCCCTTGTGTTAAGCATCTGGGATCGCCGTCGTCGAGCAACGACAGGTCTCGTCAACAAGCCATTCTCAATCATTATCATCCGCCTTGTAGCAATCCTGGTCCTCGGCTCATTTAGCGTCTATTACTTGAACCTCAACCGCAGCCAGGGAGTCATCCCAATTAAGGGTGTACCTATCGTTCTTCCGATCACTATTGTGGTTCTTGCTATTGGAACATTTGTTCTTGATCGCACTCGCTTTGGTCGCCACCTCTACGCTGTTGGTGGAAATCCGGAAGCAGCTCGACGTGCAGGCATCAAGGTCGTCAAGATTCGCATTCTCGCGTTCATTATCTGTTCATTCCTCGCAGTGATCTCTGGCGTATTCCACGCCAGCCGTATCGGCAGCGTCGATGGCTCTGCGGGACACACCATCGTTCTTTCAGGTGTTGCAGCAGCAGTTGTTGGCGGCGTTAGCCTCTTTGGTGGCCGCGGCCGACTCGCACAAGCAGCTATTGGAGCAATTGTTATCTCGATGATCGATAACGGTCTTGGTCTTCTTCAAATGCCGGCTGGTATCAGCTACTTGGTGCAGGGTGGCGTTCTCCTCGCTGCAGCGACCATCGATGCGCTCTCTCGCCGACGTAACGGCGTTGTCTCCCGTAGCTAAGGAACGATATCTAACTTAGGAAGGCGTAATCCCGTCATGAAGTTCACCGATGGATTTTGGTTAGTTCGTGACGGGTATTCCATGCGACATGCAACACATGTCCAACGCGCAGAACTTCTCAACGAGAATGGTGCGATTTCAGCACTTATCGCGCCTCGTGTCGTTGAAAATCGCGGCGCAACACTCAATATTGGAACTCTCGATCTCAGATTAGATTCTCCACTTGACGATGTTGTTCGAGTGCGAGTTGCACATCATCGCGGTGGCAAGCCTGCTCTTACTTATGCAATTACCGAACACTCGCCAAAGGTCACGCTCGAAGAGAGTGAAGGCTCGGTATCGCTCACAACGGGCAGAGTGCGAGCACGATTAAGTACCTCAACTTCGTGGAAGTTATCTTTTGAAGCTGAAGGCAAGGTATTTGCTGAGCAGGGAGCTAAGGGGCTATCTATCGTTGATGCTCCTGAAGGTAAGCGTTATCTCTCCTCGCAAATCTCATTAAAGGTCGGCGAAAATGTTTATGGCCTAGGCGAACGCTTCACATCATTTATTAAAAATGGCCAGACCGTCGATATCTGGAATGCTGATGGTGGGACGAGTAGTGAACAGGCTTATAAAAACATTCCTTTCTATCTGACTAATGAGGGCTACGGAGTCTTCGTGAACCACACCGGTTTAGTCTCCTTTGAAGTCGCAAGTGAGGCTGTTGAGAAGGTTCAATTCAGTGCCGAAACGGAAGATATTGAATATTTCATTATCTATGGACCAACGCCAAAAGAGATCCTTGAGAAATACACGGCGCTCACTGGTCGGGCTCCGGTGCTTCCAGAGTGGAGCTTTGGCTTATGGCTCAGCACCTCCTTTGTTACGAATTACGATGAGAGCACCGTCTCGCAATTTATCGATGAAATGTCGGCACAGAAGATTCCACTCTCAGTCTTTCACTTCGACTGCTTCTGGATGCGCGAATATCAGTGGTGCGATTTCCAATGGGATCCACGCACCTTCCCAGATCCTGAAGGAATGCTCGCTCGCCTCAAAGCGAAGGGGCTGCGTATAAGTCTCTGGATTAATCCGTATATCGGCCAAGCCTCTCCCCTCTTTGATGAAGCTCGCGATGCGGGTTATCTCTTGAAGCGTGCCGATGGTTCGGTCTGGCAATGGGATCTCTGGCAGGCCGGCAATTCAATTGTAGATTTCACCAACCCGGCTGCTCGCGAATGGTTTAAGAGCAAGCTACGACCACTTCTTAAAATGGGCGTTGACTGCTTTAAGACTGATTTTGGTGAGCGAATCCCTACTGATGTCATCTACTGTGATGGCTCAAACCCTGAGCAGATGCATAATCTCTATACCCAGATTTACAACGAGACGGTGTGGGAAGTTCTCCAAGAAGTAAAGGGCGATGAAGCGATCGTCTTTGCTCGAAGCGCAGCACCTGGCGGACAGAAGATGCCCGTGCACTGGGGTGGCGACAACACTTCCACCTTCGAATCGATGGCAGAGAGCCTTCGCGGTGGCTTAGCCTTTCGCTCAGTGGTTTTGGATATTGGAGCCATGACATCGGAGGCTTTGAAGGCACTCCAAATCCAGCGGTCTTTAAGCGATGGATTGCTTTTGGATTATTGAGCTCTCACTCACGACTCCATGGCAATGAATCTGTTCGCGTCCCTTGGAGTATTGATGACGAGTCGGTATCTGTCACGAGAAAATTTGCGACCCTCAAATCCGAGTTACTTCCATACATCATGAAGGTTGCTGCTGAAGAAGTTCACGGACGCGGAACGCCACTCATGCGCCCAATGCTCGTTGAGTTCCCAGAAGATCGAACAACCTGGTTCTTAGACCAGCAATATATGTTCGGACCTGATCTCTTGGTTGCCCCAGTCTTTACTGAAAGTGGCGAAGTTGAGTTCTATCTACCTGCTGGAAAATGGACCAACTACTTCACACGTGAAGTTATCAATGGTGGAAGGTGGCTGAAAGAGAGCCACGGATTTGATTCTCTACCCCTATATATTCGGGAAGATTCCAAGTACCTTACTCATTGAAGATTGAGCTCTTAGTACTGGTGCGGAAGGTGGGACTTGAACCCACACGCCGAAGCACAGGTTCCTAAGACCTGCGTGTCTGCCATTTCACCACTCCCGCCGGGATCAGTGACTCTAGGTTAGAGCAAAATCTCCTGCCAGCAAAACTGTGTGACTGAGATGAAGGAAGGGCTGATACATCAATGAGTGAGCAGACTTCTACTGGAGTTAATCGCCCCTGGTTAGATACAACGAAGGATCGCCAGACTCGACTCAACCTGCTGATGGCAGAGATGACTCTTGAGGAGAAGGTTGGGCAGCTGGGAAGCATCTGGCTCGAATTCAATGCACCTCGTGAAGAAGATAGTGAAGAAGATCATCCAGTCGATAACGTTCCAGTCTTTGCTGAAGTAGCCCAGCCATTACCGTGGGAAGAAGCGACGAAACATGGATTGGGTCAATTCACACGGGTATTTGGAACCCTCCCTATCGCTGCCGCTGATGGTGCAAGAAAATTAATTGGACTACAAACCCGGCTCATCTCAGAGACCCGTCTTGGTATTCCAGCAGTTGCACATGAAGAATGTTTGACGGGTTTCACAACTATGGGAGCAACCTCATTCCCAACTCCCCTAGGAATGGCTGCGACTTTTGATCCATCAAAGATTGAAGCCGCAACACGAATCATTGGCCGTGATATGAAATCTCTCGGCATCCATCAAGGCCTCTCCCCTGTGCTCGATGTTGTCCGGGACTATCGCTGGGGTCGCGTGGAAGAAACATTTGGCGAAGATCCATACCTTGCCGGAATCTGTGCGACAGCCTATGTAAAGGGACTTGAAGCTGAAGGCATCGTCTCTACCCTTAAGCACTTCTTTGGCCACTCTGCTTCAAAGGCGGCGCGTAACCATGCCCCAGTCTCCATGGGATGGCGTGAGCTTTATGACTTTATGTTGCCACCATTTGAAATGGCTATCGCAGAAGGAAAGGCTCGATCGGTAATGAATTCTTATACCGATATCGATGGCCTACCAGCCGCAGCGGACCCAAAGATCTTTACCGAGATACTTCGCGACCAGCTCCAATTTACCGGAACTGTTGTCTCCGATTATTGGGCAATTAGCTTCTTAGAAATCATGCATCTCGTTGCTGGTGATCGCGGTGAGGCAGGTGCACTCGCCCTGATCGCCGGTATTGATGTTGAACTACCTGCAACTCGTTGTTATGGCGATGGTCTGATTGAACTCGTGCGAACCGGGAAACTTTCTGAAGAGTACGTCGATCGGGCGTTGATTCGTGTACTTGATCAAAAGTTCGAACTTGGACTTCTCGATGCAGATTGGACGCCCTCAAAACACGTCACTGCAGATCTTGAAACCGTGAATCTTGATACCGCTGAAAATCGCAAAGTCGCCCTTGAGGCGGCACGGGCAGGTGTAATTCTTCTCGAGAATAATGCGGGGATCTTGCCTATCGATCCGGCTAAGAAGCAATTCTCAAAGGTGGCAATCGTTGGTCCTTGTGGGGATGATGGCGCGGCCTTCTTGGGTTGCTACTCCTTCTCCAACCACGTGATGGCTATGACTCCTGGACTTGGCTTAGGTATTGAAGTTCCGTCAATTTATGCCGCAATCTCTCAGGCGATGCCTGATGCTGATGTCGCTACCTATGCAGCCGTCCCTGTTAAAGAGAAGAATGAAACAGGAATCGCTGAGGCGCGTGCCGCAGTTGATGGTGCAGATCTTGCGATCGTTGTAGTTGGCGATAGAGCCGGTCTCTTTGGCCGCGGTACATCGGGAGAAGGTAACGATGTCGCTGATTTGAAACTCCCAGGGTCCCAGGCAGAGATGCTCGAACAATGTCTGCAATCCAAGACGCCGGTCATTGTTATCTCAGTTTCCGGAAGGCCTTACGCCCTTGAGAATGTTTCTGGCCGGGCTGCAGCTATTGTGCAAGCCTTCATGCCAGGTGAAGAAGGCGGGACTGCAATTGCAGAAGTGATTACCGGTGTTACAAACCCTTCTGGTCGCTTACCGGTTGAAATCCCATCAACCCCAACCGGCCAACCATCCACCTACCTTCACCCTCGATATGGCCAACCTGGACTTGGTATGAGCCCGGTTGATTCAATTCCGCTCTTCACCTTTGGACATGGATTGAGTTATACCTCCTTCGAATACTCCGCCTTTGCACTCTCCACAACGGAGATTGCGACGGATGGAAAGTTTGAGGCTTCAGTAACGGTAAAGAATGTCGGGAACCGTGCAGGCTCAGAAGTCGTTCAGCTCTATTTCACAGATCCTGTTGCTCAAGTCGCTCGTCCCATCATTCAATTGCTGGGCTTTGAGAAGATTCACCTTGCCGCTGGCGAGAGCAAGAAGGTCACTTTCCATGTTCACTCAGATCGTTTTGCCTACCACGGCGCAGATGTGACTCGCATTGTTGATCCCGGTGTCATGAAGATCCATGTAGGCGCTTCATCGACTGATTTAAAGGATACAAAGCTGCTGACCATCACTGGATCTATCCGTGAAGTAACTGCCCAGCGTAAGTTAATTACCGAAGTCACTGTTGCATGAACCGGTTCGTAAGTAGTATCTACCTAACCCATCAAAGGAGCGCACATGTCGTTTAATCCAACCCCGGCCGATAAATTCACCTTTGGCCTCTGGACTGTGGGCTGGCAAGCTGCTGATCCATTCGGATCTGCAACACGTGCACCCCTTGATCCGGTACGCACTGTCAATGAATTAGCAAAGCGTGGCGCATATGGTGTCACCTTCCATGATGACGATCTCATCCCATTCGGCTCAAACGATTCCGATCGTGACGCACAGATTCATCGCTTCAAGAAGGCTCTCGCCGACACTGGAATGAAAGTTCCTATGGCGACGACAAACCTCTTCTCACATCCAGTCTTCAAGGATGGCGCGCTCACTTCAAACGATCGCGATATTCGCCGTTATGCAATTCGCAAGGTGATGCGCAATATCGATCTTGCCGTTGATCTTGGTGCAGAGATCTATGTCTGTTGGGGAGGCCGCGAAGGTACTGAAACTGATGCCGGTAAGGATCCAATCACTGCTCTTGAACGCTACCGTGAAGGTTTCAACATCCTCGGCCAGTACGTCATTGATCAGGGTTACAATCTTAAATTTGCTATCGAGCCTAAGCCGAATGAACCACGTGGCGATATCTATCTCCCAACAATCGGCCATGCGATGGCATTTATCCAGACACTCGACCACCCAGAGATGGTTGGACTCAATCCTGAAGTTGGACACGAGCAGATGGCTGGGCTGAACTTCGTCCATGGAATCGCGCAAGCGCTCTTCCAAGGCAAGCTCTTCCATATCGATCTCAATGGTCAGCATGGTCCTAAATTCGACCAGGACCTCGTCTTCGGACATGGTGACCTTAAGAGCGCCTTCTTCTTGGTAGATCTCCTCGAGCGCAATAACTACTCAGGACCGAAGCACTTCGATTACAAGCCATATCGCAATGAAGATGATGCCGGAGTATGGCAATCTGCAACGAACAATATGCGCACCTACCTCGCACTGCGTGAGCGGGCAAAGTCATTCCGCGCAGATCCACGCGTCATCGACGCTATGAAGAACGCCCGAGTCGATCAACTCGCTGTGCCAACAATGGCCGCTGGTGAGACCTGGCGCGACCTTGGAGATCCAAGCTTCGATGTTGAGAGCGCAGCAGTTCGCGGCTCAGGCTATGAACTTCTCGATCAACTCGCCATCGAGCACTTGATGGGCTTTACGGTTTAATACCTTCTATCGATTGCTGAAGACCAAGTTACTTACTTGCAGCGGCCTTGATTGATGAGGCTGCTGCATCGTATGTTGCCTTAGCGTTAGCAACTGTTGTCCGGAATGCAGACCAGATCTGAGTCAAGCTATTCTTGAAATCTGAATTTGCCAAACTCTTCACATTTTTATCTTGTGGAGAGGCAGCAATAGCTTGATCGCGAATACTTCGTGCATCTGCAACAGCTTTATTGGCGCCTTCAAGTGCGCTCTTAATCGCAGCCTTATAGGTGGCAAGTGCCCCTTGGAGGGCGCTCTTTTGTTCAGCTGTAAGTCCATGTTGCTTTGAAGCACTATGAGATGGTGCCGTTAAAGGTGATTGTGAAGGCGCCGGTGTTCCATCTGCTGCAAATGAAATGGAGGCAGGAAGAACGGAAATAAGGATCGAGGCGGCAGAAACCGCGAATGCGCTCTTTCTCATCTGGCTCTTCATAATCTAAGTATCTCACAAGCGCTCTTCTCAGCAGACTATGAGACTGGCCTCATCTACGCGCGTTACAGTGAGATATGGCAAAGAGAGGTGACTCTGGCGGCTTAGCTCGTCCTGCCCTCTCGCCCCTATCCAGCACCCTTCCAAAAATTCTCCTCGCACTTTCGGTGATCGCGCTTCTTCTGCCGACGATCTTTCTTCGCGGTGCCAAAGCGAATCCGCCGAGCGTGACTACTCTCTCCACAAAAAAATATCTCTCAGGAACGCTCGTCGATTTACGAGTTTCCAGTCCTGAAGTTGATTATCCAATGCGCGATATTTTTACCTGGACTCCTCCCCTCGGTAGCCAAGACCCCAGTTCACTTCCAGTTGTTTATTTTCTCCACGGTTGGCCCGGGTCTCCATCATCAATGATCGCAAGCGTGACGCCACAACTCGTCAAAGCTTTTCAATCAGGCTCCCAGCCATTCATCGCCGCCTTCCCTGATGGGAATGCCAAGACCCACTTCGACTCTGAATGGGCAGATAGCAGTGATGGCAAAGCAATGGTGGAAACGTGGCTCACAACAAATGCCATCACAGCAGTCGAAGGCCCGCGCATTCGCACTAGAAGTGAGCGAGCAATTGTTGGATTCTCTATGGGCGGTTACGGAGCATCGATCATTGCACTTCACCACCCAGATCTCTTTAGCCAGGTATCAACGTTCGCGGGATATTTTCTCGTCGATGATCTCACCGGGGCATTCAAAGGAAGTGCGAAGATTAATTTCCAAAACCCAAATAATTTTATGAGCGCTGCGAAACAATTGAGGTGGTATCTCGCAGAGGCGAAGGATGACTTCACTCAACCGATTCATGGCGAGATGGCTCGTTGGAGCAAGAAGCTCGCAGCGCTAAAAATTCCGGTGACG
>TBL_comb48_EPIDRAFT_1002925_pt1 | contig 11611 bp, 16 predicted proteins | sample TroBogEpilimnion_37_FD_10681 | JGI IMG/M metagenome (IMG submission 10681)
ACTAAGAGATGCCGCCTATAAAATGGGTTTTGATTATGTAGAAAGCGGCCCATTGGTGCGCAGCAGCTATCATAGCGATAAACATGTTATTGCAGGCAAGGGTAGAAGCATTTGGGAAGGCGAACAGGCCCTTTAAGAATATAAGGATAACCAGTTTTTTAATATTGTAATTCCTTGTGGCGTACCAATAGATTCAGGGTGGAATTGCAAACCTATACAAGGATATAATTTGTGGCTAATGGCCATAATGGTATGGTCGTCCTTGGCAACTGCAATTTTTTGGAGTGGGCCATCTGCTTCCACTTGCAATGCCAAGGAGTGATAGCGCATAGCCGAAAACGTGGTAGGTATACCTTTAAAAATAGCATGACTATCATGTATAATCTCACTTACTTTACCATGCATAGGGTAGGGTGCATGTATAAGTTGGGCTCCAAAAAACATACCTAATGCTTGATGCCCTAAACAAATTCCCAGAATAGGTATTTTATCATAAAAATAAGCCACGGCATCCATGCAAACTCCGGATTGTAGCGGCGTTTCGGGGCCGGGAGAAATAATTAACCTTTCTGGTTGTAAGGCTTTTAACTCCTCTATGCTAATCTCATCGTTACGAAATACTTGGCATGCCTTGCCACATTGCAGCAAGTAATGATGCAATATATGGGTAAAGGAGTCGTAATTATCCAACAGTACCCACATGTTATTATTTATGTTGGTTTACTCGGTTGAAGAATTGTTCCAGATCGGCAAAAATATTTTTAATAAATGGAATTAATCTACCCAAATGTTCAAATACCCATGGGCATACCGGTGCAAATATGCTATAGGTTGATGATTGCGCAATGCTACTTGCAGGTAACAAATGCGATTCGGTACCAATCCATAATAAGGTACTCCAAATAATTGCACCAAGGGCACCGTAAAGAATGCCCCCGGCAATTTTATTAATAACACCCATTAATATGGCTTCCAGCATAGATTGTAGTGCTTTTGCAATCAGCCGCACCAAAAGCACTACACCGGTAAATAAAATAATATAGCTAATAATTTGTGCCCAACCACTTGTAACAACTCCTTGCTCATATAAGTAATTGGCTAGTGTATGCGATAGTTTTAAAGCAATAAGGATACCTAGCACAATACCCACAAAAGAAAATGCAGCTATGATAATGCCTTTCGTGTAGCCCCTCATAAAAAATGCTACTATAATTATTATGCCAATTATATCTAGCAGCATATTAGGCGCTTGGACTCAATAATTTTTTTACGGTTTCAGATATGGCTTTGCCATCAGTTTTGCCGGCTAATTGCTTGGTGGCAACGCCCATTACTTTGCCCATATCGGCAGGAGAGCTGGCACCTACTTGTGCAATAATAGCGGTAATGGCTGCTGTCAGCTCTTCAGCGCTCATTTGCTTGGGCAAAAAGCGCTCTATAATGCTAAGTTCTTCTCGTTCTTTTGCAGCCAAATCTTCGCGGTTTTGTTTCTCAAAAATTTCTAAAGAATCACGCCTTTGCTTAGCCAGTTTTTGCAACATTTTGGTTTCATCGGCCTCAGTCAATTCGCCTGTAGCTCCTTCGGCAGTTTTTTCAATGATAATGGCGGCTTTAATAGCACGTAAAGTTCGCAATGCAGCTTCGTTTTTAGCGCGCATCGCATCCTTAAGGTCTTCCATTATTTTTGTTTCTAATGACATATATTGAATTTATTTTGCTAAATATATTTATTGTAATTTTTGTTCTGCATCTGCAGCATTTGCTTTCTTAAGAAACTCTTTTGCAAAGGTTCTCATCTCGTTTCCAAGCTGCTCATTTCGTGTCGCTCTTAAATAAGTATCTGCCATTCCTAAAAAAGTTTGATAGAAAAAATCATTCATTTCATCTACCATCATTTTTGTTGTCCATAGGTCAATTCTTAGTGCCGATTTGGTTTCGCCATCCCAAAGGCCAAGTAAAAGCGCTTTTGCCTTTTGCATACCATCTACACCACCATCAGGTGCATTCCATTCAATAGTTTCCGGCATTTTTTCTTCGTCCAGTTCTATTTCAATATTTATCGCTGATTTCATTCTTATTGATTAAAAAAATTAAGTGAGAAAATTAGTATTTATTCTTCAATTTACAGCACCTTGCCATTTATTCAGTTGTTTAATAACAGCTTGCATGTCTTTAGGTAAAGGGGCTTCAATATTAATTGCAGTGCCATCTTCCTTGTTAAATGATAATGATGAGGCATGCAAGGCTACTCTATGCAGCAGCGGTTTTTCGTTTTCCTCTTTATCAGATAGTTTGTACCTACGCTTTATAGCTGAAACTAAAAATGGTTTTCCATCCCCATACATTTCATCGCAAAGTAGCGAATGGCCTATGCTTTGCATATGCACTCTAATTTGGTGGGTACGGCCGGTATGTATACGAAAACGCACAAATGAATATAATGGCCATTGTTCCAATACCTCATAATCAGTTACCGAAGCCTTGCCTCTATTGTTTACTGCCATTTTGCCTTTAATGGTAGGGTGTTCAATAATGGCTTTACTAATTGTTGCTGCCTTAGGTGTAAGCATACCATTTACAAGACCGCAATAATATTTAGCCACCTTTCTATCTTCAAATAGCATGCTCATGTAACGGTGTGCTACTGCATGTAGTGCAAAACAAACTACGCCGCTGGTTTCACGGTCCAATCGATGGATGATCCATACGGGTTGGCCAAGTTGTGCTTCAATAAGTCTGCCAAGGCTTGGTATATCTGCATTAAATCTATCAGGAATCATTAATAATCCCGCAGGTTTATTAACAATAATTAAATCGTCATCTTTATATAATATATCTATTGGCATCAATTAATATTTAGGTATTTTTTTAAGCAAAGATACTCCTGCTTACGCATCTCGGCTTGTTCTGCTTTGGTCTTATCTTTAAACCCACACAAATGCAATACACCATGAAAAATTACCCGATGCAACTCTTCGTTATAGGTAGTATTAAATTTAAGCGCATTTTCTTGAACTCTTTCTGTACTAATATATATTTCTCCCTCCATTTCTTGGCGCGATGGGCTTAAATCAAAAGTAATAATATCAGTTAGTGTTTCGTGTTTAAGATATGAAGTATTTATATGTAAGAGGTATTCATCTTTACAAAATATAAAATTAAGCCGGCAACTTTCTAGTCCTTTTTTCTTTTTTTTAAGTAAATCCTCTAAAAAAGCGCTTAAAACCCGCTTGTTTTTAAGGCCGGATCGTACTTCATGATCAAAAAATTTAGCAGGCATTTGGCGTATTATTTTTGCAAATGTCGCATTTTTCGGCAACTCATGTATAAGTAGTATTTTCGCCGCATAAATACATGAGTTCTAACACAGCAATACGACTCTCGCAATTACCCGCAGGCCAACGGGCAGTTATTAAAAGTCATGATGAAAGTGATTTTAAATTAACGCTTATGGAAATGGGCTGTGTACCGGGCGAACCTATTTGGGTAGAAATGATAGCTCCTTTCGGCGATCCTATGGCTATTCAAATTGCAGGCTACTACTTAAGTATTAGAAAGCAAGATGCCGATAAAATATGGGTCGAGCTGCTACCTGTGCCATAATTCATACAATCTTCATTTTCTTACAGCTACAAATTATTAGTTTTGCACCATGAATATTGGTTTGTATTTCGGAAGTTTTAACCCCATTCACATTGGGCATCTCATTGTGGCTAACCATGTGTTAGAGCATACCGATATTAATAAAATTTGGTTTGTGGTATCTCCGCATAATCCTTTAAAAGATTCACATACTTTACTTAACGAATACGATAGGCTGCACTTAGTGCAATTGGCCATCGATGACAATCCTAAATTTAGAGCCAGTAATGTAGAATTTCAATTACCTAAACCTTCATTTACTGTAAATACTTTGGCCTATTTAAGCGAAAAATTTCCTTTGGAACGATTTTCTATAATATTAGGCTCTGATAGCTTTCAGAACATTCACCGTTGGAAAAATTTTGAACATTTAATAGCCCGAAATTCCTTTATAATTTATAAGCGCCCCGGTTTTGAAATTACTGAAACTCATGGTGCTGAAATTACGCTGTTAGAAGCTCCTTTATTAGATATTTCTTCTACTTTTATCCGAAAGCAATTAAAAGAAAAACACTCCATAAAATACCTGGTTCCCCAAAGTGTTGAGGATTATATTTTATTAAACAGGTACTACTTAAAATAAACCGCTTTATTTTACTTTTAAATTATGTTAATGATAAATACATGATGCAATAGTGTTGTATCTTTGTATCAGGATATTTTTAAAAAAAAATAATTTTATTCAACACCATGGCAAGAGTAACAAAAACCATAACAACCTTATTATTAGGCGCTGCCGCAGGGGCAGTAATTGGTTATTTACTGGCTACCGATAAAGAAAAACGTGTGCAAGACCTTGGCAAATTAAAGGATAAGCTAAGCGATCTAAAGGAAAATTTAAAGGATAGGTTCGATGTTCCTTTAGATGACCCTGAGCATGATATGTACAAATCCTAAACACAGTTGTTATGAACTTATTTGACAAACTGAAAGAGAAGATTACAGCCTATGTTGATTTAAGGATTAATTTACTTAAGATAAACGTAATAGAACGCTCATCAGGCATTTTGGCCTATGTGATTTATGTAATTATTATTATGTTTTTTTTATTGGCCGTATTGTTGTTTTTTGGTTTAGGAATGAGTGAAGCATTTAGCAGCTTGGTAAATTCTCGCCCACTGGGCTATTTTATGGCATTCGGGGTTTATTTCATCCTCTTTATTACAATTATGCTTTGCAGAAAAAGTATTGTCGGCTTATTTAGAAATAGGTTTATAGCGCTTATGACAGAGCAAGACGATTCCGAAAGCAAAAAGAGTTAGCGGTATTTTGGTATTAACCCCAATTTTAAGGTCATGGCTTTCTATCATAAAAAAATTAGCAGTATACAAGCTTTGCAACTTGAGAAAGAAAGGCTCAAGCTGGAATTAGACCAAAAAAGTATAAAGAATTTAATTACTTTAAATGACCTAAAGTCATCTTTGCACGATGAATTTTCAAAGAAGGGTGGTGCTTTTTCAATTGGTACGCTCGCTCCCCTTGTGCTAAATTTTGTAAGTGGATCCGGATTGGCCGAAATGGCGCTAGGCTACGTTTTTAAACAAATTGGCAATAGAAGGAATAAGAAAAGAGTAGCAAAAATGCAAGAAAGTGATATGCCACATCAAGAACCTAAAGCTGGCAAAACAGAAAAATTAATCGGTATGCTAATAAAGGGCGTAGAAGGAATGATAAATTTGCAAAAAGGAAAATAAGAACAAAAATAATAAGCAAAGCCCTAGTTTATATACCTATTGCTTTTCGCTGTTTCTTTTAAAGCCAAATAATTGAAACACTTTAAGAAATACATGCCCTAAAGTACTCAGGAAAATATTAAAATCAAGCCAAACACTTCTGTTTTTCAGGTAGTATATATCCCACTGAATACGTTTACGCAATTCTCTTTCTATTAAAATTTCGCCAATATACCCTTTAATTTGGGCCATACCTGTCATGCCGGGTTTTACCTCATGCCTTAAATTATAATAGGGTATACGCTGGCTATAATATTGGGTATGATATAGCATATGCGGACGAGGCCCAATGATGCTCATATCCCCAAAAAGTACATTAAAAAACTGCGGTGTTTCGTCAATATGGGTTAAACGCAATAGTTTGCCTATAAAAGTAATGCGCTTGTCGTTAGAGGTAGCTTGTTTAATATCTGCATCTGCATTCACATACATCGTCCTAAACTTAAAACAATCAAATTCAGCTCCTTTGTAGCCTGTTCGTTTTTGTATAAATAAAACCGGGCCCTTCGAGCTGATTTTTATAAGCAAGGCAACTAAAGGGTATAACCAAGATAATACAAGTGCAATAAATGTAACGGATATAGAAAGATCCATTATTCTTTTTATGGTATAATAATAACTTGAAGGCTCAAAGACAACATATCTTTGATTCATTTCTTGGAACATTTCCCGCATATCAGATATATCAGACTGTGGCGTAGCCGGCCTGATAGATCTTTGTAGAGGAATATTTATAATAATAGGTTGTTCCATTAAGGCTGATGAGCAAGTCAAGAATTATACAGCAAAAATCGTGTCAAACTTTGTTAATTACAAGAATTAATATCAATTTTTTAATGATTTTTTAATAAACGACCTCTTTTTTAACATTATTACTACAATAATTATAAAAAATAAAATACATAAACAGGTAATAAATAACACCTGCTTGTGTTTGGAACACAGATTCTTGCATGGCTAAAAAAATATAACTTAAATTAAATACAATTATTATATTTTTAATGCCATCATTGCAGGTCCAAAAAAATGGGGTAATTAAAATATATATTACAATTAATAATCCTACAAAACCTAGCATAAAAAAGGTTTGCAGTATTTGATTATGAATATTCAAGTCGCATAACTGGTTGGTATTTCTATCAGGGTCAAATCGCTTTTCGTAAATCAATATTTTCTTTTTTTGCAAGTCTTGTACGTCGCCGCTACCACTGCCATATAGGTATAATTTATTTTCTATAATATTCTCAATGGCAATTTTCCATAAAAATAGCCTAATAGTAAGGTGGTTAAACTGCTGCTGCTGATTTTCCTTTTCAGGTATCCAATAGCTGGTTTGGTTGTATTTGGTAATTTGCTTATACCTTGTTTTAATAGGATTGTTGGTGAAAAGTACCAAGGCTAAAAGAACAGTTATAAATGCAAAGGGTGTTAATTGCACCCAAGTAATTTTATGTTGTTTGTTTATTTTCATGATGTATAGCGGTACCAGAATCAAAGCAAATAACAGTATTACTGTTTTCGACGATAAAAGCAGTAAGAATATAATTTGTATAATAAATAGTAGTGTGTAAAGTATTTTATTTTTAAATATCCCCGAACCGGGCCAGTTATATAACATAAGTAGGCTTAGCGAAAATAGGGTATATACTGAGTTGTAAATGGCATTTGCACTGAATATATGAACCAATTGATGATAGAAAAATTGATTATAAGTATGACTCTTATACCAAATTATACCGGCATTTGTAAAGCAGGTAATTGCAACAGCACTTATTCCAAAAATATAAAATATAAATAGATTACTTAATCGTTTATTATCTATTACCGGGCCGCTGCCCACAAATATGGGCAATAAAAGAAACCCCAATTTTTGTTCCAACTCAAAAGAAGCCTGTGGTTTATTCGCACTAATAAAATAACTGAGTACATGAAGCACATAGAATATTATAAATACCCATACTATTTTAGGCGCATTTTTAATATTATTAAATGACTGCTTATAAATTAGGGCTAGCCAACTAAGCCCAATCAAAACTATCAGGATTGGAGCAATGAAAAAAAATGTAGGTAGTAAAGCTGCAAGAGCATACAAGAAAATAAAGTAGGCTCGCTCTGCATTTTTCTGTAAAACCATTATTGCAAATATAAACGAAATATTTTTACGTTAGTAATATCTAATGCTTCGTAGCATGCTTTGCTAATCAGTTTGCTTAATAGCAATTTTTCGGTATTAAGTGTAGGTTTGTAAAATTAATAAGCAATAAGTTGCTAAAGTATAATTTAGTATAGTTTTGCGTATAAGGTGTAAATATAGTAATTAATCAAAGTGCAATAAATGAGTAAAAAGCATTTTAAAGCTTTTTCGGCCAGTGGTTTTCAAATTGTTTCCAATCAGTTTTTGGGATTATTGTTTTTTATATTGCTTGCTATAAATATAAAAAAGGATGTTTTCGGAGATGTCAATTGGGGGCTTGCCTTATCAAGCGTAATATTTATAATATTAACTTTTGGATTCGATCACATAGTGGTTCGCCGCATTTCTGCAGGTGCAGAGGTACAAAATAGTGCCGGCACTTATTTCACTCATGCGCTATTAGTTTCCTTATTGCTATTCATTTTATTGCTGCTTCATCAATACTTTTTTCATCAGTTTCATCTTGTGCACCAAATGTTTGGCGCAATATTTATCGGTACCCTATTTAGTTTTCTAGCCTCACCCTTTAAACAGGTAGCTAATGGCAAGGAAAAATTTTGGCATTTAGCCATTATGAATTTAACCCCCAATTTGATTAAAGTATTGTTTTTGTTGGCTTTACTACTAACAAAATCCGCTACAATAATAAATTTGTCTGTATTATTTATAGTAGCAGGGGCAATGGATTTGATGATGAGCTTTATGCTATCCCGTAGTGTTTTTAAAATAAGGTTACGTATAGTGTTGGATATAACATCCTATACTTCTTTAATTAAGGAGGCATTGCCGCAAATGGGGGTTATTCTCCTAGATTCATCTTTTGCAAGAATAGATTGGATATTGATGGGTATTTTAAGTACCAATGTTTTTACTGCAGATTATAGTTTTGCCTATAAGGCCTATGAATCTTCTAGAATTCCTTTGTTAATGATAGCACCGGTTATTTTACCTAAGTTTTCAAAAGTGTATCATCAAAATAAATCACCGCATGAGGATATAAATAAACAGTTAAATGAACTTTGGCGCTTGGAGGGTTTTATAAGTATGCTTATTCCATTGGTGTTAATTGTTGCCTGGAAAGATGCAATAAATAGGGTAACATCAAACGCCTATGGCGATTCTACAAGCTATGTCTATATAATCTTATCACTTGCTGTACCTCTGGCATATATTACCAATTTTAAATGGACTATCGCTTTTGCTAAAGGTAATATAAAACTTACTTTTTTTATTTCGCTCGCCGTCACCCTCACAAATTTAGTGCTAAATATGGTTCTTATACCCAAATATAACGCTATAGGCGCGGCTATTGCATTTTTCAGTAGCGCTTTATTACAAGCTATTTTATACTGGACCAATGTTAAGGAACCTCTTTTGAATCTTAAATTGGTTTACTTTTTAAAGCCTTTATTAATTAGTATAGTCATAATTTTATTATTTAAGTATTTAGCAATTAACTGGATACTTAAAGTGCTTTTAGGTTTAATTTTGTATGTAATTATTGCCTGGGTAACTCAGGTTTATAACGTGTTCACTGTTTTTGCAGAATTAAAGCAAATATTAAAAAGCAAAGGTTAAACAACTTAGCAAATTAAAAGCGTAGCTAACTAATATATGATGTCTTCCAATCTATTAATAAGCAAAATAAAAGAATGGGCAAATACGCAAGATAATTTTTTGCTCTGCTTTTTATTATTGCTTTCTATTGATATGGTAATACTAAAGCCTGTCGTTATTTTGTTGGGGATAATATACCTTAATAAACAATTGGCAATTAAAAATAGGTTAGGTATGCCATGGTTTTATGTATTAATTGCTGCATTAGAATGTGTAAGATTTGCCTGCTTAAATAACGATTATTCTAAAGCGCATACAGTTTCCTTTTTAATAGGTATCAGTTTTTGGTTAATGGCTGCTTTGGCTTTTTTAATTATACGCACTATCGTTTATCAATCCAACAATAAGAAAATTAATAACACCCTAATTGCCTTTTTTTATATAAATGTTGCGTTTTCCATTTTCAACCTAATAAGTGTTATGATAAAGTCGCATAGTTGGAATCCCTTTTTATCCGAGGATTTGAATTATGGAAATTCCACAGGCGACTATATTAAGGGTGTATTTATGGCCCCATGCTTTATAAATATGTTCGTTAATACTTTTTTTGCATTTTATTTTATACAACAAAAAAAATATAAAAATATGTTGGTGGCTTGCGCTGTTGCTTGTTTTACAAGTTGCAATTTTGCAAACATTATTTTTATTCCATTTTTAATTTTTGCATTTTTAAAAAATAATGATAAGCAATTAAGAAAGTATATTATTTATGCCCTTTTAGTTTTTGTAGGTTTTTATGCGCTTTTATCTAATGGTAATTTAGGCTATATCTATCAATCAGCTTTTAATTCAAACCAATCTATCAATTGGCAAAGCATAAATCATAATTCAAAAGAAGATAGTGCATTAATGCATGTAAATTTGGGATTTAAATATGGTAAACTGCAATCTTTTCAGGAAACTATAGATTATGCTACTGCTAAGCCTAAGCAATTATTAATAGGAGCCGGTATTGGTAATTTTTCATCGCAATTGGCTTTGCGCACTTCAGATGTGTCGGGTTTGCAAAAGTCTAGATTGTTTAAATATTTACCAACCTATATTGCCCCCGATTTTAGGGACAATCATTACAAAATATTTAAATTACTGTATTCCTTACCCGGCGGTTTTCATTCGGTGAAACATCAACCCAATTCAACGGCAAATCAATTACTTGGGGAGTATGGCTTAATAGGTGTACTCTTGTTTTTTGTATTTTATGTATTTTATTTTTTAAGGCATTATCAAAAAATGCAAGCTAGCCTCTATATGCTCCTGATGCTGGGTGCCTATATGCTCTTCGATTATTTATTCGAGTACTTATCTGTAGTTGTATTCTTCGAGCTTTTTTTTATTTTGGAGTGTAAATTGCAAAGTACACAACCCGCTGAAATTAAAACTGTATGATACCGGAAAGCGAAATAGTAGTTTCTGTTATTGTACCTTGTTATAATTACGGCCATTTTTTGCCGGAAACGCTCTCCTGCATAGCAAATCAATCATGCAACAAATGGGAGTGCTTAATCATTGATGATGGCTCCACAGATGATACTGCTCATGTGGCGAAAAGGTTTGTAGAAAAGGATGCCAGATTTAAATATTATCACCAGCAAAATGGTGGATTATCTGATGCTAGAAATACCGGTGTCAAATTAAGTAAAGGTAGGTTTTTGCAGTTTTTAGATGCGGATGATTTAATTCATAAACACAAATTAGACTTGCACGCAATGTATTTGCAAAATCATACTGCAGTAGATATCGTTTATGGCGATTCTTTATTTTTCGAAACCCAACAACCCAATATATATTTTAAGGGCAAACAAGCCAAAGATATTAAAGCTGCCAACAAGCCTAAAATAAGTGGGCGCGGTTTGCCTATAATCAAGGAATTATTGATTAATAATATTTTTACAGTTTCTGCACCTTTAATCAGGCGTACTGTTTTCGAGGATGTGGGTTATTTTGATCTTAGTTATACCGCCTACGAGGATTGGCAATTTTGGTTTAGATGCGCCACGGGCAATAAATATTTTGAGTATGCACCGTTAAGCGGCACCGAAACCTATATTAGGATGGGCCATGCAAGTATGATGACCAACAAGAAAAAAATGGTGCATAACGGTATAACGTTAAGGAAATTTATGAATTTGTTATTACCCTTAAAATTAAAACCTTACAACTGGTATAGGTTATTGAAATTAAGTGTAAAAAATAGAGTAACTGTTCGTTAAATAACAATTGATATTGGATACAGCGATTATTATTATAAATTGGAATAATGGTGTGGATACAGTGCAATGCATAAAGAGTGTGTTGCATTATACACAGGCACAAATATGGGTTATAGATAATTTTTCAGATGATGATTCTATAAGCTATATGAAGCGTGAAATGGAAGCCCAATCTATTCAATATCTTGTTATTAAGCCGGAAGTTTTACAAGGTG
>TBL_comb48_EPIDRAFT_1002926_pt1 | contig 11610 bp, 10 predicted proteins | sample TroBogEpilimnion_37_FD_10681 | JGI IMG/M metagenome (IMG submission 10681)
TGCGAAGGCGATACCGCAGCTCATACACTTACTGGAGCGCTTTCCAGGCGTTCCGGTCATTCTTGATCATCTGGCGCGGCCTGTGCTGGAGGACGGTCCGCCGTATACCGCCGCCGCGGACCTGTTTAGTCTGGCGCCCTACAAGAACGTGTACCTCAAAGTAACTCCAAGGGTCTTTGCCGAGGCGCAGCGCGGAAAGGCCAGTCCGGTCAGTTTCTTCAGGCGTCTGATCTGCGACTTCGGGGCTTCACGAATCGCGTGGGGCTCCAACTACCCGGCCACCGAAGGAACATTGCGAGACCTGCTGGCGCTTTCGCAGGACGCTTTGTCGTCGCTGACCTCTCAGGAACGGGAATGGATTTTCTGTAAAACGGCGCTGAGCCTTTATCCGGCATTGGTTAAAACCTAGGAGCGCACATCGATGCTGGAAACTGAGACGGGGCTGACCCTTCAAACACTTTTGTCGCTTTACCCGAACACTGCCGTACTCAGAAGCGGGCAAGTGCAATCGCCGCTGGTTCATTTTGCATTTGCGGACGTCGCCGTTGCCAACAAGGCGTTCAAGAGCCTCGTGCGGGAACAGGCGTTCGACGTCGGGGAACTGGCGATAGTAACGTACTTTCAGGCGAAAGCGTTCGGAAAGCCCTACGTGCTGATGCCGGCCGTGGTGGTCGCACGGGGACAGCACCACACGATCCTGTACAACCCCTCGCGGCGCCAGTTGTCGCCAGGAGATCTTGCTGGCTGTCGAGTGGGCGTCCGGTCCTACACCCAAACTACGGGCGCCTGGGTGAGAGGCATTCTGGAAGAGGATTACGGCGTCGACTTCAAGCGCGTGCAGTGGATCACGTTTGAAGATCCGCACGTGGCTGAATACTCGGATCCGCCGTGGGTAAGGCGCGCCTCGGCCGGACAGGAACTGCTGCAAATGCTGCTCGACGGCGAGCTGGATGCGGCGATCTTTGGCAGTGAGATGCCTGCGGGCAATCTGAAGCCGTTGATCCCGGACGCTGAAGTTGCAGCCAGACGCTGGGCGGGACAACATGGCGGCGTGCCCATCAACCACATGATGGTGGTAAAGGAATCGCTCACCCAATCGCGCCCCGACGTGGTTCGCGAGGTTTATCGACTGCTTCAGGAGAGTCAGAACGCGGCCAGGACTGCAGACAATGCAGCGGCTTACCGATTCGGCGTGGAGTCGGTACGCAAGTCACTCGAAACGATCATCTATTACTCATTCCGACAGGGCCTCATTCCGCGGCGATTCGCGGTGGATGAGCTGTTTAATGAAGTCACTGGTGTTCTCGGCTAATACCAGCGTGAAACTACCCCGACGTTTCCGGCACCGTCGAGGTTGCTTCAAATGTACGACACTGGTGCTGTTGTATCGAGCGCCGGAGGACTGAGCGAACAATGACCAATCACGACGCGGATCAGAGTCCCCGGCGCGCGCAGCGCTGGTATCGCGATCTTTCCATACAGATTCTGGCTGCAATGTGTTTAGGCGTTCTGGTCGGCTATCTCTGGCCGCAGAGTGCCGACTCCATGAAGCCGCTGGGCGACCTCTTCATCCGCCTTGTGCGGATGCTGGTTGCGCCGATCATCTTCTGCACGGTTGTGCATGGCATAGCAAGCGTGGGAGAAGCAAGACGGGTCGGCCGTGTGGCAGTTAAGGCGCTGATCTATTTCGAGATCGTGACCACTATCGCACTGGTTCTCGGCCTTTTGCTGGTCAATGTCTGGGGTCCAGGTGTCGGCATGAACGTTGACCTCGCCAGCCTCGCCGACAGCGGCGTAAAGGCGACAAAGCCCGCGGGATTCGGCCAGTTCCTGCTGTCACTCGTGCCGTCCAGCGCAGTAGGCGCTTTTGCCGAGGGCGAAGTCATTCCGGTACTGGTCTTTTCGCTCATGTTTGCGTTTGCACTGCTCGCGCTGGGGCCGAAGGGAAAGCCGATGGTGGATGGCATCCAGTCCGTCTCGCAGGTGCTTTTCAAAATGATCGGTTTCGCAATGTACGTAGCACCGATCGGAGCATTCGGCGCTATAGCGTTTACAGTTGGCAAATTCGGCCCGTCTTCGCTGGTTTCGCTCGGCAGACTCGTAGGAGAATTCTACGTTTGCTGCGTTCTGTTTGTCGGGCTTGTATTGACACCCGTCGCATGGGGCTTCGGGGTCAATATTGTTCGCCTGATCCGCTACTTTGCGGAAGAATTGATGATCGTCGTGGGGACTTCTTCCGGAGAATCGGTCTTCCCCCGCGTCAACGCGAAGTTACGCCGACTCGGCGCCGAAGAATCGATCGTCGCACTCGTGCTGCCGGTCGGTTATTCGTTTAATCACGATGGCACATGCCTCTATTTCGCATTCGTATCGGTATTCCTCGCGCAGGCTGTCGGAGTTCATTTGTCACTTATTCAGCAACTCGGACTTCTCACGACCATGCTATTCACTTCCAAAGGAGGCGCGGGTGTTAGCGGCTCTGCGATTGTCGTTCTCACCTCCACGCTGGCCGCGAGTGGCACGATTCCGGTCGCCAGCGTCGGATTGATTCTCGGTGTGCACCGACTCCTGTCATCGGCCTTCGTGCCCGTTGAGTAAAAGAACAGCCTTCATAATGAATTCACCATTTCCCCCGTCTCCTGATGGTTGCTTCGTGTCAATCGAGACCAGCCGACTCGCAGCAAAAAGACCACATTGCCGACCAGATATCTGCGCCACATTCGTCCCGGCTCCTGAATCAGCCGCCATGTCCATTCCAGTCCCAGTTCGCGCAGCCACTGCGGCGCGCGCAAAATCCGGCCGGAGTAAAAATCGAATAGTCCCCCGACCCCGAGCGCCGCGCGAACCTGCAGCTTCTCCCGGTTCCGCTCAATCCACTTTTCCTGCAGCGGAGCGCCCATGGCAACCAGCAGAACGTCGGCTACGGACGCATTGATGGACTCCACAATCGACTCTTCGTCCTCACGACGGAAATAGCCATCGCGTACCCCTGCGATCTTCAACAGAGGGAATTGCGCGCCAATCCGCTCTGCCACGCTCGCGGCAACGCCGGGCATCCCGCCAAGGAGGAACATACTGAGCCCTTCCGCCGCCATTCGTTCGCACAGCACCGGAAACAGGTCGGTGCCGTTAACGTTCTGGCGGATTTCCGAACCGAGAATCCTGCCCGCGATGCGCAGTCCGATGCCGTCTGCCAGTCGCAGTTCGCTGTTGCGCAGGATCTCCCTGTACTCTCTGTCACTGCAGCTCTTATTGACGCAGTCGACATTGATAAATGAAACCTGCTTCCCCCGCGGCGCGGGCCGCAGGACTTCGTCCACGGCCTCGGCCAGCGTAATGTTATCGAGCGGCAGCCCCAGTATCCGCGGCACGGCAACAAAGCGGCTGCCCTGCTTCCCGTACGCGAGCGAAATCACTGCCCGTAGCGCGATTCCGAGATCGGTACGCAGCGAGCGCGACTCCACATATTCGAGATCCGTTTCAGCCTGCGTCTTATACGCGACATTCGTGCGACGCCGGATCCACCAGTTGCAAACCAGGCCGGGTTGAACCGACGCTATCCGGCGGTCCGGCTCCGATCTCAGATTGAGGTCTGCCGCGTGACGAGGCTCCGGCCCAACCAGCAGCACTTCACCGCGCGCGACGTTCCACAATCGCAGCCAGCCGCCGATCACAGGGAGCGTTTGCCCGTTTTTTCTTACCAGTCTGTATTCGGTGAACGCTCGACCCGTCTTGCCGAGCCGCCGTTCGCGATGAACACGCGCAATCAGCAGCGCAGGCAGCAGCACGGGGAGCGCGCCCAATAGCAGCAGACCGGCAATTGCCGAGGCCAGCCATTCGCCGGCCGACTCGCGCACTCCTGCCGCCGTACGATGCATCTGCAGCCTGAACCGGATCCGGCCTGCTTGTTCCGTGCATGCGCTCATGTCTTAGTACGCTCCTTTACCGGTAATCACGGCCGGCAGCGTGTGGGCAAGCAACCGGAGATCCGTCGCCAGACTCCGGCTTTCAATGTAGTCGGCGTCAAGCTTGCACTGAACAGGAAACGGAAGTTTCGATCTGCCGCTAACCTGCCAGATGCATGTCAACCCGGGCACGGAATCGAGCCGGCGACGTTCGGCGATGGTGTAACGGGCGACCTCACTCGGCAGAGCGGGCCGCGGGCCCACCAGTGACATATCGCCTCGCAGCACGCACCAGAACTGCGGAAGCTCATCGAGGCTGTAGCGCCGCAGAACGCGCCCAATACGTGTAATGCGCGGGTCGTTTTTCATCTTGAAGGTGATTCCGTCCCCGTGCTGATTCAGCGCCGCCAGTGCTGCCCGCTTCGCCTCGGCATCAGGCACCATCGAACGGAATTTGGGGAAGGCGAATACGGCGCCGTGGAGACCGACGCGCCTTTGCCAGAAGAGCACCGGGCCTCTGTCCTCCAGCCAGATGAGCAGCGCAATCGCTCCAAACAGAGGTGAGGCGAGCACCAGTACCAGCGCCGCGGCGGTGACGTCGATCGCACGCTTAATGAAAAGCGGTGCCCGGTGAAGGAAACGCATGGCGCACTTTCGCGCCGCCGTTCTCCAGCGGTTCAGTCCGTACGATTCCCACCGGGGCTTCCGCATCGAACCGGACGGCTGCTTCACAAATTGGCTTCGTTTGTTCAAAATGACAGAACCTCCGCCGGATGGTTACGCGGCCTCGGCGCCCGGCAGTTCAGACTGCGCAGCGCAGATTTCCACCACTCGATGCAACTGCAGCATTTCGAAAAAAGCGCTGACTTTTTTCTGCAGCCCGATGAGTCGCAGCGACCCGCCGGCAGATTCCAGCTTCCGCGCACACTCCAGAATGGCGCCCGCTCCTTTGGAATCGACATGCTCCACACCCGTCATGTGAAGTACCAACCGGCGCCCGGGAGCCACCAGTCCTTTCAGCTGACGGCGGAGTGATCTGATTTCCTGACCCCGCAGGCTGGAATTTCGAATGATGAGGACAATGTCTGCTTTCATGTAAGCTCTCTTTCCGGTCCGTGCCGATGCGCCGCACGGGACGCAGGCAAAAATGCACGCCGCGCGCCAAAACGGGGCACATGGCGCAACCGCTTGCAAACACGCAGGTTCATCGGTGCAGCCCGCAGACAGGCGCCGCCGCGCGGCGCGCACGAAACAGAACAGACGGCAATCCGTTCGTCACGGAACGAGACGGCCGCGGCACGGTAGTTCCCGCCCGTCGCGCTTTGCCGGTCTGCGCCAAATCCGGAACTGGCATTCAAAGCAAAGCGTTTGTGCGCTTCGGCGACACCTCTTTGCCGGTTCGCAATCGTTTGGCTTCGCGCGTGCCTTTTCATCCGCGGCCGCTTCGATGACTTTCGTGATCGATCGGAACTTTACATTTGGAGGCCCAATGAAGGGTGTAATTCTCGCCGGTGGCAACGGCACTCGTCTGATGCCGCTCACGTCCGTAACGAACAAAAGTCTGCTTCCGGTTTATGACCGGCCCATGATTTTTCATCCCATTCAGATGATGGTCGATTCGGGTATCGAAGAGATCCTCATCGTCACGAGCGGCAAGACCGCCGGAGAAATGGTCCGCGTCCTCGGGGATGGCAGCCAGTTCGGCCTGAAGCGTCTCTATTTCACGCTGCAGGAAAAGGCGGGCGGCATCGCCCATGCGCTCGCGCTCGCCGAGCAGTTCGCCGAAGGCGACAAAGTGTTCGTGGTCCTCGGGGACAATCTCGTCTTCGGCGCGGACATCTCTCACGAAGTCCGCCGCTTTGCCAATAGTGGTCCCGGCGCCAAAGTATTTTTGAAACCGGTACCCGATCCCGAACGCTTCGGTGTTGCGACCGTCGACGGAACCCGCATCGTTTCCATAGAAGAAAAGCCCCGCCAGCCCAAAAGCAATCTCGCGGTCACCGGTCTTTATTTGTTCGATGAAACAGTATTTTGCAAGATCGCGACCCTGAAACCCTCGGCTCGCGGCGAACTGGAAGTTACCGACCTCAACAAACTTTATCTGCGCGAAGGGCGTCTCGGCTGCGCCATGCTGGACGGCGACTGGATCGATGCCGGCACGTTCGACTCCCTCCTGGAAGCTTCCCGCATGGCACAGCAAGCCGCGGTGAGCCAAAACCGGCTGGCGGTTGCAGCATGACCATCCTGACTGCCGCTCCCACAACCATTGAGATCCCTGTCTGCGAACCGGGACTGGGTTCGCTGATTAGTTCCCCGTCCTCGCCCATGCTGATCGAGGGCGTCTCCCTCTCGGCCTCCTCGCTCTGGCCCGATGACAGAGGCTGGTTTCAGGAAGTATTTCGCTTCGGCCAGGGACTGGTCCGCGACTACCCGCCGCACACGACCCAGGTTTCCGCCGCCGTCAGCCACCCCGGCGTCGTCAAAGCCTTCCACTACCACCGGAACCAGACCGACTGCTGGGTACCGGTCACCGGCCTGTTTCAGGTGTCGCTGGTGGATCTCCGGCCGGACTCGCCCACCTTCGCCAGGAAGAACACGCTGTACATCGGCGAGCAGCGCCCCTGGCAGATTCTGATTCCGCCAGGCGTGGCCCACGGTTACAAAGTCGTCAGCCCTTCCTCCGGCGTTCTCGTGTATGCCACGGACCGGTTTTACGATCCTGCCGACGAGGGCCGTATCCCATACAACGATCCCTGTCTCGCATATGACTGGGCGACGCAGCACAAGTAAACACAGGAGCAGACTTTCATGCGAATTTTTGTGACCGGCGGAGCCGGCTTTATCGGCTCGCAGTTTATACGCGACATCATCCATCGCTTCCCTTCGGCGGAGGTCATTAATTTCGACAAGCTCACCTATGCGGGCAATCTGTCGAATCTTGCTTCCGTCGAATCGGCTCCCAACTACCGCTTTTATCGCGGCGACATTTGCGACAGCGAGGCACTCTTCGAGGCCATCCCCCGGGAATGCGACGCCATTGTCCACTTTGCTGCTGAATCTCACGTGGACCGAAGCATTCACGGTGCCCGCGAGTTTGTCCTTACCAATGTGCTCGGCACCCAAACCCTGCTTGATGCGGCCAGAGCGCGAAAAGTCGGCCGCTTCCTCCACATTTCGACCGATGAAGTCGGTGGCAGCATGGGACCGGATCAATGGCTGCGGGAAGATTCGCCGCTCGACCCGCGCAGCCCCTACGCGGCCAGCAAGGCCGCGGCGGAACACCTTGTGAGGGCTGCCGGTGCCACATTCGGCCTCGACTACGCTATCACGCGCACCAGCAACAATTACGGTCCGTTTCAATTTCCCGAAAAACTGTTGCCTCTCGCCATCTGCAATCTTCTGGACGGCCAGACTGTGCCGGTTTATGGCGACGGTCTGCAGGTTCGCGACTGGATTCACGTCGAAGACAACTGCCGTGCGTTGATCGAGGTTCTGCTGAGCGGTCGCGCCGGGCAAACGTATCACATCGGCGGCGGTCAGCCTCGTACGAATCTGGAAGCGCTCGGGGCTGTACTCGAAGCACTCAACATGCCGGAAACAATGCTCACCCATATTTCGGATCGTCCCGGTCACGACCGCCGCTATGCCGTCGACTTCACGAAGACGTCGAGCGAACTGCACTGGGCTCCCGAAATTTCTTTCGAGCGCGGAATCCAGCGCACGGTGCGCTGGTACGCCGAAAATCGGGATTGGGTGAATGCGGTGCGCAGCGGCCACTACCTCAACTACTATCGGGAGCACTACGGCATCGCTCCGCGCACCGAGGCTCGCGTTGCGTAATACAGTCAGTTCAGGGGGCACCTCCCGCTATGGCAGCCGTTCGGGGCGACGCGAGTATCGCGCGGATATTTTCCGACGACACAGGTCTTGCGGCCCGGATTCGGAACATGCTTGAGCTTCTGAAATTCCCGTCCGGCCCTGCAAAACAGGCACGCTGAACGACCGCAGCAACGCGATGGTCGAACACAAAACTCCAGTTCCAACGGAGGACCGGCGCACACACCGCCGCTTGGCCGCCTCGGCTGCCGCCAACTCGATTTCCAGCCGCTGTCCGGGATCTTGCCCCGCGACCCTCCTGGCGACTTCAGCGCGAGACCGCAAATCGCGCTACGCCCGCGCCGCCAACTTTTCCGCCCAATCGCCAAGACACTTCGCGATTTCCGCCAGTTCGTTATCCGACAGCCGAAACTCCGCCGCCCCGATCACGCCCGCAATCTGCTTCGGATTTCGCAGCCCCACAATCGCTGCGGTCACCTCGGGTCGCCGCAGCGTCCAGGCGATCGCCATTTCACCCGCGGTCAGCCCGTGCCGTGCGCCAATGGCTTTCAGTAAATCCGCCATCGCAAGATTGCGCGACAGCAGCGGTTCTTTATAACTTGGGGTCCGCTTGCGGAAATCATCATCCGGCATCGCTGCAATGCGCTCACGCGTCATCGCCCCGGTCAGCATTCCGGACTTCATCGGCGAATAACAAATCACCCCCACGTTATTCTTCGCGCAGAACGGAAGCACATCAGCCTCGATCTCCGGCTGCACTACCGAATAGGGCGGCTGCAGCGAAGTGATCGGCGCAATCGCCTGCGCCCTCGCCATCTGACTCGCATTGAAGTTGGAAACGCCGATCCAGCGCACTTTGCCCTCCTTCTTCATGTCGGCCAGCGCCGACCAGCCCTCTTCCACCTCCACATCCGGATCCGGCCAATGGATCTGATACAGGTCGATCGTGTCGACCCGCAGACGCCGCAAGCTCGCTTCAACTTCGCGGCGGATCGATTCTCGCTTCAGCGTGCGGCTCACCGTGCCGGCAGCATCCCACACGAGGCCGCATTTGGTGAAAACATATGGCCGGCTGGAACTCCCGTTCAGCGCCTTCGCAACCATCTCCTCCGAGTGGCCCAACCCGTAAACGGCCGCTGTATCGATCCAGTTGATGCCGCGATCCAGAGCCGCACGAATCGCCCCGATGGAATCGCTGTCATCCTGCGGTCCCCACGCGAACGCCCAGCCACCTCCTCCGATCGCCCACGTGCCAATGCCGAGAGGCGTGATGTGAAGATCGCTGTTGCCGAGTTGCCGCTTTTGCATTTCAATCGCAGCATAGCGCAACACAGACGGGGCCGTGCGCCGAGCGACAGTAGCGGAAGATGCTATGATCGCGCCCGTGAGGACTTGTTTCTTTCTCGCCGTGGCGTGCATCCAGCTCTCCGCCGCACCGGCCGTACTTTCAGGCGGCGACGCCCGTGCAGCCGTCACCCGTGCCCTGCCCGTCCTCAGCAAATCCGCGGTCGCCTTTGTCGGGAAGCGCACCTGCTTTTCCTGCCACCACAACGCGCTCGCCATCCTGACCATGCGGATGGCGCAGACGCGCGGCGTCTCTATTGACAGCGCGGCGCTCGCTGAAGTGGAAGCCAAAACGTTCGCTCCGATTCACACCACCACCGCGCTCGACGATGCGATTCAGGCCGTCAACCTGAACGATCCGACACCGGACGACAGCCTCCTGCTGATGTCCGCCGCCGCTGCCGGAGTGCCGCGCGATGTCACCCTCGAGGTGCTCGCCCGCCGCCTTGCCCGCTGGCAGCGCGCCGGCCACTGGGTTACGTCGGACTTCCGCCCTCCGCACTCCTCCAGCCTTTTCACTGCCACCGCAACCGCCGTGCGCGCCATCGCGCTCTACATGCCGCCGGAACTCGCCGCCGAACGTGACGCCGTTTTCGCGCGCGCCCGCGCCTGGCTGCTTGCCACGAAACCGGTTTCGACAGAAGACGCAGCGTTCCGGTTGATGGGACTCGCATGGTGCGGCGCATCCGCGGCCAACCTCGCACCCGCGCGACGTGACCTGCTCGCTATGCAACTGGCCTCCGGCGGATGGCCGCAACTTTCCGGCTATCGCAGCGATGCATACTCTTCCGGCGAGGCGCTCTACGCGCTGTTCGAATCCGGCACCACCGCCGCCGACCCCGCGTGGCGCCGCGGCGAGAAGTTCCTGCTCTCCAAACAGGCTGCCGACGGCACCTGGCACGTTCGAACGCGGATGCTTTCGCCCGCCGACGTCAGCCCTCGCTATTTCACCACCGGCTTCCCTTATGAGAAGGATGAGTACCTTTCTTACGCCGGCACGTGCTGGGCAGTGATGGCGCTGCTGGCGCGGGTGCCTGTCACTTTGAATCCGCCGGCCCGACTGCCGGACTCCGCTCCGGCGGAGGCACCGGCGTGGCTGCGAACTGCGCTCTTCGGAACATCGGGCCAACTGGAATCGGCAATGGCGAATGGCCTCGACGCGGGCGCCGATAAGCTACTAGCGGCCGTCGCTCACGACCCCGAAAAAGTGAAACTGCTGCTGGCACGCGGTGCCCGCCCGGACCTGGGCGTGCTGACCATCGCCGCCGCCTACCGCGACAATTCCGCCTCGGTCGAAGCGGTGTTGAACGCGGGCATCCCCGCCGATCCGCCCAAAGGTACACGGGTGAAGCGCTCACCGCTCGTCCTTGCGTGCAGTACCGGCGACTTGGCCACGGTGCATGTCCTGCTCGCTCACGGCGCGGATCCGTCCGCCTCGTCGTCTGGCAACACGCCAATCGCAACGGCCATAATGTTCGGGTACCCCGAGATCGTTCGCGCACTGATCGCCGCCGGAGCCAATACACAATTGAAGGAAGCCACGGGGGTGAACCTGGTGCACTGGGCCACGATCACGGGGCATGCCGACGTCATCCCCGTGCTCGCGGAAGCGCGCGTGCCTGTCAATGCCACTGACGAAAACGGCTTCACGCCACTGATGTACGCCGCCACCATCGACTTCGGCGACACGAGCCTCGTAACCGCGCTGCTCAAAGCCGGTGCCAGCCGTACGATCAAAAGCGACGATGGACGCACTCCTCTGCAGCAGGCGATCTCCCTGCACCACGCCCGCCTTGCTGCAGCCCTGCGCTGAGAGACTCGTCCAAATGAAAACGCCCGGCGTTTCCGCACGGGCGTTTCTTTGCAGGCTCAGTGAGTCTTTGCAGGCTCAGTGAGGCGAGTTTCAGGACTCGCGATCAACTGCTGGACCTCTACTTTTTCTCCGCGGGCAATTCGTAGTCTTTGTTGCTGACGCTTTCCGGATGCGGATCGCCGCGATGGCAGGTGTAGCAAGTCACTGCCTGTTTCCCGAGCGGATAAGTGCCGGTCCCGGGGAAGTTGGTATTGATGTCGCGCACCATGGTGATCATCTTCCGCGCGATCTCTTTGCGTGGATTATCATCGGCGGCAAACGGTTTGCTGAAGCCGTGGCAGTAGCTGCAGTCGACCTTCAGCGCATCGCGGAACACGTGCATGATCGACTCTTCACCATGCACCAGGGTGTCGGCAGGCAGCACCTTGAGGTTGGTGCCCGGTTCCTTCGAATTCGGCGCGAAGTGTCCATTGAACTCATTCAGATTGTGGTAAACCTTGGCCGTTTCGGTGACCGGTTTCGCCGCGCCGCGATGGCAGGTGACGCAATCGACTTCGTGATAGCCGGCCGGGTAAGCGCCGGAACTGCTGGGGAACGCGGCGTCGATCTTGCCGATCATGGAGATCATCTTGCGGGCGACATCCTTTTTCGGATTGGCGTCGCTGGCGAAATCACCCTGCACGTGGCAGAACGTGCACTGCACGCCGAGCG
>TBL_comb48_EPIDRAFT_1002927_pt1 | contig 11610 bp, 6 predicted proteins | sample TroBogEpilimnion_37_FD_10681 | JGI IMG/M metagenome (IMG submission 10681)
CTTCATCAGCGCTCTGGACTAGACCAAAATCTGATATTACTCCTGAACAGTATAAGGAATTTTATAAAAGCTTATCTTATGCAATGGATGATCCGTGGTTAATTATGCATAATAAAAATGAAGGAGCTATAGAATTTACTAACTTATTATTTATTCCATCGGCTAAACCTTTTGATTTATTTAATCAGGATCGTAAAAAAAGCGTTAAACTATATATAAAACGAGTTTTTATATCTGATGAGAATGTTGATTTAATTCCAAATTATTTAAGGTTTATTCGAGGAGTGGTAGATTCAGAAGATTTACCTCTTAATATTAGCCGGGAAACTTTACAACATAATCTAGTACTTGAGAAAATTAAATCATCAATCATACAAAAAGTAATAAATGAGTTAAAAAAGAAAAAAGAGGAATTAATAGAGGATTATCTGAAATTCTGGAATAACTTTGGTAGTGTTTTAAAAGAAGGTCTTTGTGAATCAGATTTTGATCATGAAAAGCTGCTTGAAATATGTATGTTTAGAAGTAGTATTCATAACAGACTAATCAGCTTGGATGAGTACATAAGTAACTTTAAGGAAGGACAGAAAACCATATATTACCTGAGTGGGGATAATGTTGATAAGTTACTGGCTAGTCCTCAAATTGAGGGTTTCTTAAATAAAGGAATAGATGTACTACTTTTTACTGATCCGGTAGACAATTTCTGGGTAAATAATTATATTAAATATAAAGATTACGATATTAAATCAGTTACTAGAAGTAATATAGATCTGGAACAGGATCTTGATAAAGATAAAGAAAAAAGAGCTAATAATGAGTCCTCTAAAGATACCAAGCAAGATGAAGGCCAATACAGTAAGTTAATTGAATATTTTAAAAAAGTATTGGGTAATTCGGTGAAGGATGTAAAGATATCCAGAAAACTTACTTCGAGTATTGCCTGTCTAACGGTAGGTGATAATGGTATGGATATGTATACGGAAAGGTTATTGATGGAACAAAGGAGGTCTTCTTTTCCGGTAACTAAGGTATTGGAGATTAATCCTAAACATCCTATAATAGAGGGAATCAATAGTGATTTACTTGCTGAAGATCAGCATTCTATTATCAATAATGAAGAGCTGGTCAAGCTTATATTTGATGAAGCATGTATTATTGAAGGTCAACTTCCATCTAATGTAGTAGAGTTTTCAAGGAGAATTAATAATATTATGGAAAAAGTTCTATCTGCTACAGGGACAGATAATAAGATGCCTATAGTAGAAGCTATCGAATTCAATAAATCTAAAAGCACTTCTACTAGGAAGAAATCAACTAAGCCAAAAAATTCCTAAGTAATACTATTTATAAGATACAATGAACCTATATATAAGTTAGTACAGTTAAGTGTATTTAAGATAAGGAGTTATAAGTAACATAAATACTACATTATAACTCCTAGATATTAGTTATAGTGAGTGTTACTTGAAAAAGGTTTTACTTTTATCAATAATTAGTTTGAGATAAAAAACTACATAAAATTATAGTTAATTGTTACAAATAATTAACTATATATAAAAAAGCAGAGCGAACATATGCAGATAGATAAGATTACATCAGAGAAAATACCGGATGAATTTAATGTAATTATTGAAATCCCTATGAATGATAATCCTGTTAAATATGAGATAGATAAAGAATCCGGTGCTATATTTGTTGATCGGTTTATGCAGGTATCGATGTTTTATCCATGTAATTATGGATTTATTCCTAATACTTTATCTGGTGATGGAGATCCAGTCGATGTGTTGGTTTTATCTAACTATCCGATTATACCAAGCGCGATAGTAAAATGCAGACCTATTGGAGTATTAATGATGGAAGATGAGGCAGGTCTGGATGAAAAGATTATTGCTGTTCCTGTATCTAAGGTTGACATATTTTTTGATAATGTACGAAATATTACTGATGTTGCCGGTATTGTGAAGAACAGAATAAAGCATTTCTTTGAACATTATAAAGATATGGATAAAGATAAGTGGGTAAAAGTTTTAGAGTGGGGTGATATTGAAATAGCAAAGAACCTAATCGAAGAAGGGGTTAAAAGAAATTTATCTAATTGAATAAAAGTAGCCCATTTTATTCTCTAAGATCAAGAAAAATCAAGCAAAAAGTAATTAGGAGGTCGCCGGTATGATAAATGAATTGGTACAAAGATTAAGTGAAGGTAAGCATGAGGTAGTAATAGGACATAGAGATGAACCTTATGAAGAAATAAAAGAGCGTATTGAAGATGGTTATATACATATCAAATTTACAAAAACCAGGGGTGGTACTGAACTTGGGATTAACGTAGATTTAAAGAGTACAAATGTAAAAGATTTAGATTTTACTAAAGGAGAGGGTTTGTTACATATTGAAGGTACAACTAATCTGAATTATAATGCTGTTAGACTTATAGCTGATATTGATTTGGCATCTAGAAAAGGAGAAGGGTATTTGGAGGTAGTATCTGAAGAACTAATAAAAAGTGATAGTACATTTAATTAATTACTTAAAATAGGTAATAGAGTATGTCAGAAGAAGATAACGAAGAATATATATGCATTATTAATGAGGAGGAGCAGTATTCCATATGGTTTGCATGGAAAGAGATACCGCTTGGTTGGAAACAGGTTGGTCCGAAAGGAACTAAGCAAGAGGTGTTAAACTATGTAAAAGAAGTGTGGACTGATATGAGACCTAAGAGCCTTAGAGAACAAATGGATAAATCTACACTGAATTGATGTGTATGATTCGTACGCTTTATTACAATACTTACTATTACCCACAAATATTGCTAGAATAAAATAAAGAATGTACTGTTTTTTAATTAAAACAGATCGTCTTATAAGAGCAATTGATAGTTTTACAAATACACACCTGAAAGCACAATTAATCAAGCATGTGGAAGTTGAGGTGAAACAAAAGCAGTGTACCGCTTTTTTCAAAACTAGAATGTCAAAGAGAGTGAAATATTGAGTGCACATATTTCTAAGATGGTAGAGAGAATAAAGAATAATGATGAGGTACTTGTCATCTAAGATACAAGCTATATCAAATACACCAGCCATAAGAAAACGACAGGGTTAGGAGTTTTAACAAGAAGAGGAGCGGAGAGAAAGGAAACTAAAGGACTTATAATGTACACGGCATTTGTAGGGAGTTTGAATGGCTTAGTCCTTGGAATATTAGATCAAAATATTAATGCTATACCAATAAGCACTAAGAAGCTGAAAAAAAAGCAGTCATAATAATGCTGCTGTACCTATTCAGGATAAAGAAAGTATAAAATGTCTGAGTATTGAAGGCAATAGTTAACGCAACAATAAGTACTGGCAGGCAAGTTGTAACTGTATGCGATAGGGAAGCTGACATATATTATTTTCTTGAATGTGCCAAAATGCATAATACTAGTATTTTAGTTAGGGCTGCACAGGACAGAGAAGTAAACAAAAAATCAAGGTATTGTACTAAAGTTAAGAAAAAAATTATGGAAATTGGTTGAGGACTTTAAGTGTTCAGGAAGAATGACGATTAAGGTACTGAATCGGGATAATAAACCTGGAAGACTTACGCATTTGAAAGTTAGGTTTGGAAAATTTATGATGGCACCTACAATAAATAGTGTAAGACATAAAACGCAAAGGTTGCCAAGTTTACCAATGTAGGCAATACAGGTTATTGAGAAAAATAAGCCTTTAGATACTAAGCCGCTAGAGGGAATGCTTCTGACTAACATAGCTGTAAACAATTTTGAAGAAGCGGTAGAAAAAATTAAGTGGTATTGTATGAGGTGGAAAATCAAGATTTTTCATAAAATCCTGAAATCGGGTCTTAGGGTTGAAGAATGCAGACTTAGCCCTAAAAAAAGGTTAACAAGATATTTAACGGTTATGAGCATAATTGCCTGGGGGATATTTTTTATTACTTTGATTGCAAGGAGCCGTCCTGATTTACTATGCAGCATATTATTTACTGAAGAAGAATGGCAAGTTCTGTATGTAAAGATACACAAGACGGCACCACCAAATAATGAAATTTCTAAGATAAAAGATGCTATATTATGGGTTGCTAGATTAGGCGGACATTTAGCAAGAAAGAACGATCTAGAACCAGGACCTATTATTATTTGGAAAGGTTGGCAACGCCTGTTCGACTTAACTCAAGGCTGGCAATTGGCTAACTCTAGCAATATTTGTGGGTAATAATAAGATTACAATAAAGATGTGTGATTTAAGTAAAGGTTAATCGTATATTTATGTATACTTATAAATAGATTAACTTAGGTTATTACCTTATTATCCTGTTTTACTTTAAAATACATTCCATCTATAAAAACTGTATCATATAACGATTTAAGAGGTCTGCTTCGCCACTCGACAATCTTAAGAATATTCTATCGGTTACTGCTGATATGGTAGCGCCGATGATACTTCAACTCTATATACTTTCTGTAGGTGGCTGGAAATATCTTCATACCTTGTACCTAGACTGTATAATCTTTGGGCTAGGGGATATTTTGCATTTATGGTTGATAATGTGAATTCGAATGAAGTTGAAAAATATATAGAAGAACAGGAGATACATCACAAGAAAGATGATTTTAAAATATCCGAATTTTAGCGTTTACGCTTTTAATCTGCTTTGCAAGCGTTGACCAAGCTACCATCTTTAGACGGTATTAGTGATTGTTAAAGAATGTAATAAGCCTTGGAATATAAGACTCCTGAGCCAGGGTATTATAAAAATAAACAAGTTGCATAAAAGTAACAGTAATAGTTTATGAGGATTACATACCAAAAATTTTATCTACATGAAAGAAGCTATCTTGTTTTATCCAATTTTAAATAATAGATTATTATTACTTAACCTCTCTCTTTCCCTAAGAAAATTTATACTTTCATACCTTATAACTTTATTATTTTTATCTCCAATTTCACATAATTAATATATCTATATAGTTCTTATTAGCAATAATCCTAATATTCTTGTTAATATAAGCACTAAAATTTGTTTTGTTTAGTATAAAAAAAGTTATATTCTTTATTATATATTAAATAATTTTCTGCATTTAATAATATATAATATTAGAAATTCTTAGATATATAACAAATAAGTGAGCTCATATGCATCAAACTCTTTCTTCTCACACTAATTATTTGGTGCCTCTATCTATAGAAAGTATAGAATTTTATAATAGATTCAGTAATAATTCTGATTCAAATGATAGGGTAATAATAGATTTAAAGTTTAAAACTCCAATAATTTATCAGATGTTGAATAATTCGATAAAACGCTTTATATCCAATTATATAGTATTTAACAGTCACATAGAGAATATAAATAATAAATTATATTGGGTAAAAAATAAGAAAATTTTTAATTCAGAATTTTTTGATATCAATTCTCTAACAGATGAAAAAAATAAAGTATTTGATGACATATATCATGAATTAGTAAAGCCTTTTCAGTTACAATGGGGGCCGTTATATAGATTTATATCAATAAGATATGAAAATGATAAGTATCACCTTATAATAGTTTTACATAAAATTATTATAGACGAAGTTTTATTAAACACATTTATTAATGAATTTTTAAATTATTATAATAATGAATTATATACAAACAATATCTCAATAGAGAAACAATTATGTGCACTTACAAATTTATCTATTAACTCATTAAAATTGTATAAATATAATGATCAGCAAAATATATTCAATGAAAATTTAATTAGTCAAGAAAGAAATCAAAATTTAGAATCTTTAGACTTTAGTTTTTTAGTACTTAAAAATAAGAAAACTAACATTAACGGCAAATATTTGTTTAAAGACAATAAACAAAAATTTAGGTATTTTTTATCATTCTTATTATCAAAAAATTCTATTAATAATGTAGGCGAAAAGCGTTTTTATTTTAGTAATAAAGTTTTAATTAAGCTAAAGAATTTATACTTTAAATATAAAATATCTACATCAGATTATTCTTTAAGTATATATGCACTACTATTAAATAAGCATAGTGGTCAAAATAAATTCTACATAAAATACTATTTATCTGAATCTCATTTATTCAACAAAAATAATTTGATATTAGGTGCACGTAAGTTTCTTAATATTAGAACCATACCTTATGACTTTGGTAAAATAAAAAATGTTATAGATATAATTAATCAATCTAAAATAAATAATAATATTGATATTACTAATGAAATACCAACAGCTTATAATTCAATATTAGATGAAAGTATTTTAAATATTGAGTTTTTTGAAAACATCTTTGATGTAGATCCTATTAAGCACAATAATCGTAATTGTAATTTTGAAAATATCAATGTATACAGCCAAAACATGACAAATGCATTTTACCATCTATCTCTTATACAACAAAGTATAGGAAGTAAAAAAATAAATTTCATTATAAAATATAAAATAAAAGACGTTGATAAGTTTTTACTTGAACAATTTATAAAATGTTACAAAAGATTGTTTATTCAAATCCTAACTGAAATACTTGAAAGTAAGATACATTTTAGTCAGTTAAAAAGTCTAAATATACAAACAATTAGACTTTTATCAGATATACAATATAAAAAAATGATTAACACCTGGAATCAAAAAGATAAGTTTTTTTTGCATAAAAAAACTATACACAGGCTATTTGAAGAACAAGTTAAAAAAACCCCAGATAGTATAGCAGTAGTATATAAAGATATTTATTTAACTTATTTAGAACTCAACAATAAAGCAAACCAATTAGCAAGGTATATAATACAAATCAATAGTATAAAATCAGATAACTTGATAGCGTTATTCTTAGAAAGAAACGAGTATATGCTAATAGCAATACTTGGGGTACTTAAAGCTGGAGGTGCATATGTGCCTATAGATCCAATGTTCCCCGATACTAGAATAAATTATATATTAAACGACATCAACTCTAATATATTACTAACAAATGAAATACACAAAAAAAGATTAATTAACATAGATCAAAAAATAAATTGTATATCGATAGATAATAACAAATTAAGTTCTAAACTTAATCAACAACCAGTAACTAACTTAGATCACCATACAACCAGCAATCACCTAGCTTATATAATGTATACATCGGGAACTACTGGTACCCCTAATGGAGTCATGATAGAACACATAGGAGTTATTAACACTGTAACATTTTTAAAAAATGTGTATGATTTTACAAAAGGAAATAAAACTTCAGCATTTACATCATATGTATTTGATGTATCGGTATCTGAATTTTTTACTACTTTATTGCAAGGTGGAGAATTGCATCTGTTAAGCAACCGAGTTAGAGAAGATCCTATATTAATAAGTAAGTATATAATAAATAAAAAGATTAATTACATTTATTTACCACCAGCACTATTATCAATATTACCAAGAATAAATTATCCCAGCTTATATGGTATAATATACGCAGGAGAATCTTGTAACAAAGATACAGGAATATATTGGTCAAGTAATTATAAACTTCATAATTACTATGGCCCTACAGAAACAACTATATATACCTCTGGTAGACATATTGTAGATAAAAATATTAACTTAATAGGTATTCCACTTCCTAATACTAAAGTATATGTACTAAATAATGAACTTAATCCACTTCCAATAGGAGTAGTTGGAGAATTATACATAGGGGGAGTAGGACTTGCTAGAGGATACTTAAATAGAGCGGATCTCACTGCTGAACGATTTATCGCTAATCCTTTTAATTTATATAATATAATAAGCTATCCTACTTTTTGTAAAAAAAAGAATAACACAAGACTTTATAAGACAGGCGACTTAGTTCGTTGGTTACCTAATGGTAATTTGGAATATATAGGCCGTAATGATCTCCAAATAAAAATCAGAGGTTACAGAATAGAGCCAGGAGAAATAGAAAATATTTTGATGACATATAATGGTATAAAACAATGCCTGGTCATAGCTAAAGAATTTAAGACACAACTAGAAATTAAAATAAACAATACAGATGAAATACCAAATAATAAATATCTTGTGGCTTATTACATAAGAGCAGCAAATAAAAAAAATAAAGATAATGAAGGATTAGATTTCATCAACAAGTTACATGCAATATACCAAACAAAATATTCTTCTCTAAATATTAGTAACTTTAAAGAAAGTACTAATGTATGGATAAGTTCATACGATGGTAGAGCAATGACTAAAGAAGATATGAATGAATGGGTTAATGAAACAGTTAAAAGAATTAAGGACTTAAAACCAAATATAATATTAGAAATTGGTAGTGGTAGTGGTTTAGTGTTGTTTAATGTAATAGATAACTGTAATTATTATTATGCAAGTGATTTTTCCAGCAATGCTATTAATTATACTAATAAATTAATTAGCAAATTGAGTTATAAAAATAAAATTACTACATTTTGTTGTTCTGCAGATTCCATACCTTATGAATCAATTAAAAAATCATATGATCTTGTAATAATTAATGGAGTAATAATGCATTTTCCTAGTTTATATTATCTAGAATCCGTAATTATTAACGCAATTCTTCATATGCAAGATGATGGAAAAATATTTATAGGAGATGTAAGAGATTATAGGCTGTTGAAGTGCTTTCATTATTCCATTCAACACTATAAAAATAAAAAAGTTAACAAAGTTGAAATAGACTATTATTCAAAAAGAGACAAAGATTTATTAGTTTCACCTGAATACTTTATAGATCTTCAGACAAGAAATAAGGATATTTCTCATGTTGAAGTGATGCCAAGGTTAGGAAAATGCCTTAATGAAATGAATAATTATAGATATGATGTAATTATTTATGTCAATAAAATAAAAAATAATAATAAAGATCTTAATATACTTACTTGCGTAAATGAAAAGCATATCACTACTGTATTTAATTTTGCAAAATATTTCCAACAAAATATAGGAAATTCAACAAATATAGATAATGAGCCAAATTATTTTTGCATAAGATATCCTAACAAAAGAATATTAAAGAATTATGCAGAATATATTAACTTATATAATAATGAGAAGATAGTAGAAAAAGACTATGCGGATAGGATTTTATATATAGACCAAATTTTAAAAACAATAAAAAACAAGGGGCTATCAGCAAAATTTTTACTTGATATACACAATCCCATATATTTTTATATAGTAATATATAAGATAGGTTTAAACAAAAATATTTCTATTAAATATAATTTAAATAACAGTAGAAGCTATATAAGCACAGATTATAACGAAAGCATGGCAAATAATCCATCTTCAAATCTTAGTATGCTAAATGATTCATTTGCCATAAGAATCAAAGAATACTTAATTAATAAGCTGCCAATTCATATGGTACCTGAATACTACATACAATTAGATCGCTTTCCTCTTTCTGTTAATGGCAAAATTGACATAAAAGCTTTACCTGAACCTGAGTTTATTAATTTAGATAATTACGCACCTCCAAGAAATGAACTAGAAATATCATTATCTAAGATATGGTCTAAAGTCCTTGGTCTGCCTGAAAATAAAATTGGTATATATGATAGTTTTTTTGGCTTAGGTGGCAATAGTATATTAGCAATAAGTGTTGCAAATATAATTAAGTCAGAGCTTGAAATTAATATAGATATATTAGATATCTTTAAATACAGAACAATAGATAAATTGTCTATGTATGTAGAATCTACATTATCACGAAAAATAAAAGGAAAGGAATATGTATTCTAATATAACCTTATTTATCTATGAATTAATACATGCTGGAATAAAAATATGGGTAAAAGACTCAGAAATAAAATTGTTTGTTCCAGAAAAGGCATCTTTTTCAGATCAACAAAAAGCATTTATTAAAAATAATAAAAATAGCATTATTAGCTGCTTAGAAAGTAATAATGTGTATTCTAAAGACTATGAGATACTAATATTAGATAATAAATTAAGTCAACCTATATTATCATTTGGCCAAGAAAGACTATGGTTTATTGAGAGGTATACAGGAGGTACTAATGCTTATAATATACCAATGGTATTTAAATTATCTATAAATACAAAGTTAGATATATTAGAGAAAAGTATAAAAAGTATAGTATCTAGGCATGAAATACTTAGAACCTTAATCAAAGAGGATAATGAGGGTAATAGTTATCAATTAGTACTAGATAATGAGGAAGCCTTTCTAGAAATATTTACTATGCATAAGTTAAAAGATAAATCAACCTTAGATAAAATGTTAGGACAAGAAATAAATCATATATATGATTTAAGTAAAGAATGTCCAATTAGAGTACGGCTATATAAATTATTTAATTGTAATAATAAAGGCCTTAATAAAAGTACCAAAATTAACAATGAACAAAACATAACTGAATGTTATTTAAGTATATTAGTACATCATATAGCTTTTGATGATTGGTCTAGTGTCATATTTTTGAAGGAATTACAAGCATATTATTGTTACTACTACAAAAATTCAATTGGAATAAAAACTGAAATAAATTTACCTAAATTAAGTATACAATATAAAGATTTTGCGTTATGGCAAAAAAGTTACATAAGTGGAGATAGACTAAATCAGCAAATAAATTACTGGAAAAGTAAACTAAAAGATCATCAAACACTGCACTTAAATACAGAAACATACAATCCTAATGAAATAAATTATATAGGACAAAATTCTTATTTTGAGTTAAGTTCAGAATTGTCTATTGCTTTAAGAAAGCTAGCACAAGAATTAGAGGTGAGTCTACACAGCTTATTACTTAGTGGCTATTATTTAATGCTACGTGCTTATAGTAATCAGGATGATATAGTAGTAGGGATGCCTGTAGCTAATAGGCATTACAGCTTAATAAAAGATTCCATAGGTTTTTTTGTTAATTCATTAGCATTAAGAATTAAGATTAATCCAGAGGTATCAATAAAAGAATTTATACAATATGTAGGTGATGAAGTAGTAGCAGCACAATTAAATCAAGATCTTCCTTTTGAAAAAATAGTAGAAGAATTAAAAATAGAGAGAGAAAAAAATAAAAACCCAATATTTCAAGTTATGTTTGCTGTACAGAGTTTTAATAAAGAACTACCTAGAACTAGCCTTCTAAAGTCAGATGATAATAGTAATTTAGCATATTTAATGAGTACATATGAAGAAGCTACTGAAATGCATAATGTAGCACCTTTTCACATTAGTACTTTTATAAATGACAGTGATACTAAATTAAAAGGTGTCTTTAATTATACAACTAGCCTATACACCAAAGAAATAATTAACCGCTTCATAAATACTTATATACACTTATTAAATCAGTTCTTAGAAGTATTCAATAATTTTCAAATTCAATATACAAAAAAACTTAAGTATTTCAAATACTTAAGTAAATCTGAATACCAACAAATAATAAATAACTGGAATAAAACAAAAAAAAATTATTCAGAAAAAAAAATAATTTTTCAACTGTTTGAGGAACAGGTAGAAAGAACTCCTGAGAGTATAGCAGTAGTATATACAGGTAAGGAGTTTGCGGAACAAGTTACGTATCAAGAGTTGAATGAAAGAGCTAACCAACTAGCACATTAT
>TBL_comb48_EPIDRAFT_1002931_pt1 | contig 11605 bp, 14 predicted proteins | sample TroBogEpilimnion_37_FD_10681 | JGI IMG/M metagenome (IMG submission 10681)
GGTCCNTGGGATCTGCCTTTAAGTATAGTAGCTGTCAGGGGGGTCAATGCTCAGCTGCTCGAGATGCAAGGGGGTCCCGTGGGATCTGCCTTTAAGTATAGTAGCTGTCAGGGGGGTCAATGTACAATGTATAGCCACACCAATGGTTTAAAGGTACGCCCTATTACAATGCTCCTAGATGGGGAAAAACATGGAAGTCACTCAAGGCCACTTGATTTTCCCAGATGACTTTGCCCCGTTTTCACAGCGGTTATATCAATGCAAAACATGTCACTATGTATCACCATGTGTCACTGCTGTTAGAAGACACCAACAACCAGCTCATGTATCTTGCGTGGGTATAGTCACTCAAAAAGTGAAGCTTACCCTGGCTAAAAAAACACCCAATCCAGCTCCTGCACCCAATCCAGCTCCTGCACCCAATCCAGCACCAGCACCATCTCCCCCTCCCGCCCGTGTTCCACAGTCACATCATACAGCACCTACCATAGTCCCAGAGTCAAATAGTGACCCCAACGACCGTGCGGGATACGTCTACCTGGTGACCTGTCCTCGCCAAGTGTACTCCAAAATCGGGCGCTGGTCAGGATCTCTGGCGTCCCTCAAGTCACGGTATGCGACCTATTATGGCACGCCAAGCATCCTGGCGATCTGGTGTGATGATGCTGTGGACATGGAAAAGCGTCTGAAGAACGCAGCCAAGCATGCCGGCCACTTGATACAAAGCGATAGGGAGCGGGAGCTGGTAGACTGCTCTTCGACAATGCGCTCATTCTTCATGGCCGTGGTTGGTGCAAGCAATGATCTCGCGGAGACTCTGGTCGATATGCCAGGAGTATTTTCACTCAAGCGGAAACACCAATCCTAGTCAAAACGAGTCAATCAATACTGGGACTGTCTTCATTGCGTTGTGTAAAGTATGCCCGAATACCATCCCTTAATGCCTTGGGAGCAGCTTTGGCAAGCTCTAAAATACCATGTGAATTCTTCGTTATGTGTATATCTGGATCAAACGCATTTTTTGTAAGTATGTCCCACCGTGAAATATACTTGCGAGAACTTTTGGCGCCGTGGAATTCGTGGTGAATGGTTCCCGGCACATACCCAAAGTCGCCTTTGTAGATCTCAAGTGCAGCTTCTTGCCATTTGAGGACTGCGCGTTTATAAGCGTCCCCAATCTGTGCTGGTAGGGACCACTCCGCCTTCCCTATCAGAGCAGCACACATATGATGATCTCCAGCACCCAAGATGGCCGTTTCAAGTAATGGCAAGGAATCAAGATCAGATGTGCGCATGGCCAAACAAAATCCAGGATGCCACAATTGTCCAAAAGCGGCAGCTGAGCCCGCTGGAATTCCATCTGGTTTTGAGGTGGTCGCATACCCCCCTTTGGTTTTATTGATGACAGGTTTCCATTGCCAGCCTTGTGCATGACAATACCCAAACGAACGATGCACATCCATAATTTGACCGGATGGACCCAAATCGGCACAGGTTTCAAACGGCTGGACTATACGGTGCACTTGCAAGGCATGGATGGTTTCACTGACAATATTCGGATTGCAAAATTTGATATCCGCATCGCTAAAGATCACGTATTTACACGAGGAGGGAAGGTATGACGCGCCAACATTCCACGCATTCTCTTTGAGCCACACTTGAGACGCATTGGATTTGCGCACATCGACGACTCTCACTCCATTCTCTATGCCTGATGTGACTGTCTCATCATTGGTGGTGGTGATGACCTGGTGCTCACGCTCACCCAAAGCCACCTCGACAGTCAATAAATTACACTGGAGTTCATGTGTGATGTGATGTCGAAAGCGTCTATACAGAGCGTAGCGACTTTTATACCGTGCTGGATTGCTGACCATGCACACGACCCATACAGACGATTTCAGGGCATCAATGCATGCATCAGATTCAGGGTCATTATGATGAGGATGTTTGACCAACCCAGTCGCCGAGATGCTGGCCATACACCCGACCCATAAAATTATTTTAAATCACTTTATTAGTTTCTGCGAGTTCTGCGAGTTCTGTTGTTTAGGGGACTGCGGTTAAGACTGCGGTTGGGACTGCGGTTGGGGCTACGGTTGGGGCTACGGTTGGGGCTCCGAGCAGGACTGCGGTTTCGACGGTTGGGGCTCCGGGCAGGGCTACGGGCAGGGCCTTGGACAGGGCTACGGGCGGGACTACGGGCGGGACTACGGTTTCGACGGGGTTGGTTGCGAGGACGTAGGTTTCGACTCGCAGCGTGTAATCGTTGTTGCGCCTCGCGATACCCCGGGCCGCCTGGTCTGTATTGCATGTGCGCCACGAGTTCATTGAGAACAGCCTCGTATCGTTGCTTGGCTCTCCATTCAGCTTCAAGAGATCGTGCGACGTCGCCCAGCCCGTGAAACTCGATCGATGGCCTGACACGGTTGTGGTTCCTCACGCGTCTGCCCCATTCTTCCAGTGGAACTCGTTGTATGGGTTGACGGGGAGGGGTCCTCGGAGGCATGCACGCACGCAAGAAATAAATATTGGGTGTGGTGATGAAGTTGCCGGGTATGTACAAAAACTACAATCAATACAAAAAATCCAAAACATCCAAAAATCTCCGCAGCCATCCGGTGTCAGTCACCCAAACACCCAAACAGAGGTACACAATGACCCGTCACATCAATACAATCGGCATACACGGTCCATGGGTCAATCAACCGTACGCGACCAACCTCCTGATGACACCATCCATAAAGAAGATGGCATATGTCACTCGTCACCACCGTCATCGAGTGGACGACCTGAACCTTCCTGGAGCTCGGAAAATGGGGCAGGGAGCCTTTGGATCTGCATACTTGCTTCCAGATACCTCGTGTCACGCAATTCAAAAGATGCCGAGTCTCAAGATCTTGCAATCGGGGCCATGGAAGGTGCAAGGTCCGTGCATTCTCAAGTTCCAGACCGCCAAAGAAGATCTCGAATTTGATGTCGCGGCACATGAAGCCAGCATGCAGTACATACTGTCGCAAAAGAGCACCTGCGCACCCAACCCATTCTGTCCAGGAGAATTCGCCCAACGAATATGCACATCGCGCTTTGTCCCGCGGTTGTATTGGACGGGATTCGAGGGCTTGACAGCGACCCTTGTGACGTGCATGGAGCTCGCGGTCGGCAAAGAAATGACACATGTGCTGAACAATCTGGCGTATATCGGCAAACCCATCCCAGCCGAACTCTACTTAGCAACCGAAAAAGCAGTGGTGAGCTTATGGTTGAACGGGTTTGCACATGGAGATTTGCACACCAGCAACATCATGGTAGACACGACGTCAATACTAAGCGTCAAACTCATCGATTTCGGATTTGTCGTCATGTTGCCAAAGCATGTGACTGAGAGCATCGCCAAAAATCTCAAAGGCGAGGAAAGTTCACCGCAGTCTCTCGCAGATATCGCGTGGTTCCGAAAAGGGACAGCCAAAAATCATGTCAACAAAGTCTTGCGTGGCCGTGGATACGATGCGTACAATTCAGATGGGAAGTTCTTGCGGATCATATGGAATAAAATGGACTCTGAACAACGCACTCGTATTCCAACCCTGCGACCTTCCTTTTGGGGATGTGTATCGCCGTTTCAGATGACTCCACGTCGCACCTCGACTCCCGCACGCATGCATAATCGATCATCAAACAACACGGGCAGCACTGGCAGCACTGGCAGCACTGGCAGCACTGTTCAAACGTATGTTTCAGCACGTAGCCGCCACACCTGAATTATTTCTCATGTTCCCAGTATAGCCCAGATGAACTCTGTTGACTTTGTTTTGAATCGAAGTCCTTTGAGGACACGTGAAAACGTTCTGCATCGGTACCAACTTCTGAAAAAATTCCGGGTTCCAGCTGCGTGCAAAATGTACAAAGACAACAAGACCACGACCAAGGCACTCACATGCGTCGCTCTTCAGCATTATCTCGAGCTCATCACCATCCTTCTCCGAGATTCTCCGCACTTGACGCCTTCCCAAATCTTGCTGAGAAGCAGTGCAGCTCAAGTGATATTAAATAAACGTCTGAATCAAGCAGCCCGCTTCATTGATCGAAATAAACCCCCACAACGCAATCGCAATTCGTCAAAAAGCCCGCCTCTACGTCGACTCAGAAGATTTTAATCGTATGTGTGCGGGCTCGCTGAATCCAACCGGTGTACACATATCCAAATGCACGCACCACGGCCCGCTCGATTTTCCAGGAGATTCTGAGATACCATGGTGGTCTCACATCTGTCCAGCGGAGTGTATGCTGGCTGTATGTCTGTCTGTATGTCTGTCTGTATGTCTGTCTGTATGTGTGTCTGTATGTCTGCATGATCCTGCCGCCGGATTGGTGATCACGGTGCTGCCATGTCGCGTCATATGTTGTGTTCAGAGTTGCTCCTGGACGAGCGACTGACACCCTGACTCTCCCAAATCTCTTGCCGAGGACACTGGTGAACTCAACCATATGTGCCGCATAATTGACCTCGGTGACAAACGGGGGCAACGCGTCTTGCTTGGAAGCGACTAATGCCAGAGCCCTCAAGCCCGTGCGTCTCCTGTGTTTTCGTGGAACCGACAGGGTTGAGCACAAGTAGATGTGTTTGCGTATGGCATTGCACAGATGCCAAGTCCGAATCCACGCGAACACCCTGCGTTTTCTCCGTACGGCATAGGAGACAATCGCTCGTGCCCAGTTCATCATCATGTGTTTGTTGTATGTTGTGTGCAGAGACAGCCCGAGCCTTTAAGTCCGTGTCCGTGTCCCTAATAATCGCTTATAATCGCTAATAATTGTTGTTATTGCTCTGTGGGTATTTGGGAAGAATGCTCTTGACAAAGTTGCGCCGCCTGACATTTTCGATGCCCGAGGGGTTGACAAACGCTGCCAAGTGCCTCATTGCCGGTGTGTCGACCATTTTTGACCGGTTGAACAACCAGGTTGCCAACAAACGAATCTGGAGAGGGTGCACACTGCTATGCACATGATCAGCTTTGACCAATACATTCCATCGTTTCCATAGACCAGACTGGTGGTACTGGTTCACATTAGGGATGCATCCATTCTCTGCCAAAGTTGTTAAGACGTCCAAGTAAAAGTCAATGTTATAGTTCAGCAATTGCGGAAGACCATCGTGCACGGGGCAATCGACAAACACGAGACCTTCCATGATTCGTTGTCGTGTCGGAGCATTACACGATTTGGCCAAGTCACCGATAAAGTTCAAGAGACGCTTCTTCTTTTCAGGGGCTAATGTGTCCCAGTCTAGATCTTCTTCTTCACACATGTAATTGTCAATCATCAGACCCAAGAGAGCAAACAAGAAGTCAAATTTGGACCCATCTGATGCAGTGGCCAATGCCGGTGTCAAATGTGTCACGCCTTCAAATAGGAAATGCGCAAAATATGGAAATGATTCATTATTTTCAATGTCAAAAAGAAGCTCAGTAATATGTTTAAATCCAGCTGATGGATCTTGCATCAATCGATACATGAATGTGGCGTAATACCTTGACCGTTGACCTCTCTTTAAAAAACTTAAGAAATCATGTTTGAATGCCTCTCCGCCAATGGGGATTCCCAACGAGTGCAAATGTCTGAGAGTATTGACATTCTGGATTCCCTTGGTTGCAGAGTTTGTGGGTTTGGCTCGTTCCATCATGCCTCGCAATATGGCATTGGACTCTTTTTGAGGTACTTTGAGGACTGTGAGTGCGACAGTGATGTACCTCTGGATCATGGATGGTGTGACTTTTGATCCAGACTGTACAAGCCTCCGAATACGGTTACGTGCATTGACCATGAGTGGATCATGTACTGTACTGAAACGAGACAGTTGGTGTACGCGGAGCATGGCTTGATCAAGGGGCTCATCTGAATATGCACGAAGTTGTTTCGGAATCTTTGTTCGGTTGGTGATTCTGAAGACTTTTAGGTGTCTCATGCTTTGAATCGTTCCTTTGGTTCGAAACACTGTCGCCAGACGGCCTGTCGATACATTGTTCATCCGATTATGGATCATTTGCATTAGATCGGGATTTGCAACCACATCAGACTTGGCCCGTTTGTAAGCTTCAATGAGGCTCGGTGAGTTGTTTGGCGCGGTCCGTTTAGGTGGCATGGTCTTTGGTATGGTATTTACACAAGGTTTTATTTCAGGTGGCAATAGCTGGGAACGCCCTTCCATTGGCATCGCGGGTCACTGGTTTCAATTGGTCTTCTGATGGGACGAAGTTCGGCTGGGGGAATGGGAAGGGTGACGCCGCAGCCGATACGCTTGCTGCAGAGACTTCTTTGTCCAGCGCGCCAAGCCGGGTATCTGTCGTGGCAACCAGTGTGGTCACACGGTCACTCAGCGCCTCCAGCGTGCTCAGCTTGTCGTTGAGAAATGTGAGTTTCGAATCCAGCGCGGTCGCCAGTGAGGACTGCAAGTGCGTGACCCGTGTCGTCAGCTGGGCATTCACGCTCGCCATGGTGGTCAGTCGGGTCGAGTGTTCTTCCAGAGCGCGCTCCAGTTTCTTGATGGTTTCACGGTCGCCACCGAAACCTCCGAAACATCCGAAACACGACACCATAGTTAGAGTTCTGATTCACTGGGAACCTGTCATCTTTAAGCCCTGTTGAATTCGGGCAAACTTAAAGGGGGACTAAGATGGACTAAGATGTGGTAATGTGTCGATATGGGCACACAGATCATACGTGTCTGGGTACCCCGCGTGGACCAGTGCATGGTGTTCATCTTCTCTGGATGCACGGCAAGTCGCATACTGCCTCACATATGCCAACAGAGTGTAGAGCTGTCGTTCGGATAGTGCATCTACGAATGCCACTTTTACAATGCATCGATGGGCATCATATACTAGATGCAATAGCCGCACGGTTTTCCTGAAGGATTTTGACGCAAGGTACACTAGCGGACCAAGCGCGCCGCCATTGGACACGACAACGGCAGAGGGCCACCTCGCTGTTGTTGCCGAATGTAAGCCACCAACAGATCCCTGCAGGCCAGCATGAGGGCCAGCTGCTCCTCAGCGGCCTGCCGGGCAGTTTCTGCAGCCTGCCGGGCAGTTTCTGCAGCCTGCCGGGCAGTTTCTGCAGCCTGCCGGGCAGTTTCCGAGGCTTTCAAAAGCTCCTCCAGCTCAGCAATGCGGGCATCACGTGGGTCGGTCATGGCTCTGCGGTAATGCAGCTCTTCACACGGTGGCTTTAAACTGCAGTCTCCGCTCTAACCAAGTATTTGTTGAGACTCAGGCGATGTTGATGCATTGACTCAATACCTGTTGGTGGCAACATTTTGGACTGCCGGTTGTTCGTCGTTGTTGTATGCATCATATGGCATGCGCGGCCTGTGGATCAGCATCGCAGCAAACTTGGCGATTATGGCATGGATCTTCCACAGTTACTACCTTGCGTTCCAACACGCCGCACGCGTCAATAATCTACAATTTCCCAAGTTGTTCAAGTTGTACAGTTGACAGGGATATTATTATCTAGCGATGGTGAAAGCCAAGATGAAAGTCAGCACTCGTACAACAGTTACGGCAGCTTTAGCGTGCCTTGTTATTGCACTCATTGCACTCATTGCACTCATTGCACTCATTGCACTCATTGCTCTGGCCTGGGCGGCACCGGGATGCACAGAACATCAAAGGATTGTGGTCACCCCAGCTGGGCGGAGAGCTTACATGCGGCTGTTGCTGCGCCACCTCGAGTCCCAGCGGTCATCATTCACAGAGTGGCATCTATGGCAAAATACAAACAATGAAGACGATCTCCGTTGGATGCGTGGTGTGGCAGCGACCCGTCCTTGGATCAGGCTGATCGATGACCCAGATTCGGATCCTTCCAAGGGTAATGGCAACATTCATATTTTCTTCAAACACGCGGCTGATCCGAGGTCTTTGTACCTGCGCCTTGATGATGATGTCGTGTGGCTTGAACCGGGGTTCATCAAGAATATGTTTGATTTCAGGGAAGCGAATCCCCAGCCGTTCTTGGTCTATGGCAACATCATCAACAATCCGGTAATCACGTACATTCATCAGCAGCGTGGAAAGTCCTTTGGAAGCAAGAGATGCACCTTTACGTGCTTTTGCGATGTCGGGTGGAAAGATCCCTTGTTTGCCGAGGGGTTGCACAGAGTTTTCATAAACGACGTAAAAAAGGGTGCGTTACACACATGGCACTTCCCACCAGTGGAGATCAGCGAGTATGCACGCGTGTCCATCAATGCAATCGCATGGTTCGGCTCCGATTTCAGATTTTCAGAGGATTTGCAACATGTCGATGAGGAGGAATGGTTATCGTCCACAAAGCCACGCAAAGAGCGCCGTCCTTGTCTGATCAATGGAGATGCAATATGTGCCCATTTCTCATTCTTTACACAACGCGACCACCTAGATGCCACCGACATCTTGCGGATGTACGCGGACATGTAACTTCATTGCGGCACTTCACAAGCAACTCACGGACTGGAAATAGCAGCTAGGTTTTATTTCAGGCAGTGACTTGTGCAATAGCTGGGAATGTCCTTCCATTGGCATCGCGGGCCAGTGGTTTCAGCTGTACTTCTGTTGGGATGATGTTTGGCTGAGGGAATGGGAAGGGTGATGCCGCAGCTGATACGCTTGCTGCAGAGACTTCTTTGTCCAGCGCGCCAAGTCGGGTATCTGTCGTGGCAACCAGTGTGGTCACGCGGTCACTCAGCGCCTCCAGCGTGCTCAACTTGTCATTGAGAAATGTGAGTTTCGAATCCAGCGCGGTCGCCAGTGAGAACTGCAAACCCTCTACCCGTGTCGTCAGCTGGGCATTCACGCTCGCCATGGTGGTCAGTCGGGTCGATTGTTCTTCCAGAGCACGCTCCAGTTTCTTGATGGTTTGACGGTCATTGCCACGGCAGCCTCCAAAACACGACACCATAGTTATAGTTCTGATTCACTGGGAACCTGTCATCTTTAAGCCCTGTTGAATTCGGGCAAACTTAAAGGTGGCCAACGCTCATTGCCAAGTAAGATGTCACTTCCTGCATGGTGCCAATTAGAAGCCAATCGCTCGGCGGACTCTTTGCTCAGTGCGAGGGACACAAGCGAGCCTTCATTTTTCAATCAACATCACACACGCAAGACCGACTTTGCATATAACTTGTGGACTTGTGGCATATAATAAACCAAGCAGATGGCACTGACCTTGGTTATGGAATATTTTTATTGCATTATGATACATATCTCATGAGATATCCAAGCCGTGCCATTGTCGAAGCGTACATCACAAACTACACAGCGGCGCTGGGAACCCGTATACCCCGTGGACATTTATACAAACGTCGATTGCCCACACCCAACGGTTTACCACCACCCACAGTGGAGGACGTTCTTGCTTTCCCAGAGAAATACAGGACATATATGCAGGATCTCGCAATGGCGATGTACATGAAAAAGTACGCGCTGCGAAGTCCGATGATGCCCCAAGGCTTACAAAACACGAAAACACTGTATCGTGGCATGGTATTGAGGAAGGACGAAGTACATAAATTGTTGAACACCATGAGATTTGAGCATGCAGGTTTTATGTCATTCACACGTGACATAGGGATTGCCAAAGAATTTGGCCCGCCAAATGTAATCTTTTGGTTGGATACCAAGGATGTACCAAAGGGAACCCCATGGGTCTGGTTTGCGCCGTGGCTGAAGGAACATATTGAGCAGGGGCCTTTCCGATCGCGGGAACCGGGAAAGATGTTTGTGGGAAGCGATATGAAGTTATATGTGATGAACCGCCATCAATATACAACATTCACCAATCGACGACGTGGAAAACAGCACTATTATGTCCATAAAAAAGACGGGACATTACACAAGGCTGAAGATGGTAAACAGATTCAACCTCCGTCATCGGACATTATGCTGTCTCATTTCAAAAAAGAAAAAGAAGTCATATTGCCCCCGGGTCAGCTTGTCCTGAAAAGACTGAAGGCAATTGACAAGTCGGTCATCATGCGAGGGATAGATTGCAAATTTTCTGACATGCAGCTGCATTTACAAGTGTCGTACGTCCCATACCGTGATACGAGGAGCTTGGCTGTCTTCAAGAAGACCCAACAAGGAATGCGACTATTTCCCAAGCAGGCACCATCAAAACAAAATGCACCACACCTGTATCCATTGCACATGATTTTCAATCCGAATTCCAATCAACCTGCTTATGACAACCGTGGCCACCCCCCGACCACGCCTCCTTTGGCTTTCAACTTCACAACTCCCGCTCGCAAAAACCAAAGAGAGCTGCACACGCGAAAGCGAAAGCAACGCCCCCAATAGAACGTATTTGCTCCGGCCCATCCCAGGTCTGTAGAAGAGATAGGGAAATCTAGCGTTCGTTGAGTTCAGCAACGTGGGTACCCCGCGTGGACCAGTGCATGTTGTTCATCTTCTCTGGCTGCACGGCAAGTTGCGTACTGCTTCACATATGCCAACAGAGCGTGGAGCTGTCGTTCGGATATTGCATCTACGAATGCCACTTTTACAATGCATCGATGGGCATCATATACTAGATGCAATAGCCGCACGGTTTTACCGAAGGATTTTGACGCAAGGTACACTAGCGGATACGTATATCATCTATATCATCTGCCAAGTCGGGTGGGTTTGTGAGCAAGTCACCGACACGCAAGGACAGGGTCTGACCGTCATTGATATTAAAGACAAAAACAGGTGCATTGGGCGGCATGTACGCACGTATCCACTCTCGGCATTGGCCACAGGGGGTGCACGGTTTCTCTGATTTTGCTACGACCGCCATCGCAATTATATCAGAGTGTCCCGCATTACGAGCGGCTCCAAGGGCAAAGGTCTCGGCGTGTAAAATCTGCCCGGCATGGATCTCCGCGTTGCTTCCAGAGAAAATCTGTCCTCCAGATGTCAACACAGCAGCTCCACAGCGGAACCCTGTCAAGCTGGGATCGGCGTTTTCACGAGCTGTCACCGCAGCAGCAATCAGCCTTTCATCCATAATATCCATAATCAAGTGATCGGCAGGTCTCTGTATGGTCTCTGTATGGTCTATGTATGCTCTTTAAGCTCTGGTAATATTATGTAATGACTGTCGCCACGGCGATTCAAAATAATTATGTGTGCACATGGCAATGGCAAAGGCTAAAACCACGGTGGTGATCATCGCATTGCTGGTTCTGGCGATGTGTCTGTTCATGATGCACAGTCGCCCGGCAGAAGGGTTCACACCGACCGGGTGGCTTGCCTCATATGGTGATTTTGTGGAGACGACGATGCCCGCCAGCGCGGATATAACCACACTTGATTTTTCCGGCTCAAATCCAGTGCTTGTGACGATCAACACTGGAGCCTTGCGTCTGGCGGTTGTGGGTGACGATGTAAAGCTCGTGAGCCCTCCCACAGGTTCTGACGTGCTCAATGGCGTATGGGCTCTCGTGCCCGAAGGAGACCCAGGTAAGTATTGCTTGCGGAATGTGGCGACGGGCAAATACTATGTGTGCGAGGACACCCGTTGCGCCCAGCAGTACGCGACATGGAAGTTTGGAAATTCCGCTGCTGGCATGGCGCCCGGTGAT
>TBL_comb48_EPIDRAFT_1002933_pt1 | contig 11600 bp, 14 predicted proteins | sample TroBogEpilimnion_37_FD_10681 | JGI IMG/M metagenome (IMG submission 10681)
CGTCCCATGCCAATGAGGGCTTTGAGGGTTCGTGCGTCCTTGATAATCCGAGTGAATTGCAGCATTCACCACGTACGCCACCCAACTCGATTAACTTATCTTAATTATCCGGTAACAAGTCTAATGCTCGATGTTGCCAGAGTCTTGCCTTCTGCCAGAGAATTTCGAGACGGTGTTGTAGGCCGCCCTGTCCCATGCAGTGTGCGGTCAGCGAGCAAAAAACACGAAGCCGAGGCGGATTTCGACCAGATGAATAAGCCGGTGTTCCGCAACCGGGTACTGCACGATGGCGATGAGCTAGCATTCATTGTGCTCAATTTTTGAACGTTGGGTCGCCTTCCGAGGCCTACGGCCAGCGTTATGCAACCCAAGGGTTGCGCGAAGCGCTACCTTTGTATTCCTCATAGAAACCCATCTGAGGTCTGGGTGAACCCTAGCGGGTTTACGTCCAACGTCACAGGTCGGTAGATGTTGGTTCCTGACAACTCTGTGCATAGCATCCCGTATAGGCATCTCCATTCTCCATCATGAACCGCCGCCAGTTCCTCCACGCCACCTCCGCCGCAGCTCTCACCGCATCCTCCTGCACCACAACAACCCGGCGGGCGGACAAGCTGATCATCGACACCCATCAGCATCTCTGGAACCGCAAGGAGTTGAATCTGCCCTGGCTCAACAGCGGGCCGGAAATCTTGCAGCGTGATTATGTCACCGCCGATTACGTGGAGGCTACTCAGGGGCTAAAAGTAAAGGCCATCTACATGGAGGTCGATGTGGCTCCGAGCGATCACATCAAAGAAGCCGACGCCATCGTGGCGCAAATCCGCGCCCGCAACACACCCACCGTCGCTGCCACCATCGGTGGCCGCCCCGCTTCGCCAGATTTCGAGAGCTATGTGCAGCGCTACGCTGGCAACGGCATCGTCAAAGGTCTGCGCCAGGTGCTGCACGGTCCCTCCACGCCCGCAGGCTACTGCCTGCGTCCCGATTTCGTGCGCGGCGTGCAGATACTCGGCAAACACGGCCTCAACTTCGAACTCACCATGCGCCCCGCCGAGCTGCACGATGCCGTGAAGCTCATCCAGCAGTGCCCGGAGACCCATTTCGTCCTCGACCACTGCGGCAACGGCGATCCCAAGGCCTTCAATCCCAAGCTCGGCCCCGACATGAAACGCAGTTGCACCGCCGACGGCTGGAAGCGCGGCATTGATGCCGTGGCCGCACAGCCCGGTGTGATGTGCAAGATCAGCGGCATCGTCGCCTTCGTGCCACCGGAAAAGTGGAGTGCCGAAGACCTCGCACCGGTAGTGAATCACTGTCTCGATGCCTTCGGTCCCGACCGCGTCTTCTTCGGTGGTGATTGGCCCGTATGCCTCCTCGGCAGCCGCGTGCGTGGCTGGGTGGAGGCCCTGGATCAAATCGTGGCATCCCGCCCCTTCGCCGACCAACGCAAGCTATGGTCGGGCAATGCGAGCAAGTTTTACCGGCTCTGAATACCGTAGGATGGATGTGGCGACAGCCCGTCCGTCTGTCAGCGCATGGCAAACACCTGGTTTGCCAACACGCCCCATGCTCATGCGGTTTGGCGCTGCGAGCGTGTTTGAAAGCAACACCCCTTTACTCCATCCGCCACGTCGCCTGACGCAGCACGGCCAGCTTCGGTTCCTTCAGGGTCTCATACCAGACGCTGAGCAGCGTGCCATCGCCTAGCTCTACGGTGCTGGGATAACCCAAATCACCACCGATGCCGTCGCCGGAGAGAATCATAGGCTCGCTCCAGGTCTGCCCGTTATCGCTGCTGATGCGGGCCTGATTGCCGTAGGGCTTGCGGCGGTGGCCGTAGGTCATGAGCAGCCGTCCATCCCGCAGGCGCAGCAGATGGGAGGGCAAGCCCCAAACGCCGATGCTGTGCGGTTCACTCCAGGTCTTGCCACCGTCTTTGGATTCCGTCTGCAGCGTCTCACCTCGGTTCGCTTCATTGTGATTCCGAATCTGCACGATCAGCGTGCCATCCGCTGCCTCCACCGCATGCAGTTCATGGTAAGCGTTCGGAATCTTGTCACCTTGGCGCGTGGGAATTTCCGCCAGCCATTGCCACGTGGCACCGTCGTCCTTCGACTCCGCCACACCGATTTGACGTTCACCAGACCAAAGCCGCTTGCCCGCATACAGCAGACGTCCATCCTTGAGCTGCACCGGTCCATGCGGACTGTTCACAATCGTGGGAATGCGTGTGGACCAGGACTTGCCCCCATCCGTGGAGCGTATGGCCCATTCTCCCAGCTCCGCTTTACGCTCCTCGTCGTTCAGGCGTTCGTGCGCAGCCTTCCATTTCGCATACTGCTCCTGCGGCATCGATTTCGAGATCCAGCCTTTGTCCGTGTGCTCGGCAAAGGTGCTGGCCTTTTTGAAATGATCTTCATAGGCCAGCGAGGTGAAGGTGGTGACAATGAGCGTGCCCTTCGCGGTCTCCAGCACTCCGGAGTCGCGGTCATCGGTAGCGGTGTCCAGCAGCACGCGCGGCCAAGTCCAGGTGGCCCCATTGTCACGCGAGGTCATCGCATGCACCTGCCCAAACGGGCACACATGCGATTCACGCCCACCAGACCACGAAACCCACAGCTCGCCATTCTGCCTGCGCGCCACGGTGGGCCACCCATGGTAAAATTCCGGCTGCTGGGAGATCACCTTCGTCTCAAGAATCTTCGCCACCGGTGCGGCTCCACGGGCGATGAAAGGGAAGGGGAATGCGAGCGCGGTGGTAGCAAGGAAGCGGCGGCGGTTGGTCATGGTGCCAAAGAATACGCACCGCCCCTTCCTGCTTTCGCAGCAAACCCCATGGCCTTACTTCGTCACCATCTTCAGCGGCAGGTCAGACAATTCGGCGAGCGTGAGGCTGCCATTCTTGTCGGCATCCAGTTTGGTAAAGATGTCGACGGTGAGTGCGTCGAATTCCTTGCGGCTCACAGCCTTGTCGCCGTCCTGATCAAGCGTGAGCAGCGCCTGCTTGATGAGCACCACCAGGATCGTCCCACCGATCTCCCCAGCTTCTTCGGCGAGATCCCCGCTCAGCGCATCCACCTCTTCCGGCTTGATCGTGCCGTCATGGTTTTTGTCCAACTGGTCAAAGCTGCGCGCGATCCCTCCCTGCCATTCACCTTGGTCGAGGAGGCCGTCCGAGTTCGTATCAAACTCATGCGTGATCAGCTTCGCCAGCGCTTCTGCCCCCGGCACCGCCGCGTGCAGCGTGTGAGCACTGAAAACGAACAGCAGAGTGACGAGAAGCGGCTTCATGCGGCAGACTGTATCACGGCTGGCGTGCTGGCCAAATTTCCCGCTCCACTGCCCACCGCCCCTGGCCGCAGCCAGTAGAGCACACTCATCCTCACCGCGATGCCATTCTCCACCTGCTGGTTGATGAGACACTTCTCATAGTTCATACCAGCATCGGTGATTTCGACGCCACGGTTCACCGGACCGGGGTGCATGAGGTGCAGACCACGCTCACGCAAAACTTTAACTCGTTCATCCGTAAGCCCGTAGTTGCGATGATACTCCGCAGAGCTCGGGATAAACGGCTCATCCAAACGCTCGCCCTGCACGCGCAGGAGATAAATGACATCGGGCTTCCACTCAAAAGCGTCGCGCCAGTTGCCAAACTGCGGGATTTCCTCCGGCACCTCGCGCGGCATCATGGAGCCAGGGGCGAGATAGGCCACCTGCATGCCGAGACGGCGGAAAATCAGGCTCGTGCTGCGTGCCACGCGGGAGTGCTGAATGTCGCCCACAATGAGCGCGCGGCAGCCGCGCAGGTCTTTGTGAATCTCCCGCAGCGTGAAGGCATCCAGCAGCGCCTGGGTGGGGTGGGCATGCCAGCCGTCGCCAGCATTGATGACGCTGGCGCGCGTGTTTTTGGCGATGAGATTGGGAATGCCGGCCTGCTTGTGGCGCACGACGATGTAATCCACCCGCATGGCCTCCAGCGTCTCCACCGTGTCGAGCACGGACTCGCCCTTCACCACACTGCTCGATTCGATGTCGAAGTGCGTGACGTCGGCGGAGAGGCGACTAGCCGCGACTTCAAAGCTGGAGCGCGTCCGGGTGGAGGGCTCGTAAAAGAGCGTGAGCATCGTCTGTCCCTTGAGCGTGGGCACCTTCTTGACGCTGCGCTTGAAGAGATCCTTAAAGGGCACGGCGTTGTCCAGCACGAAGGCGATTTCCGCATCCGTGAGCGAGGCGATGTCGAGGAGGTCTTTGCGCGGGGTCATCTCGTTGAGGCTTGGGTTTCCACAGTGCAGGCATCATGGCCGTCCACTTCAGTAAAACGCACGGCCACCCGTTCCCCAGGAGCCAGGGCAACCTTGAGGGCGGAGAAATCCGGCTGCACGGGGTATTCACGTCCGCAGCGGTCCACCAGCACGGCCAGTTGCACGCGCTTGGGACGGCCAAAATTGAGCAGTTCATCCAGCGCCGCACGCACGCTGCGTCCGGTGTAGATCACTTCATCACACAGCACCACGTTGAGGTCGTCGATGTCGAAGGCGATGTCGGAGCCTTCGAGCTTGGGCACCATCTGAAAGGTGTTCAGGTCATCGCGATATTGCGTGATGTCGATGGTGCCCACCAGCACTTGGATGCCGCCGAGTTTCTCCATCTCTGCCGCAATGCGTTTTGCCAACGGCACGCCACGGGTGAACACGCCCACCAAGGCGATGCTGGCCGCGCCGGGATTGGCCACCAGGATGCTTTCTGCCAATGCCTTCACCCCTGCGGCCATCTGGGCCTGTGTGAGGAGGGTGCGTTCTGTGCCTGCCATGGTGGGGATAAGGGTGCGCGGACAGTCCGGCGATTCGTGTGGTTGTCAAATCGGGGGATGTCAGCACGGAGGCGGAAGTTTCGCACCAGTAAGCACCTCCAGGGTTGCAAAGCAGGGGCGTCTTTGGTTTGATGCATCCATGCAAAGACTTTTCCGCGCCGTTTTGATGCTGTCCATTTCAGGACTTCTGACCAGTTGTGCTTCCTTTCTTAGCAGTTTTGATTCTCTTCGTACCAACAGACTGCTGATCACCGCGCATGTGCAGACCGACGAGATCGAGCATCCCAGCGAAATCATGAAGCTGCCGATCGGCGGTCAGGAAATCAAATTCCGCAAGATCCCGGAGTTCAGTCAGCGCAGCATCTCGGGCTTTGAGCCCTTCAAGACGGACGACTTCGAGAAAGACGGTTACGGCGCTCTGCTACTGCTCGACACCAAGGGCCGCAATGCACTCGACCTCGCCACGCGCACCTATCGCGGCATGGTCATTCTGACCATGGTCAATGCCGTGCCCATCGACATGATCGAGATCGACCAACCCATCACTGATGGTCGTTTCACCATCTGGCGTGGATTGCCTCAAAAAACCATCGATGAAATGGACAAGTTCTACCCGCGCATCAAATACATGAATCCGAAGTCCTCCTCGCGCTTCGTGCCGGACATGCTGCCGTCCACCTCCAAGGAAAAAATCAACTCGCGCAGAGACGCGAAAGCCGCAGAGGCCGCAGAAAAAGCCGCTGAGCTTGACCGGGCAAACGGAGTGGTCCGCAAACCGCGCAAGGTAACCCCGCGCAACGACATTATCCCGCTCGAAGGCTTCAAACTGCCCGGCACCTGATGATGCGTTTCGCACTTACCACATCACTGCTCTGCCTGCTCACCGGCGTCCTGTCGGCGCAGCAGTTGCAGTTGCCCACTGCCAACCACGCGCTGTTTGACGCGCCGGCGGAGTTCTTCCAGTTCGTGGATCGTAACTTCGAAGGGGCCAAGACCACACCCTGGGAAGGTGGGCAGTTCGGCTTTGTGCGTGACCCTCGCCGTATCGGCAACCGTATCGCCTACGCACGCTTTCACGAGGGCCTGGACATCAAACCGTTGCAGCGCGATGCCAAAGGCAATCCGCAGGACGAAGTCGGCGCGATCGCCGATGGCGTGGTGGTCTATGCCGCAGCCGCTTCCGGCCTGAGCAATTACGGCCGCTACATCGTGGTGCGGCATGACTGGGGCGGCAGTCCGTACTTCTCGCTCTATGCGCATCTCGCCTCCTCCTTGGTCAGCGCCGGGCAGCAGGTCAAGGCAGGCACGCCGCTGGGCATCCTCGGGTACACCGGCAGCGGCATTGACCAACGTCGTGCGCATGTGCATGTGGAGCTTAACCTGCTGCTCTCCAGCCGCTTTGAGGCCTGGCATGCCGCGAATTTTAACACGCCGAATCATCATGGCGTGTACAACGGCCTCAATCTCATTGGGCTTGATCTACAAGCGCTCTACCTCGCGCAGAAGAAGAACCCAGGACTCACCGCAGCCAAGGCCGTGCAGGCAACAGAGAGCGCCTACCGCGTGGCCGTGCCGGGAGAGGCCGAGATGGAAATCCTGAAAAACTACCCCTGGCTGCTCGATGGCCCACGCCCAGCAGGCAAACCCGCGAGCTGGGAGGTCACCTTCAGCCCCTGGGGTCTTCCACTCGCGGTCAAGGCCTCCACCACAGCAGTGGCAGCACCCTTCGTGACCTGGGTCAAGGACACTGGCATCCCCCACTACACCCACACACGCGGCTGCGTGACTGGCAGCGGCAGCACCGGCAAACTCACCGCCGAAGGCCTGCGCTTTGTGAAGCTGGTCTGCGGCTGGTTTTGACCGTAGTGCAAACGTCTTGCTTGCAACCTACATCTCACGGCTTCACTTCCGGCTCCGGCACATAAAACCGGCCCATGTGCTCCAGGATCTTCGCCCGCAGTTCATCGCCATCAATGCTGCCATTGTGGCGGAAAATGACCTCACCACCTGGAGCGACCACAAGCGTGTGCGGGATCGGCCCGGGCCACTCGGGGTCCAGCGCCTTGATGAGTTCATCGTGACTCGCGCCCTTGAAGACATAGGCGTTGCCCTTCCGGCCCTCGGCTTTGAGCGAAGGCTTCAGCTTGTCCGGCATCACCGCGTTGTTCTTTTCCAGAAACGCCTTCACCTCGTCGAGGGTGCCCGGGTCGTCGATGCTGATGCTGATGAACTCAAAATCACGCAGGCCAAATTTGCGCGAAGTCGCCACAAGCTGGGGGAACTCCTCCACACACGGCCCGCACCAGGTCGCCCAGACATTGAACATGCGGACTTTCTTCGTGTCGTTCTTGCGCAGCGCTTCAATGCCCTTGGCATCAATCAATTCCACCTCCACCTCGCCCTTCTCCCACTTTTCATTGTCGGCCACGAGTTGCTTGCGCTTGTCGATCCATTTGGTGCTGCAGCCATGCGGCTTGGTCACCTCCACCGGCACTGGCTTGCCCGCCAGCAGCGCCTCGATCGCATTGCGCGCATCAGGCGAAGTCACCGTGGCCTCATCAGCATAGCGTGAATCATCCAGTCGGCCCTGGTAGCGCAGCTTGCGCTCCTTATCGAACAGGAACACATGCGGCGTGGCCAGGCAGCCGTACGCGAGCGCCGTCTTCTGCGTGTCGCCATCGTAGAGGTAGGGGAAGTTAAAGCCCTGCTCCTTCGCGTGCTGCTTCATCTCCGGGAAACTATCGTTGTACTTCGAGTAGCCGAGTTCATCCGGCCGCAGCGCAGCGGGATCGTTCGGATTGATCGCCACCAGCTTCAGCCCTTGGCCTTTGAAGTCTTTGACCAGCTTCTTGATCCGTCCTTCCACCGCCTGCGAGGTCGGGCAGTGATTGCTCAGAAACGCGACCATCAGCAGCTCAGCGTCGGCGTAATTTTTCAGCGTGTGCTTCTCTTCGTCGATTCCCACGAGATCAAAATCCGGCGCGGCATCGCCAATCTTGAGTTCATGAAACCCCTCGGGCATGGCCTGCTTCTTAGCCTTCGGCGTTTCGGCATGCGGGAGGGTCGGCAGCAGGGCTGCCAGCAGGGTGAGAGCGAGCTTGTTCATGGACTGGATCATTCGTTTTTGACGGCCTGGCATTTCCAACACACTTCAAACGAGGCGGGATTCGATTCTTTGCATGCGGTGCACAGCCATTCTTCAGAGGAGGAAATTCCCTCCGTCTGGTGCGGTCGGAGCAGAGCACTCGCCTGGTCAAAATCGGCATCTTCCACCAGACACAGCGTCGGTTGCAGCGGCCCGATGAAGATGTTGGTCAACTGCGCCGTCGTCTCGTTGCGAATAAAGCAGGCGATTTCAGCCTCATCGAGGATCGACTTGAAAAAGCCGAGCCGCGTGGAGTCCAGACTGGTGATGAGGTCACGCATGGGCAGTGTTACACTTCAAATTCATCCGCCGGATCAAACGGCGGCATCGGCACATTGATAATTTTGAGCTTCCCCACCGCCCGGTGTACACACCCAGGGCGGATCATCACCGTCGTCATCGGTTTCAGCGGAATGACCTGCCCATCTGCCTCCAGATGCCCCTCGCCTTCGAGCACAATGTAGATCTCCGTCATCTTCTTGTGGTAGTGCGCTCGGCTGTCCGCGTGGATGTCAGTCAGATGCACCGTGGCCAGAGTGTTCCAGTCCTCCTTGAACGCCCTCCTCGCCTGACCACAAGGACACGGCGTCGGTGGAATTTCATCAAGCTGGGCGACGGCAAAGCGAGGTTCAGACATAAAAACGGATGAGTAAAACCGAATGCCAAAGAACTACTGGCGGCGGTGTTCGTTGGCAAATGCTTCGGCATCGCGGGCACCGTGGAGAACATAGAGAATACGAGCTCCTGCATTCTCTGGCAGCGGGCGGTAGTAGATGAGATAATTGGGATATTCCAACACAGGAATCATGCGGACGCCTTGGAGCGAACGGCGAAGTGGATGGTATTCAGTTCCCATGCCTGGTTCTTGCGCGAGCAATTCAAACATCTGGGTGATAGCCCATTCAACTGCCTCGGCTGCAAGAGGATTGTCCATTTCGATGTGGCTCGAAATTTCGATCACATCTCCGCGCACCTCCGGATGAACTTGTAATTCCTTTTCAGGCATTGCGGCGCTGCTGAACACGTTCCCTCACGCCAGCACGGATCGTTTGTCGGAATGCATCCATGTCTGTGATGGTGATAAACGGCCCCTTGTCCCGTTCTTCCAGAATGTCCTCCAGCGCCTCACGTCTCGCATCTAGAGGTGACTCATCGTCAGTTTCGAGGATGGTGATGAGATAAGACGACAAAAAGCCTTCAGGCGATTTGTTCCACCCCTTCGCCTTGCGGGCCAGGGCGGGCATGACGGCTTCAGGAAGATCAATAGTGAACTGCGGCATGGCACCAGTTTACCATACCGCCTCCACCGCGACACCCCCTTTTTACAATGCCGCCAGCGCCGCCGCTGCCACCTCCGCCGTCTGCTCCAGGTCATCCCGGCTGTGCGCCATGCTGATGAATCCAGTCTCAAACTGGCTCGGCGCGAAGTACACGCCGTGGTCCAGGCAGTAATGGAAGAACTTGCGGAAGGCCACCAGATCGGACGTCTTCGCATCCTGCAGGTTGTGCACTTCCTTCTCCGTGAAGAAGAGACAGAACATGCTGCCTTTGCGATACCACCGATAGTTGAGCCCCTTCTTCTGGAGCACCTCAAGCACCGCTGTCTCCATGATCTGCCCCAGGTTTTCGAGCAGCGCGTAGCCGTTTTTCTTCTCCAGCTCACGCAACTGCGCCAGACCCGCCGCCAGCGCCACAGGGTTGCCGCTCAGCGTGCCAGCCTGATACACTGGGCCGAGCGGGGCGAGGTGATCCATGATGTCGGCACGACCCCCAAAAGCACCCACCGGCAAGCCGCCACCGATCACTTTGCCGAGGCAGGTCAGATCCGGCGTGATCTTCTCCAGCTCCTGCACCCCGCCTTTGGCCAGGCGGAAGCCAGTCATGACTTCATCAAAAATCAGCAGCGCTCCATGCTTGGTCGTGATGTCCCGCAGCTTCTGCAGGAACCCCGGCTTCGGCAGAATGAGGCCCGCGTTCGCCGGATACGGCTCGACGATGATGCAGGCGATCTCATGCCCCTGCTTTTCAAACAACTCCTCCAGCGCCGCCTCATCGTTGAAAGGCAGCACGCTGGTCAGTTCCGCAAAGGCACGCGGCACCCCGGCGCTGTCAGGATTCCCATGCGTCAGCGCCCCACTACCCGCAGCCACCAGCAGACTGTCAGAGTGCCCGTGGTAGCACCCGTCAAATTTCACCAGGCGATCACGCCCCGTAAACCCACGCGCCAGACGAATGGCAGACATCGTCGCCTCCGTGCCGCTGCTCACCATGCGTACCTTTTGGATGCTAGGCACCCATTCGCAAATCGTGCGAGCCATCTCCACTTCATACAGATTCGGAATGCCAAAGCTCACCCCGTCTTTGGCCGCATTGTGGATCGCCTCAATCACAGTGATGGGCGCATGGCCTAGAATGGCCGGGCCCCAGGTGCCCACGTAGTCGATCATGCAGCGGTCATCCACGTCGTAGATGCGGCAGCCTTTGGCGCGCCTCACGAAAAAGGGATCGCCACCGACGTTGCGGAAGGCGCGCACAGGTGAGTTCACACCGCCGGGGATGTACTGTTTGGCGAGTTCGAAGAGCTTGGTGGAAAGGGGTCCGTTGGGCATGGTTTGGGGGGAAAGGGATACGCGGGAGATTTTATGCGTCGAACAAAAGGTTGCCCGGAACCGTCCGAGTCGGCTATTCTCTGCTTAAATCCCGACCACCCTGCCATGAAAGCGTTCTGTTTGGTTCTCCTTGCCCTGTGCTTCACTCAGGCCGCCCAGGCACAATCTGGCGTTCCCTCCGCCCGGCGTCGGCCCTCGTCCTTGCAGACTGTCGAGCCAGGCACCTTTGCCTTGGAAGGCATGACCCCCAAACCCATCGTGCTTAAAGTTCAGATCGAAGCCCCGGTGTATCCCACCAGCAAGCTTCAGGGTGCCCTCGGCTCCTTTGCCCCCGGCACGCTGGTCACGCTGCTCGCCATGTCTGACGCCGCCTACCGCGTGCGCGGCCACGCCCGTCACGGCGATGTCGCGGGCTGGGTACTCAAGACTGAAATGCTATCGGCTGATCCCAATCTCAGCGCGAATCTCAAAAAACTCTACGAGCGCACCCGGATGGTGGATGAACTCGTCCAGCACAAGCAGGTCGCCCTCGGCATGACCAGCCAGGAAGTCCACGCCTCACTGGGCAAGCCTTCACGCAAATCCAGCAAGATCACCGCTGCGGGCAAAGAAGAGCGGCTGGAATACGCCATCTACGACCATGTGCCGCAGACCACCACAGGGACCAACGCCTTCGGCCAGATCGTGCAGTCCGTCGTCTACGTTCGGGTGGAAGTCGGCACCATGAGCCTCAGCTTTAAAGACGGCGTCGTCTCCGAAATCGAAGAAACCAAGGGCAACCCCCTTCGCGGCGGCGGCGTCCAGACCGTGCCACCCCCCGTGGCCGGCTTCTAGCCTGTGCTCCAAAGCCAAGGCGTCGGGTGCTTGGACAAGATTCGAGTCACCTATGTAAACGCGAATGGTCACGAATGACCGCGAATGCAGAGGAATTCTGAACTCTGAAATTCGTGAAAAATTCGCGGCTATTCGTGCTCATTCGCGTTGTGAAAAATACACCTTCGCGGTCTATTTTGCTTAACTTAACGACATT
>TBL_comb48_EPIDRAFT_1002934_pt1 | contig 11599 bp, 23 predicted proteins | sample TroBogEpilimnion_37_FD_10681 | JGI IMG/M metagenome (IMG submission 10681)
CTATAAGAGAGGAAGAAAGGCTGGTAGAAGACTTAAGAAGTTTAATAAGTCTAAATCTCTTTCAAAGTAACCTTACCTTCCTTGTCTATTATAAGGTAATGACAAGGCTCATCACAAAAAGAGCCTGAGTTGTGATACTCTTTTCCTGAATCTGAACATACAAAACTTTCAGCATAATGAATATGTCCTCCAAAAATGGCATCATAGTTTTTGTCCTTAATATAATGCAGAGCCTTATCTCTTATATTAGCTTTAATCTTTAAGAATGACTTTGATGTCCTCTTTAACCATCTACTAAATTTTCTAGATCTATCAATACTCTGAAAAAAATAATAAATCTGTTCTGCTAAATCAGTAATCCAAGGATGCTTAAAAATAAATGGATCAAATTGGTGAAAATGAATAAACAACATCTTCTTTTCATTAATTGTTAATTCTAACCTTTCTACAAATTCTAAACCTAATATCTTTATAATATTCTTAGACTTTAAATCATGGTTACCTAGAATAAATGTTACTTTCTTCTTTTTAGATACCTTTCTAATAAGACTCAATATATTCCAATGACCTTTCTTGTACCTATGAATATTCTTAGAATCGAATAAATCTCCATTTATAATAAGATGACTATACTTTTCATTTTTTAGAACTTTGGCCAATGCCTTTACTTTAGAAACTGGGCTTCCTAAATGAATATCAGAAACTACAAGGACATTGTCTTTCACATATCTATTTATTTGACTTCTTATCCATTTGAGCTATTATAGAGTATATGTTCAATTTATACAATTTATTTACTAATAACACTGCAAAAGATATTATAGATTCTATGCCTACGTTTGCATGGAAGATTGGTCCAACCTTTTATATAGATGAAAAGGAATATACAATAGGGGAGCTTGTTGAATATATAAAGAATCTCATTAAGGAAAATAATGATCTTGAAGCACAGCTCAACTCTATTGAAAAGGATGGAACAGAGGAGCATAATAATGCTGTAAAACTTAGACAAGAAATTGCTGAGTTAAAAGTTGAGATAGAAAAGTATAGCAAGGGTAATAAAAATTGGATGGCTCTTTATCAAGAAGTAGTAGACAAAAATAATGAACTCTTAAAGGAAATTAAACACCTTAGTTATCTTAAGGAAAAGAATGTTGAGTTGATAGATAGAGTTAATGAGATTGATAGTGATCAAAATGAAGAGTATAGAGCTGAGATTTTTACTCTTAAGAATGAATGTGCTCTTCTCAGAGCTAAGAATAATACACTACAAGAATTTATTGATACAAAAATAAAGGTAGACTGGAAGTCAGCAAGAATTGATATTCTTGAAAGAGATTTACAGAAGTGTGCTGAACAGAGAGATGAATTTAAGCATCAGCTCAATGCAGCTAATAAGGAGAACGAAAAGCTAAAAAAAGATATTGTTGATTATGTCTTTGAGAAGGATAATCAGGTTAATTTTTTTGAAGAAGAGTTTAATAGATTAAAATCTATTACAAAAGAAGAATATGATCAGATACCTGTTATTGGGGATACTGATAGAATTAACAATTTACTTCAAAAAGCTAAGGATTTAACAGAGGGTATTGAAGTAGACTTAGATAAACCTTTAGATGAACAATGTGATAAAGAAACATCATGGGAAGAAGCAGCATCTGATTTAGCTTTAAGAGTTGCAAAGCTAGAAGAGCAGCTAAAATATACACAAAAGATTATATGCCCAGAGTAACTATAGAATATACCCTCCCTGAGGAGCAAGATGAATTTGAAACAGCAAATAATGCTTCAAAATATTATTCTGTTCTTTGGGATCTAGATCAATATCTTAGAAACTTTGTAAAGTATCCATCTGATAGAGAGGATCCAATTCTTACTGATACTATGGCTCAGGTAAGAGATAAACTCTGGGAGTTAATGAAAGAAAATAACTTAAATTTAGACAAATGAGAATTTATAAATCAGATTTTAGAGCTAAACCAGATCTGTATTATGTTATGGACACAAGATGTAAGAAGCTAAGAAAGTTTATTGAATGGCTTTGGTTTAGGATTGAATATTAATATGAAAACATTTGATAAAATACTAGAATGGTGTATATATTCTATATTAGAGTTTTTATTAAGAGAAAAACTTCCTAGAGAACTTGAACAAGTTGAGAGAAAAAATAAAGACATATATATATATATGGGATATGTGGTAATATAAAAAATAAAACAGTTGAACAAGCTGTAGAAATGATTTACAATACAACAATATGATAACAAAGAAAGTACTACAACCAACTAATGATTGCTTTATTCAGTTTACTGAAGAAGAGTTGAGCTCTATTGGAGCAGGCCCAGGAACTAAGTTTCAAGTTAAGCAGCATGATGATGGCTCTATCGAACTTCGTCCATATGCAAAAGTAGATCTAGACATGTCTGAGTGGTCTCGAGAAGTACTTGAGATGATTATTAAGGAATCCTGCGAACAAGATATTTCAGCTAACGATGTTATTAATAATCTTCTTAAAAAGAGTCTTAATAAATTTGAAGAAGAGTCTGATGAGGATTTTTTTGGTGATAGTACGAAGAGTTCTTATAAAGAAGTTGACGATCTAAAGAGTCTTTATGGTAGTTCAAGTTATGATGCTGTTCTTCCTACAGCTTCTAATTCCGGATATACAACTGCTTCATCAGACATGCTTTCAACTTCTACTTTTTATAAACTATGAGCTTTTCAAACCCTCTAGAAATTCTCTTAACAGTAGTTCTTGTCCTTGGATCTCTTTGGATTATTGAACGTATTATTGCCGGGGCTTTTAAAACAGTAGTATTTGCTCTTATTATTGTAGCCCTTCTAGGAGCTTATACATACAAAAATCATTATAAGGTTAAGCCTCTTCCGAAGATAGAGTGGCAAGACTTTACTGATTCTAGTCGTTTTGAAAAAAAGTACGGTGTATACGCAAAACAGACGGTAAAAGATATTCGTGAAGATTATTCGCAGGCCAAAAAGAATTTAAAATAAATCTTGCCGGAAACTCTAATTGCCTTTATTATTAAGGGGTAATGAAGACACTACCAAAAACAATTAACTCGAAAGGGTTCACCTATGTTCAAGTTGCCAGGGAAGGTAAAAAGGCAATTTACCGTCAAGATAAAGAAGGATATAAAACTTCTTCTTTTGAGACTATTAAAATTGGAAGTCACAACGGCTACGAGCTAAACGGTACAAAGATCCCTGCATCTGAAACCTACCCTAGCTCGTCTCTTTGGGGCATTCAAGGTTGGACATATGATACGCTAGAAGAGGCTAAAAAGAAATTTAAAAAGATTTCCTAATTTCTTCTTGCATTCCTAATAAAATAATCCATAATCAATAACGAAATGAATACACAACTACTACAAGACTTCGAAACTAAAGCATCAGTTGTCAATCAACAGATTGATACCTTCCGTAAAACACCTGTTCACCTTAGCAACATTCGTAAATCAGGACAAAAGTTCTTTTACGGACAGACCCCTGTAGCTGAAACCGCTCTTAAGGATCTTCTCAATATCTTTTCTATTAAGGAAAAGCTTGTTGAAGAGATTAAAGACGATAAGGATCAGTGGGAACCTCTTCAGCGTTGCTTGTCTGATATTAAAAGGGAGCGTGCAGCCATTACAGCCGTCCGTAACGGTGTTGATGGTGATGGTAGTATTGTTCGTTTCTTTGATGTAGCTTTAGAAGAGGAGCGTCCTCTAGAGCTTAATAAAGGTCTTGACCTTCTACACTCTTATATTTCCGATAAGGAAGATAGCATTAAGCTTCAAGGTTTGTATTTTAATCCTACAACTCTTCAAATTGAGTCTCAGATTCGTCATACAGAAAATCCGATTGATACATTTGGTGACGGACAAGATCTTTGGGATTCTGGATTTGGATTTAATTACGGAGAAGGTAAGACTCAAATTCTTCCTTACTTCCTTCGTTTGATCTGTACTAACGGAATGGTAGCTACTCACAAGGTTAATCAGCGTTATTTCCAGAGTCGAGAGCTTAAGCAAAATTCGTTCAATAAGCTTATCAATAAAGTTCTTGAAGAGGATCTTAACGGAACCGTTCGTGCTAACTGTAGTCGTCTTAAGAACAGTAATACGTCTCTTCGAGAGTTCTATAACGCTAGGAACCTCCTTATGGGTCGTTCTCGTGAGCTAGCTAATAGTTATTTCGGTGATGCTGAAATTAAGGAGGCTTATAAGGATGAGAAGCTTCGCTATAAGAATAGCCGTTGGATGGCCTCAGCTAATTCAAACATTAATGCTTACGAGTTCTTTAATCGTTTGACTCACTGTACCTCTCACTCTTCTATTGACGATACTACTCGTCTTCAGTTGAATCATTGTGCATCTGAAATCTTCTTTAAGGGGCCTGATTTCTCCTATCGAGCGCCAGATCCATTTGCCAATAAGCAATAATAGATTAAAGTAATATTATGTCTGTAAACGTAACAATTAAAGTCCGTTCTGGTGAACCTATTGACCGTGCCCTCAAGCGATTGAAAGCACGAATTGAGAAGGAGGGTGTTATTGAAGACGTACGTCGTAAGCGTGCTTTCGAGACACCAGCTCAAGTAGAAAAGCGTAAAGCAAAGAAACTTACTAAAGCTTGGAAGTTTCTTAAAGCTGAGGCTCGAGCAAATAGACAATAAAGAATCTACCTAGGCGAATTTAGCGTTCAGTATGCAATTAGACAAGGTTCTTGTTTGTAGACGGTTGCTCTCAAAAGTCTTCGGGAGTCTCAAGAGCCAAGCACCGGTACAGTATGCTTATCCGGAGTCGCTACTATTCGCTTAGGTACCCTTTTTATGGATAAAACATATATTAGTTGGGATCAGATTTATAAAGATATTGATACTCTCTCAATGCTTGTTGCACTAAGAAAAAAACCTGATGCTATTGTAGCAATCGGTAGAGGTGGTTTAATTCCAGCTACTATTCTTAGTTATAATCTTAACGTTAAAGTAGTACAGAATTTTCAAATTGAATCTTATGAAGGTCAAACAAAAACAGGCTCTCATAAATTGTGGCAGAATCCTAGTGATTATTTTGTAGCAACATTTAAAAATAAAAACGTTCTTGTTGTAGATGATTTAGCTGATAGTGGTAACACACTACGATTAGTAAAGAGGTTCTTTGAGTACAGAGACATCAATCTCCAGTTTGTTACCCTCTACACTAAGAAAGGTACAGCCTTTACTCCTGACGTTAGTCTTCGTGAATATAGTACCGAAGAATGGATTGTTTTTCCTTGGGAAGAAATGAATAGTGCTTGCACTCCTTGCAATAAGCAGCTATATTTTAATATCTGAGATGATTTACGTTAACACAATATACGGCCGAATATGACACTATAGTCATATCTTAATTTAAGCCCTATAGTTTAACGGTAGAACAGCATCTTTATACGGTGTAAGCTGGGAGACTCTGGCGTGGTGAAGGTTCGAATCCTTCTAGGGCTATTTTTAAACACTTTAGATAAGTAAAAGAATAATTAATATTTTTGTCCGGTAGCACAATGGTAGTGCATTCGACTGTTAATCGAAATGTTGCTGGTTCGAGCCCAGCCCGGACAGTTTTAAGCCCAAGGTTTAAGTCCTAGAGATCTTCTACCTTTACCTCGGTTTTTATTACCGAAGGTACTACCCAAGGCGTCACAATTGAGACAAATAAGTCGCAAGTTTTCTGGTTTATTATTTGATGCATTACCGTCAATATGATCTAGCCATAAAGGTATAGGCTGTTTCTGCCACTCGGTAAGTTTGCAGCAGCTACATTGATGTTGATCTCGCTTGAGAATAATTTTACGTAGTTGATGACGTAAGGTTAGTTTACCGCTTTTAAACTGTTGTATACGTTTTTGTTCGTTCTTTACCTTTCTATGCTCGTACATACAAGCAGTACTACAGTATAGTGTATGTCCCTTAGTTATTTGATTAGGTCTTCTTACAAACACAGCATTACAGTACAAGCAATTAAAATACTGCTCCAATTTTATACGGCTCGGTTTACGCAAATTATTATACTTTGCTGAACAAGATCTATTACAAAATATATTTGTTTTATTTTTAATCTTGTTATTGCATTGCTTACATAAGCTCATATAATTATATTTATGCGAAACGTCGATAACCTTTTACTTCTTTTAACAGTCAGAGTTTCGATTCAACCAGTACGCTGGTTCCGAGGGTTTAGGTCTTTGCGTCAACTTTAAACCCTCGGAACATTATTTTATAACATGAAAGAAATTATTAGAGATATATCTGGAGCACTTATGACGTTAGCGTTTATGTCTTGCTACATACCCCAAATACATAAAATTATTAAACATGAAAGATCTAGTGATGTTTCGTGCCTTATGATTATTTTTGGTCTTATTGGTTATATTTCTGGTATGATATATATGTATTGTAATGTTTTTGGGCTTTGGTGGTTTTTAAATTATTTTACTGGCATCATTACGTCTTTGGTTCTACTATATTACTGGTACAAACACAAGTAAGATGATTAAACTAAACCCTATTCGCATTTTTATTCAAGATACATGTCTTCGAATTTGGAACAGTATTATTCCTAATATTGTCTTTATTTGCTTGCTTATTTATGAACTTTGGTTCTTACTATCTTAAGGAGGTATTAAACAATTACGCCCTTGTAGCTCAATGGTCAGAGCAGTCGGCTCATAACTGATTGGTTGGGGGTTCAAATCCCTCCGGGGGCACTAAACAAAAAATTTATGGAAGAAACACATACAACACCAGAGTCAAAAGTATTTCAACTCGTACAAGATTTGGAAGAAATGAAAACACGTAAGAAGGCTTCTGCAAAGAGCTTTAACGAGGAGATTAAACGTATTCAGGCGGAGATTAAGGATATTATTGATCCGCCAGAAGAGGAGCTTCCTTAATTTTTAGCTTGCTATTTTTGCATAGAGACTTCATAATATTTTAATAATAAGGAGATATGAATAATTTTTAAAAATATGGTGGCGTAGTCCAACGGCAGAGACAAGAGACTTACAGATAAATTGAGCCTTATAGGAGGAATCTTATAAGTGTATCCCGCTAAGTCGGTGAAGGTATCGAAAGATAATAACGCCGAGCTAGCAGGTCGAAAGACCGGGCAAGTGTAGAGACTTTACACGGGATACCCAGAACGGGTAAAGACAAAGTCCAAGCATCGAAAGATGTACGAAAATCTCTCAAGTGTGGGTTCGAATCCCACCGCCACTACCATATTTATTTTAATTAAAGCACGCGTCTGCCATAAATAATAGTATGAATAGAGAATGCGCTTACGGTTGCGGTCAATACGGGTTTTATAAGATGAATAACCATAAATGGTGTTGTAGCCCTCATTATAATTCTTGTATTGCAATGAAGCAACGCAACACTGAAGGTCTTAAGCGCGCTTATAAAGAAGGTCGTAAGAAAAATCATTTTACTGATGAGCATAGAGCAATTACGATTAAAAATCGTAAAGATACTGTAATTAAAGATCTCTTTACTGAAGCTAATGCAAAATATCGCTCTAATCACTATCTTAAAAAGATTGTACGTGACTTTAATTTGCTACCCTGGAAGTGCTCATGCTGTAGTATAGAGAATTGGCAAAATAAAGATATTACTTTAGAGCTTGATCATATAGATGGAAGTTCATATAATTGTAAATTAGAAAATTTAAGATTACTCTGTCCTAATTGTCATTCCCAAACCGATACCTTTCGAGGTAAAGGTATTAATACAGGTAAGAAAAAAGTTTCAGATGAAGAGCTAAGAGAAAGTATTAGAACATCAAAAAATATTAGACAAGCACTTATTAATGTTGGTCTTTCCCCTAGAGGGGGCAATTACACTAGAGCCTTAAAAATTAAACAATGCAATTAGATCAACAACCAGTATTAAAGCAGACTTTAAAGTTAAAGCTTGTATATAGCTTATCAGTTGTTATACTAATTGTAGTAACCGCTAGTCTTATTTTTAGTTCACCAATTAAAAACTTTATTCGAACCTATCGACCTATACCGTCATCAATTATTCATCATACTAAATGAAAACACCTATTGATTATACTTTTAACATAACATTTAAAGGTAATCGTTATAAGATTGACGTTATCGGTTCTCGTGTATCTATAGAAGGTTACGGTATGTCACTTGTAGAGGTGCAGGGTGAGTATGAAGTTCTTCGTAGATATATAGAAGATGAAGGATTTATTCAAGAAATTGATAGACAAAAAGGTATTTTAGATCTCTTTAGATAGTCTTATGCGTCGTTCGTTCAACGGATAGGACAGGGCTCTTCTAAAGCCTTAATGGTAGTTCGATTCTACCACGACGCACCAAAATTTTAGGAGTTGTAGCTTAATGGTTAAAGCACTCGCCTGTCACGCGAGTGAGTGCGGGTTCGAGTCCCGTCAACTCCGGTTTTTTTGTCTTTTACAGAATAATTTTGTTATATTTACTAAATATATTTTTAAAAAGAATATATGCTCCTTCTACGTACAATTATTGAAAATTATTTCAAAATTATAATACAAAAGAAGGACTGTCCTGTTCATATAGGTCCTTGTAAATGTAAGAAAAAACCTAAAAAGGTTATAACTCGTTTTACTTAGCAGTTTTGCGGCTGTTCTTTTCTTCCTGAATACGCTTACGCTCCTCACGACCATACTTGATGATCTCTTGAAGAGCCTTACGAGCGCGAGCTCCAGCTGCATTATTACCATCGTAAAACTTACCTGCTTCTGTAGCAAATGTATTGACGAGTTCTGTTAGTGTGCTTGATGTATTTGGCATAATAATAGTACTTAGCTAAGTATAAATAATATATCCACTATATGACATTTGATGAGGTATATGAATCCTATTGCTTAATATTAGAACAACCCCATATTACTATTGGTAATAAGGATTTTGACTTAGAAGTAGAAGAATATAAAAATAATTTGAAAGGTCTTGTTACGAGATTACGTAATGTTCTAAACTTAATACCTGTACCTAATTCTATAAAACCTGATAGATCTCATGACAATTTTGTATTTGATAGTAAAGAAGAAGCTAATAAATATTGGAAAGAATTAACAAGTAGTTTTATATTTCAAAATATGATAAAATTTTTGTATCAAATAAGTGTTGATGATTTAGCTAAAATGATAGGTAAATAGTTGTAAATTTTAAACAAGCGTATATTATACATATAATGAATCAAGAAGAAGATGAACCTACTGCAGAAGAAATTCGTAATGCAGTTATTCATTCATTAAATTATCTTATGGAAGAAGGAATGATTGTAAAAGAAGATGAAAAATATCGTCTTAAAACTCAAGAAGAGATAGATAAAGAAATTAGTGATATTTTAAACGATTAATGAGCGATATTACTAGGTTTATATACAAAGAAACTGACGATAGTAGTCAGTTTTTTGCAGACTTTGAAAATTACGAAACCGGTGTTGTAAACACACAAGGTTTTGAAGATGGTGATATAGCTCTTTTTACTTGGGAAGGTAAAAAATATAGAGGCACTCTTCGCCAGCAAGGTGATAGTTCAAACGGTTTGTTTGAAGTAACAAATGTAAAAGAAAGAGTTTAAAAACGAATAACTATAGCGTTATCTAATCCTGGAGGTTTTTGAGGAGTTATACGGTGATCCTCAATATTAACTATACCTCGAAGTTCTATATTTTTATACCCTAGGTAAGTTGTATTTGTTTCATCTTTATGTAGAGTGAAGCATCCTCCTAAAAATAAGGTTGATATAATACAAATACACTTTAACATCTTTATACAAATTATGCCTAAAAAAGAAAAGAAATCTACTAGTGTTACGACTCATATCTTACCTAAAGGTGACAAATATTTTGAGTCATCTCAAAGTCAAAATCATTTCCCTATAGGTGTTTATTTTATGAACAAATACGGTACGGCAGCTTCTTGCTTAGATACAGAAAGAGAAGTGTCTCAGGATATTATTCTATATCTAGATAAGCACGGGGAATTAATTTTAGACTATACTAGTCTTCCTTCTAATAAGCCTTCAATGTCAGTGTACGAGCATGGTTATTTTCAAGATGAATCTGAAGCTTCTAGTACAAAATATTACGCTTATAAAGATACAATTATTAATTTAAGAACAGTTTCATCAAGAAAACTTAAAAAAGAAAAAAATAACTACACTATTAATATTTCCTATAAGCCTGGAACGAATCCTCATATTGAGGATTTTGAAAAGTTTTTTGTTAATGAAGATATTAAAAATGTAATTTATACTATTATGAAAGATGAGCACGGAGGTGTTCGTTTTGACCCGTTTGAAGTAGCGATTCCAGAAAATTATGATATTAATGAATGCTATGAACCAGAGTTTAAACCGGTACATGAAAAAATTGTAGAGAATCTTAATAAAAACGAATCCGGTCTTTATCTTTTTCACGGAGATCCCGGAACTGGTAAAACAACATATATCAAATATTTGTCATCATTAGTAAAAAGAGATTTAATCTACGTACCTACGAGTTTTGTAGATTTTATTGCAGATCCCTCATTTTTACCTGCTCTTCTTCATAAGAAGCATTCCGTACTTGTTATTGAAGATGCTGAAAAAGCATTATTAGCTCGAGAGCCTGGAGACGCTACCTCTATTGTTTCCACTATTCTTAATATCACTGACGGAATCATGGCAAACGTGTTTAATATTGCTGTAATAGCTACATATAATTCACCTCGTCAAGCTGTTGATAAAGCTCTTCTTCGTAAAGGAAGACTAAAAGGAGAATATCGTTTTGATAAACTCACTATTCCTACAGCTCAAAAAATTATAAATAAAGTTAAGCCTGGATTTGAAGTTACCGAAGAAATGTCTCTGGCAGATATCTATAATATTGACGTAGAAAACTGTGATTCTAAAGATCTTAATCAAGAAAAAAGGATGGGCTTTAGATAATCAGTTGCATTCATAAAATCTGCTGCTAATATTAAACACGTTATGAGAAACACAACAACAACAGTAAAGAATATCGGTGATATTGCCGATTTTAGCGTTCCAGCTATGGCTCCTCGTATGATCAAGGAGACCATTATTGAGAACTATCTTAACCCTTCAAAGTTCGAGTTTCTCGGCTTTGTTGATCGTTCTAACGATGTCATTCTTCGTGAGCGTTTTTATAACGTTCGTGATAGCAAGGGTCGTTTTGCACGTATTAAGGGAAACCGCCGCTAATTTATATTAGCTTTTAAGAAGACGGCCGATTGTAAAAGATCGGCCGTTTTTTTTTATTCTAAAATACTGTCAATAATAGAATCAAAAGATTCTTTCTTAAGAAAGTGCTTAATNNNCTTTTCAGNCATTTCTTTAGCTGCTTTTTTAGCAGCGCCTGTTACACCCTTTTTACCTTTTTTAGCACCCATTACGGCACCAAAGAATTTACGCTGTTTTTCTGATTTTGCTGGCATATTATATATTTATTAATAAACTCATAAAACATCATGGTAACAAAGAAAAAAGTTAAACCAACAAAAAAAATAGTTAAACCTGTAAAGGTAAAAGCTGTTAAAATTAAACCTGTAAAGGTTTT
>TBL_comb48_EPIDRAFT_1002937_pt1 | contig 11594 bp, 7 predicted proteins | sample TroBogEpilimnion_37_FD_10681 | JGI IMG/M metagenome (IMG submission 10681)
CGGGATTGTTTGTTTGTTTGTTTGTTAGGATGGGGAGGCCTAACAAACAAACAAACAAACACGAAGTAACGGGAAGGGCCCCCCATCCAGCAATCCAGAGTAAAGTTCTTCAACCCCTTGACTGGGGGGAATTGCTTCTTATTGGATGCTTGCAAGTATGCTGGGTGCCAAATCGAATCCATTTTGGGACAACTGAGTCCCAACTACTTTCAAAGACCGGACCACAAGATATCAATGCGTCTGGTTACGTCGCTAAATCGTCGCTACCAAGCATTAAATATATATTTCGTAAAGTTGCTCCGCATTTTAAGGTTGATAGTTAGGGTTAGGGCCCCCCAGCAGGCCTAACAAACAATCCCTCCCCCCATTTACGATAAATTAATAGATATGATTAACTCTTCTGTTTTCTTTCTTGCTCGTTTACCAGAAGCATACGCCCCATTCGATCCTCTTGTAGACGTTCTTCCTATTATTCCTCTTTTATTTTTCTTATTAGCTTTTGTTTGGCAAGCTTCTGTAAGTTTCCGTTAATTTGAAACTAGAGAGATTTTGGTTGGCTTTGCATAGTACCCGAGAGACTTTGTGTCGATGGGCAGCATATTAAACAACTGCGAAGCAACCAACAAAGGTATCAAAAAAGGATAGGCCCCCCTAACACGTTGAAAGGAAGGGGCCCCCCATCTAGCATCCCAATAAATCTAAATTTACACTCATATGGTTTTCCTTTTTCAAATTAGTTTATTTGCATTAGTTGCATTATCATTAGCTTTAGTTATTGGTGTACCAGTTGTTTTAGCTTCACCAGATGGATGGTCGTCTTCAAAACAAGTGGTGTTTTCAGGCGCAAGTGCTTGGATTTTCTTAGTATTTTTAGTTGGTATCTTTAATTCTTTTGTGGTTTAGAGTTGTTAGAGCGCCCTATCGGCATCAACCCTTCGAACTGATAGGCCGCCCTATCCTTCATTGCGGCCCCTTCATTATAAACTGGAACCCGATTAATTAGGACAGGATTGATGGGGTTCCCTAACAAACAAGATGCGGAGCAATCTCGAATTGAAAATTTGGGCGTGTTAGGCTTGATAGGGTGCCCTAACAAACAAACTACTTGACAACGTGTTAGGAAGGGGAGGCCTAACCAGCAGACTTTGTCGAATTAGGGTTGATAGGCTACTCTAACCTTTAGAACGTGTTAGGGCGGCTTATCACAAGAATATTTTATTCTTGGTAGGGGGAAGCATACCTTATTCTCCAGTTTTGGCCCCCCCCGCATCAACCCTAACCCGCAAACCAAGATATGCTGAGACTAAAGGATACTAGGATGAGGCAGTTTTATCATCTCCATTCCTATTTAAAAAATTCTACCAGGATTTGTTTGTTAGGCCTCCCCATCCTAGCGCGCCCCTCCCCTCCAAATTATTTAAAAAAAAGTCAGGCGGAGACTTTGTCAAAGTGACCGTTCCCTTTGTTTAAATATTCTTGAGGGATTCAGGCCGATATTTATTTGAAATGGTCTTGCAGGTTGTTTGTTTGTTTGTTAGGCCTNATGGNGGGCCCTAGCCATCCTAACAAACAAACCTCCTCCCCCGATCCTTATTTAAATACAAAAAACGACGTCNACAAAGTTTCCGGATGGCTAGGGCCCGATGCNNANCANNCCTAACAGGAGGAGCAAAACAGCCTTCAGCTGTTTTGACCTCCCAAAACAACCCAGAAGCATTGTTTGGAAGGGATTGGAAGGGGAATGTTAGGCCTGATGGGGGGCCCTAGCCATCCTAACAAACAAACAACTAACAAAACAACACGCATACCTGAATGCGGAATTCGCAGAGAACAAGGGAATTAAAAAATAAGAAAAAACATGACTCAAATAGAAAATCAAGAACGCCCTGTTTTCCCTTTTACAGCAATTGTTGGGCAGGAAGAAATGAAATTAGCTCTTTTATTAAATGTGATAGACCCTAAAATTGGTGGAGTAATGATTATGGGCGACCGAGGGACTGGTAAATCTACTACGGTTCGTGCTCTAGTAGACCTTTTACCTGAAATCGATGTTGTCACTAATGATCCCTTTAATTCTGACCCAAATGATCCCGAAGGGATGAGTGATTCCGTTCGCGAATTAATTAAACAAAAAAAACCTATTCCTATTTCGAAAAGTAAGATTACTATGGTCGACCTCCCTTTAGGTGCTACTGAAGACAGAGTTTGCGGTACGATCGATATTGAAAAAGCCTTAACAGAAGGTGTAAAAGCTTTTGAACCCGGTTTATTAGCAAAAGCAAATCGAGGAATCTTATATGTGGATGAAGTAAATTTATTGGATGATCATTTAGTTGACGTTTTATTAGACTCAGCGGCATCTGGTTGGAATACTGTTGAACGTGAAGGTGTTTCAATTCGACACCCGGCTCGTTTTATTTTAGTAGGTTCTGGGAATCCTGAAGAAGGCGAGCTTAGACCTCAATTATTAGATAGATTTGGAATGCATGCTCAAATTGGAACAGTAAAAGAACCTGAACTTCGAGTAAAAATTGTAGAACAGAGAACAAGTTTTGATCAAAATCCGCAAAACTTTAAATCTCAATTTGACGCTTCGCAAAAAGAACTTCGTGATCAAATAGCTTCAGCTCGAAAAATATTATCACAAGTTCAAATTGACTATGAGCTACGTGTTAGTATTTCAAAAATTTGTTCTGAATTAGATGTTGATGGACTTCGCGGGGATATTGTAACAAATAGAGCTTCAAAAGCTATTGCCGCTTTTGAAGGAAGAATTCAAGTAACTCCAAAAGATATTTTTACAGTTGTTGCTTTATGTTTACGCCACCGTTTACGAAAAGACCCACTAGAATCGATTGATTCAGGTGATAAAGTTCAAGAAGCTTTTCGACGAGTATTCACGGATGTAAGCAACTAAGTACTTTGTTTACCTAGACTTCGGGTTAGGGCTGGTTGCTTCGCATCCGGCCCTAACAAACAACTAATAAGCATATCAAGCAAGAACATTTCAAATAGGTAGGTTAGGGCCGGATGCGAAGCAATCCTAACAAAATGCTCTGCTGTGTGCCAACTACCCGGGTTGCTTCGCATCCGGCCCTAGCAAAAAGGTGTTGTTTGTTTGTTTGTTAGGATGGGGAGGCCTAACAAACAAACAAACAAACCTCGATGCGAAGCAACCAGAAGGGAGTTGGGGAGCAAAACATAAAAATTCAAAAAAAACAAAGATCTTTAGTAGTTTGGTCGGCAAAACAGCTGACGGGATAGGGTGCCCTAGGATGCGAAGCAACTGGGATGGGGAGGCTTAACAATCAGTTCGCTGCGCGTACGGGTTAGTTGTTTGTTAGGGCTGATTGTTAGGGTTGCTTCGCATCTGGGTTGCTTCGCATCGAGGCCTAACAAACAACCTATTAAAAAAAAAATGCGAGGGCCACCCTGACTCCCAAAATAAAGTTGCTTATATGCTTGCTAGGGCCCCCCATCAGGCCTAACAAACAATCCCTATCACAACTAGTTAGAGGTACCCGGTCCCCTAACAAACTACGCTGTTAGGCGGCCTATTAATGTGTTAGGGCGGCCTAACAAAGACCGTTCAAAGAAGTGACGAAAGCGCCGCCCAAAATTCATTCTTATTTAAACAAAGGGAAGGAAGGGGAGGAAAGGCTGCCCTTCTCATCCCTTCCTAGGATGCGAAGCCACTGTGGAAGGGCGCCCTATCAGCCCTAACAAGGATGCTGGGTCGCAACTACTTTTAACGTGTTTGTTTGTTTGTTTGTTAGGATGGGGAGGCCTAACAAACAAACAAACAAACAAGCCTTCCATTTAAAAGTAGTTGGGGTGTCGTTGGGGCCAGGTAGTGCCTCCCATCCGGGTAGTTGTGATAGACCAACTTAAACCGTAATATGCAAAGCCAACCTAGTTGGGAAGGGCCCCTCCATCAGCAACAACTTTCAACGTGTTAGGAGAAGGGGGGGCCTAACACCGCTTCGTTGAAAGGAAGGGCCCCCATCCAGCATCCCAAAATGAAATGGAGGGGTCTCAGCACAGCTATTTATGTTAGTATGCTGGGTCCCAACTACTTTACAATGAAGGGAAGGAAGGGGAGGAAGGGGAGGCCTAACAATCCCTTCCATCAGGCCTAAGAAGCTTAGCCCAGAAACACTATTATAAAAATGGAAAAACTAGAGCGTCTGGGAAAAATCGATTAATTTCAATAAGAAGTCCTGCTAATGCACCAAAAAAAAGAAAACTTAAAACTGGTGCTGTTGATAAATATGTTGCGAAGTTATTCATATTTTTGCCTCTGAATAGAATTTATTTATACAGTTGAGTACCTAAACGGACAGCAAAAATACCTGTAATAAGGGCAAGTGTTAGAGCAATAAAAACTTGGCTATCCGATAGCATATTTGATTTAATTGTATTTCGGGCCGGCTTTCTTTGTTTAAATAAAGAAGTGAAAGGCGGCCTATCAGTTCTCGTATGAGAAGGGAAGTGTTAGGCCTTCCCTTCCCATCCCTTCCCATCCCTAACACCTAACTACCAAGCATTTAACTATTCTTGGGGGTTGCGAAGACTTTGCCCAAGCATCGTGAGGCTTGTTAGAGCGGCCTATCAGAACTTTGCTTTTTAATCATATTATACCCCAGAATTTTTTTAATCGCACTTTACCTTTACTTTTCAAATAGAATAGAATATAGAGTATTACGCTGACGACTGATGGTTTTGTTAGGGGATTGTTTGTTTGTTTGTTTGTTAGGCCTCCCCATCCTAACAAACAAACAACCCTCCATTGTAAAATAGGTAGGGGTTAAGGTAGCCTATCAAAACCTACACAAATGAAGGGGGGACGGTAGTTTGTTTGTTAGGCCTCCCCATCCTAACAATCTCGCATCTAAGGGGATTGGTAGTGTTAGGGCGCCCTTCCCTAATAGATAGGGAAGATATCAAGCATCCCAAGTGTTTGCTAGAATTGTTTAAATAAGAATACAACTTGGTCTCAGCAGAGCAACTCCGATTTAGCGCTGTATTCTTATTTAAACAATTCTGTCAGGATAGCCTATCAGCACTTTTTTTAGGTCGGCCTTTACCCTATCAAGCATTACATAAAGGGGGTTGTGGTCCCAGAATTGATTGTTAGGCCCCCCCTTCCCATCCCTTCCCCTAACTAACTAGGCTATCCCGCATTCTTGGCCGCTCTTTTTTTAAGTAAATTTGGTCCCTTCATTCCTAAAAAGGAAGGGATTTTTAGGAAGGGGGGCCCAACAATCCTGCCTATTACGGCCACTTCGACAAAGTCTTTGTCTCCTGTAAGGGCTGGTTGCTTTGGGAGGTCAAAACAGCTGAAGGCTGTTTTGCTCCTCCTGTTAGGCCTGATGGGGGGCCCTAGCCATCCGGCCCTTACAAATAACCCGCAATAATGTGAGATTGCTTCGCATGAAGCGGCCCCGATAACCTATGGTTTTATATATCCTAGAGGTTAGGATGGGGAGGCCTAACCTAGCTTTGTTTATTAGGCCTCCCCATCCTAACAAACAATCTAGCAACTCCTTCGTCCCTTCTGCACCCTTCATTCCTGGCCCCTTCATTTAAAAGAAGTTGTGAAGGGTCCCCCATCCGAGGTGGTGCAGGGAAGGGCTAGGGCTGATAGGGCTGATGGGCGGCCCTAGCCATTATAAAGTAGTTTTGTTTGTTAGGAAGGGGGGGCCTAACAAACACGTTGTAAAATTGGTGGCTAGGGCCCGATGCGAAGCAACCCTAACAAGCCCCCTAGTCATCCTAGCTCTCATTCCTAACCTCCTTCCATTTAAAATTCGTTGAGGCTCGCCCGGTAGTTGGGAGTTGCTTGATGCGAAGCAACAGGCCTGATAAGGCGCCCTAACAAGCATACCGTTACTTAGCATCCTTTCCAATTATACTTCTCCCCTATACCCCGGGAAAACCTATTCCAGTAAAAAATATGGTGCTTACACATGAGGCTTTTTTTACAAATTTGTTGTTTTTTCTGTTATTTTTTACTATGATTCTGCATGCAAAGTTTGATATTGAGCCAGGTACGTTTGAATTGAGTAACTCGGCTGAATCCCCCGCTCAAAACTCGGTTAACACAAAATATGTTTCAACAAAGCCCTCTCAAAATAGTTTCGAGTTTACACAGGGAAGCAGTCTACGTGGTTTAATGGTTTTTATTTCAACTTTGATCTTAACATTTTTTCTTTCTTATCGTTGGGTTAAATCGGGACATCCCCCTTTAAGTAATTTGTATGAGTCTTTACTTTTTTTAACCTGGACTTTCCTTGTTTTTTATTTAACATTATTTTTTCTTGAAACAAAAGTGTCTGAAAAAGGGGCTTATCAGCTACCTTTTTTAAATAGTCTTACGAGACGCTTGAGCGTGTTAGGACGCCCTATCACGTTAGGGCGTGTTAGGGCTCCCTATCACGATGCTTTGGTATTAGGCCGGATGCGAAGCAACATGCTGGAGGAGGGCCCTTCCTTTCAACGAAGCGGTGTTAGGCCTGATGGGGTTGATGGGGTACTCCTAACTAACAATCATTCAAAGGATACCAAAATCCTACAAAATGAAGAAAGCGGTAATCCAACAAGTTTTTTAAGTTCGCAAGTAACTTATTTTATTTTAATTGCGACAGCGTTATTTATTTATACATTTGCTCACTGGAGACTTCCGTCAGAAATGCAGCAAATTAGTCCTTTAGTTCCTGCATTACAATCAAATTGGTTATTAATGCATGTTAGCATTATGATACTAAGTTATGGTTCTTTATTGGGTGGCTCCTTATTTTCAATAGCATATTTAGTTATTGAAAAGATTTCTGGTTCAAATCTTAGTCAAATGAATGGTTCGGTTATTTCGGATCCCGCTAGTTTGTGGTCCCTTCTTTCAAAGGAAGGCAGTGTTGGGCCCCCCTTCCTAACAACTAACAAAGCCCTTGCCTCTAAAATTGACCCTCTAGCTTTTAATGGTTTGCCTAATGACGCTAAAATTTTGGAAATCAACACTGCGCCGCAAAAATTGAATTTATCTCCTACAACGTCCGAAGCGGCGAATGAGAAATTTCCCAATTTATCTACTTCGTTAGGGAAGGTGTTAGGCCCCCCTTCCCTAACAAACAATCAATCAAAAACTTATGATTTGATTCTTATTAAATTAGATAATTTAAGTTCTCAAACGCTTAGTTTTGCGTTTCCATTATTAACATTAGGAATTCTTTCCGGAGCTGTATGGGCTAATGAAGCTTGGGGGTCATATTGGAGTTGGGACCCAAAAGAAACATGGGCTTTAATTACTTGGTTTGTATTTTCTATATATTTGCATGTCCGTATCAATAAAGGTTGGTCAGGAACAAAAGCGGCGTGGGTGGGTACTATAGGTTTTTTTGTGGTTTGGATTTGTTATTTAGGAGTTAATCTTTTAGGGAAAGGTTTACATAGTTATGGTTGGTGGGCAAATTAGAATTTGGTGAGTTTTTTTATTTTGTTGATAGGCCCCTCTTCCGAACAAGCAAACACAAGATGCTGGGTCGCACCAATTTTCAACGTGTTAGGAAGGGCCTGATGGGGTTGATGGGGTGCCCTAGCCCCTGGAAAGGGCCTAGGAATGAGACTAGGATGGCTAGGGGGCTTGTTAGGGTTGCTTCGCATCGGGCCCTAGCCACCAATTTTACAACGTGTTTGTTAGGCCCCCCCTTCCTAACAAACAAAAGTATACTTCATTTCAAAGTAGTTGGGGCGGGTAGTTGGATGGGGTACTCCTTCCTTTTTGTGCTGCTAACGTTAAAAACCTCCATCAAAACGTCTACATTCTAGTCGGGGTGGTGCGAAGTCCAGGACTTCGCACCACCCCAGCCCCGGCCTTTAAAAGACAAATTTAAAGATCTTAAAANTCTAGGTGGGGTGTTTGCTGGTTGCTTCGCATCCAACAACCCCTAACTACTTTAAAAGAATGTGCCTTGATTGTTAGGCCTCCCCTTCCCAGCCCCCCTTCCTAACTAGCAAACATCACATAAAAAAGTTCAAGAATGGCTTGGATTTGGACAACCCAAGCAAAGCGGGTGACGCGATTCGAACGCGCGACCTCTTCTTTGGCAAAGAAGTGCTGACTACCACTGAGCTACACCCGCAATTTCAGAACTCGTGTTTCAGAATCGAGAGGGCCCCTCATCCTTCAATAGGACCCTTACCCCTTCTATTAAAAAGGATGGGGAGGCCTAACAATCAGCGTAGTTGGGACCCAGCATCCCATTAATTTATTTTGGGAGACCAAAATAGATTTCAGCTGTTTTGGTTGTTTCCGATTTTTAGTTGGAATGGCTTGTTAGGAAGGGAAGGGGAGGCCTAACACCTAACCGTTAAAGGCGAAAGGGGTAATCTATCTCATAACTAACACCTACTCAACTAGGCAAATTTAAACTTATACGGGCTAGGAGGGATTCGAACCCCCGACACCGTGGTCCGTAGCCACGTGCTCTAGTCCACTGAGCTACAAACCCGTATAATTATATTGTACATCATATGGAGACTTTGTTCAAACTCGTTGCTCCGTATTCATTCTTGAATGGGGTGATAGTAAGTTAGGGGTACAATATACCCTAACAAACTAGTTGCTTGTTAGTTAGGGCACCCCATCAGCACCAATTTTACAACGAAGGATTGTTTGTTTGTTTGTTAGGCCTCCCCTTCCCTAACAAACAAACAAACAATCCCCTACCAAACCAAGAAGTTTTAATTTAAAAGGATAGGCTAGGCCCCCCTATCAGCCCTAACACCCCTTCCTAACCAATAGGCCCCTTCCTTCGTAGTAGTTGTGAAGTGAAGCTAGGGCCCGATGCGAAGCAACCCTAACAAGCAAACCTTCGTTGTTAAAGGCTAGGGCCGCCCATCCAGCATACCTTCTTTTGGTTGATAGGCTATCCTGTAACACAACTATTTAAGAATTAAGGATGTGTTAGTATTGTTAGGTCTCCCCATACCTTCCCTATCCTTGAATCGCGAATGCTCGCCAATTCTTTATTTTGAAAATTGGCGAGGTCGTGGTATACTTTAATATGGGGGATTGTTAGGCCCCTCTTTCCTACTGAGTTGTTTCGAATTCTTGCATCTGGGTAGATTGCGGGTTAGGATTGATAGGCCGGCTAACAAGCAACCTTCCCAACTATGCGGAGCAAACCAACTATGATTCAGGCGCGAATTTATAAGGAGAGGGTGATTCACCGCGAAGCCTTTGTCTTACGCAAAAGGTTTGCTTCCCATACTTTTTGGATGCGCAGCAACGATGGGCAACCAGCATACGATGCTAAGCAACTTGCTAGTTAGTTGTTAAGGTTGCTTCGCATCCGGGCCCTAGCGATTTGTTAGGGCTGATAGGGGGGCCTAACCAACTCATTCTTTTTTAATTTTTGAAGGGTTGTTTGTTAGGCCTCCCCATCCTTTCCAGAGCCCTTCCTCGAAGTTGCCACCCAAATTAGCTTAAAAAAAGAGCGGCGATTCAACGAAGTAACAATGAGGCTAGGATGGCTAAGGGGCTTGTTAGGGTTGCTTCGCATCGGGCCCTAGCCACCAATTTTACAACGTGTTTGTTTGTTAGGAAGGGCCCCCCATCCTTCGTTGAACGTAGTTGCTGTTAGGCCTTATAGTATGCTGGGTCGCAACTACTTTCAACGAAGCGACCACAAACTCACTAACAAACAAACAAGCAAACCAAGTACCCTAACAATAAACCCCCACTATCTCGCAACCCAAAGCATCCTTGAAAGTAAGTCAACTATTTTTCCCTTCAGTTGGGGATTTCGGTTTGGGGAATGTGAGAGTTGATGCTTGCTATAGGGGACCCAAAACGCTTTTTAGGCCGTATGGGGAGGCCTAACGAACAAACGTCGAAATTTCTTTCTGAAGTTATTCATATTCAATATGGGTTTACCTTGGTACCGAGTACATACTGTTGTTTTAAATGATCCAGGTCGTCTTATTGCCGTACACCTTATGCACACAGCCTTGGTCGCGGGGTGGGCAGGCTCTATGGCTTGCTATGAGTTAGCAATTTTTGACCCTTCAGACCCTGTATTAAATCCAATGTGGAGACAGGGTATGTTTGTTCTTCCATTTATGACTCGATTAGGTGTTACGGGTTCATGGGCTGGATGGTCTATTACTGGTGAAGGTGGGGCAAATCCTGGCATTTGGAGTTATGAAGGCGTAGCTGCGTCTCACATCATTTTATCTGGATTATTATTCTTAGCTGCTGTATGGCACTGGACTTTCTGGGATTTAGAGCTTTTCCGTGATCCTCGTACAGGTGATCCAGCATTAGACCTTCCAAAAATTTTTGGGATCCATTTATTCTTATCAGGGCTTTTATGTTTCGGTTTTGGAGCATTCCACGTAACAGGTTTCTTCGGACCTGGTATTTGGGTTTCGGATCCATACGGAATTACAGGTTCAGTATTACCTGTAGCTCCATCATGGGGACCTGAAGGCTTTGACCCTTATAATCCTGGCGGTATTGCTTCACATCACGTTGCTGCTGGTATTCTTGGTATTTTAGCTGGTCTTTTCCATTTAACTGTACGTCCACCTCAAAGATTGTACAAAGCTCTTCGTATGGGAAATGTAGAAACAGTACTTTCAAGTAGTATTGCTGCTGTTTTCTGGGCTGCTTTTGTTGTTGCAGGTACTATGTGGTATGGTTCTGCAGCAACTCCTATTGAACTTTTTGGTCCTACACGATACCAATGGGATCAAGGTTTCTTCCAACAAGAAATTGAGAAACGAGTTCAAAAAAGTCTTTCAGAAGGCTCAACCCTTTCAGCTTCTTGGGCTAAAATTCCAGAAAAATTAGCTTTCTACGACTATATCGGAAATAACCCAGCAAAAGGTGGTTTATTCCGTGCCGGACCTATGGATAATGGTGATGGTATCGCCGCAGGTTGGTTAGGCCACGCCGTATTTACTGATAATTCAGGTCGCGAATTAACAGTTCGTCGTATGCCAACTTTCTTTGAAACATTCCCAGTTATTTTAGTTGATAGTGATGGAATTGTTCGTGCTGACGTTCCATTCCGTCGTGCTGAGTCAAAATATTCGATTGAACAAGTTGGTGTTACTGTAACTTTCTACGGTGGTGAACTTGATGGAATTTCTTTCAATGACCCTGCTACTGTGAAAAAATATGCTCGCCGAGCTCAACTAGGTGAGATTTTCGAATTTGACAGAGCTACTTTACAATCAGATGGTGTATTCCGTAGCAGCCCGCGCGGTTGGTTCACTTTCGGTCACTTATGTTTTGCTCTTTTATTCTTCTTTGGTCACATTTGGCACGGTGGACGTACTCTTTTTAGAGACGTATTCGCTGGTATTGATCCAGATTTAGACGAACAAGTTGAATTTGGTGCATTCCAAAAATTAGGTGACCTTACAACTCGTCGTCAAGCTGTATAAAAAAATCGGGTAAAAAGACCGGATTCGTTACTGTATTTTTATCGCTGTTGTTAGTAGGCTTGTTAGGAAGGGGAAGGGAAGGGATGGCCACCCCATCCCTTCCCTAACAGTTGTTAAATTGTTTGATGGGAAGGGCGGCCTAA
>TBL_comb48_EPIDRAFT_1002942_pt1 | contig 11574 bp, 15 predicted proteins | sample TroBogEpilimnion_37_FD_10681 | JGI IMG/M metagenome (IMG submission 10681)
AGTTTGAACCCAACTGCCATGCATTGAAGTTGACAGTAGGCTGACCAACACCAAAGCTTGCATAACGACCCATACCGGCAGAAGCCCATCCTTCAACAGTTGGCGTAATGAAGCTACGAACGCCGATCTGCTCTGCAGCACGGCTCAGATAGTAGTTGCTGCTTGCTGTTGAAGTTGCTTTACGGTTAACGTACTGTGCATAGGCTTTCAAGATACCAAAATCATATGTTGCACCAGCGAAAAATTGGTTGTCTTGAATGTTATTAGCATAGCTTGTTGCTTGGCCAGTTGCAGCAGCACCTGTTGTAGCTGTTGCACCAGGAGCTTGTGCATTAGTCCATACGCAAGGTACTGAGTTTGATGAGTCTCCTACACATGTTCCATAAGTAGCAGTGCCATCAGTGGCTGTAGTGATTTGCTTCAAAGCCTGATAAGCAGCATTAATGTAGAACTTGTTCAATGTGTAATCAGCACCCAAGCCCCAGCCGCTAGCATTTGTAGTGCCGCCAGCAGTTGATGAAGTTTGTGATACGTTTTTATTGTTCAATGTGTACATTGCGTTACCGCGGAAGCCGGCAAATGAGTCAGATTGAACAGTTAAAGTATTGGCAGTACGGTTTGTCAAGGCCGCATTATTTCCAAATGGACCAGAGCCGAGAGAGCCAGATGAAGAGGAGGATGTGCCAGTACTTGCAACGTAAATAACGTTACCTAAAATATTATTGTTTTGACCAGGATCTGTTACAGCTTGTGCATTAAAGACTGGAGTGTATTGGAGACCAATAGCGCCTTGGCCGACACCATTCTGCTTCAAACCAACAAAAGCTTGACGGCTTAACAAACCAGTATTGGTATTGCCAGAAAGCTGTTGATCTTGTGGGTAGAGGTAGAACTCAGCTGTGAAAAAAGCAGATTTACCGTTGCCTAAGTCTTCGCTGCCTTTAAAACCCAAGCGTGAAGTTTGTTCTGCGGACTCTCCAAACTGGTTAACTGTTGTCTTGGTCGAGCCACTGTTTGTGGTTGTGGCAGTAGACGAAACACGGCTGTTACCACCCACATAACCAACGTCCAAGATACCGTATACAGTCACAGAGGACTGAGCTTGAGCTACTGACGCAAATGCGCCGATTGCAGCAACTGCTAATAGCGATTTTTTCATTCTTAAATCTCCATAAATTGAAAGTAATGCCCAATAAGACTGGGACCAATGAATTTTGCTGGTTTTGCACTACTAGACTGGGGGTAAGAGCAATTAGGGGATCTTTTTGCTTGTCAAAAGGGAGTTTTTTGGCTTTCTTCGTTGTATCTCGACAACAAGAGTGCTGATTTCTGTCTTTTTAACCGATTGAATGACAAAATTGTCACATGGCGAGCCGCGAATTCTTAAAAATCTTGGGTTTAGCCCGATTGGGTGATGTATTAGCGCAACAAGAGCTAGCCTCAGCCTATCTAACTGGATCATTCAAAACACCTATTCAGCCTGGGAATGCATTAATTTGGCTAGAAAAATCCTATTTTTCCATTGCAAATCAGTCACTTGAAGCAGATGCCACAAGTTTTAATCATTTTTCTTCACTTTATGAGCTGATTGCCAATATTCCACTTGTAGATGTATTCAACTCTCCCTCATTTGAATTTGCATGGGATATTTTTTGGAAATTAGCGGAAGCGGGTTCTATCGCCGCAAAGTGGCAACTTGCTAATTTACTCATCAACCCCATTCATTCTGAGCTTCAAGCTCAATTAATACAGCGCATCAGTAATAAAAATTTATCCTCGACAATTGAGAAAGCAGCAAAGCCCAACTTTGAAGAAATGAAGTTTCTAGCCAAACAATATCTTCATGATCTCGCTGATACTGATTCTGAGTACCAAAATTTAGCCAAGCAATTATTGATTGAGCTACAACCAAAGAATGAGGCACTGTCTTCATTGTGGAGCTCTTGGTTAAGCGAGGGCAATGAAGAGGCGCTTTATCGTTCTGCTGAATTGGGCATGACTAGCGCCAAGCTTGCCTTAGGTTTACGTCTCGCAAGAATTGATCAGAACGCTGAAGGAAAACAATCTACAGAATTCAAATCAAACGCCTCTTTAAAAAAAGCGGCGTATTGGTTAGGCCTAGCCGCTAAAGATGGTGATCGCGATGCTTGGTTTGCTTTAGGTGAGATTTATCGCCGCCCCCAGTTTTCTGGATATAACGCGACCGAGAGTGATCGCTGCTTTGATCGTGCTGCTGACTTGGGTCATCCGCAGGCTCAATTTCGCAAGGGTGCAAATCTATGGCGTAAACGAGAAAAGATTGAAGAAGAAGTACGTGGATTACAGGCTTCTTACTGGATATGGCAGGCTCATCAGCAAGGGGTTGCTGAAGCAACCGAATTGCTTCAGAAAATTCTCGAGAGTACCCCAGACCCCAAAAAAAATAATTGGTATGAACTTGCTACTCTTGCAGAGCAAACCCTCAACCATCATGCCGAGTTCAAGTTAGATGAAGAATGGGCCTTAATGTGCCATCGCATCATCATTGCTAATCAATTCAATTTATCTAAAGCGGAATTGTTACTCTGCGAAGTAAGTCAACTGCAAAGAGAACATTGTGTTGTTGTAGATATTCGTTGGGAATTACCTAAGATTTTGCCTAGACTCATTCAGATTGAGACTATCAGCCAACGCCGTACCTTACTTGCTGCTGGGAAAGCATTTTCTGGAACAGCTTATGATCAAGAAGGCAATCTCAGACAAAGACGCTACCGTTTTGATCGAGTAACAGCCTGGTTGAGTACTCGGATCAATAAACGTCAGCCGGATGAATCAGATGCAGAGCATGCCTAATTAGCATCGTCTTTAGGGACGTACAGACGAGCAGCCAAAAGACCGATTTCGTAAAGCACGATCATGGGTAAAGCAAGCAATAGCTGAGACAGCACATCTGGCGGTGTGACTACCGCAGCAATAATGAAGGCGCCCACAATGACATAAGGGCGAATCTCTTTCAGCTTCGCCAAGGTAACCATTCCCATGCGGACCAGGACTACGACTACAACTGGCACCTCAAATGTAATACCAAATGCCAAGAAGCTGGTCATGGCAAAACTCAGATAGTTATCAATGTCAGTCGACATTTCCGCACCCAGTGGAGCGTTGTAACTCGCCATAAATTTAAAGACTGTTGGAAAGACTAAGAAATAAGCAAAAGCCATCCCAACAATAAATAGGGTGTAGCTACTAATNACCAGGGGCACAATTAATTTACGCTCGTGCAAATAGAGACCAGGGGCAATAAAGGCCCATAGTTGATACATCACGACTGGTANTGCNATCATAAAAGCAGCCANCATGGTGACCTTCATGGGCACAAAGAAAGAACCCGTCACATCAGTCACAATCATTTTGCCGCCAGCAGGCAATGCATTGAGTAAGGGNTGCGCAAAAAGATGAAAGATATCTGGCGCCCAATACACCAAGCCAGCAAACACAATCACAATGGCTAGACCCGCCTTGATGATCCGATCTCGCAATTCAAATAAATGCGATAGGAAGGATTCTTGCAATCCAGAATCTTCAGTGGAATGGTTTTCTGTCATGTAGAGCTAAAAATGGGTTTACTTGATGGCGCTATGGTGAAAGCGCTTCATTCTAGCTGCGCCAGATTGNACGCGCGCCCGAATTCCAGNGGACCGTTTAAACCACAAAGGTCTTGCTGCTCTTTTATTTGCCCAACTATTTCTACCTTGACGTTGCGTTCTCCGAATCACATCTTGCTCGCTNGGAATAGCCTCGGAGAAGTTCGTTGAGCTTGCCAAACCAATATCGGCTTGATCACTTAAATGCGTCGTCACTTCTTGTGCAGTGGAATGAATACTGTTCTCAACCTCTTTAAGGGCTGCCACACTGTCTTCCCGCAATTTTCTGAACTCTTCCATCTCCATTTGACGGTTGACTTCTGATTTNACCTCAGACATGTAACGCTGAGCGCGTCCAAATAANTTCCCTGCGACGCGCGCCACTTTAGGTAAGCGCTCTGGGCCGACCACAATTAAAGCAACGACCGCAATCAGCGCAAGTTTGGAAACCCCAAGATCAATCATGTGAACTCATTGATGCTGACAAGGTCACTTATTCAGATCTTTGGCTTGCACATCAACCGTTTTATCTGTAGCTGCGCCACCTTGAGGGATTTGTTCTTTCGTTGTATCGGCACTATTCATGCCGTCTTTGAAACCTTTGACTGCACCGCCAAGATCTTGACCAATATTGCGTAATTTTTTGGTACCAAAAACCAACATCACAATCACCAAAACAATTAACCAATGCCAAATACTGAATGAACCCATCATTTTCTCCTTGGATTATTTTTTCCAGGGGCGTGGACCGCCCAAAACATGTAAATGCAGGTGATAGACCTCTTGTCCACCATCTGCGCCATTATTGACCATCACCCTAAAGCCGCCTTCTTTTCCAGGACGACAACCCTGCTCTTTGGCAAGACGAGGTGCTAATTCCATCATTCTACCGAGCAAAGGNGCATCTTGAGTCTGTGCAGCCTCCAACATCGGAATATGTTTCTTCGGAATCATTAAGAAATGGATTGGNGCACCAGGATTAATGTCCTTAAAGGCAAAAATTTCCTCGTCTTCATAGACCTTTTGNGAAGGAATCAGGCCTTGGGCAATTTTACAAAATAGGCAATTAGGATCGTGNCTCATCTGCTTTACTCTTGACCTGTTGCTTTGCGAGCAGCCTTTTCTTCAATACCTGAGGTTCCCAAGCGACGATCTAGCTCAGCAATCACATCCTCTGGCCTTAAATGAAATTGGGATAAGGCAATCAAACAATGAAACCAGAGATCTGCCATCTCACCAACCAAGAGTTTTTGCTGCTCTGGAGCGAGCTGAGACTGACGAGCATCTTTAGCAGCCATAACTGCCTCGGTTGCCTCTTCACCGATTTTCTTCAGGATTCCATCATCCCCCTTTGAGAAGAGCAAAGCGGTATAGGAAGTCTTGGGGTCAATCTGGCCAGCCTTGAATGCATCTCGACGCTGATCCACGACATCAGCCAAATGGGCTAAGGCCGAATCCAAGCTTGATCCCGATTTTGCAGAATTATTCATGCCTCAATTTTATGTCTTTTGTCAGGCTAAGGCTTACTTGCCAGCTTTTGATTCATCTACCCAAGCCGATTTAGCACTATTCCATTTGAGGAAGAAACAGCTGTGCTCGCCCGTATGGCAAGCAATGCCGTCTTTTTGCTCTACTAGGAGCAAAATCGTATCGCCGTCACAATCCAAACGAATTTCTCTGACTTTTTGAGTATGGCCAGATTCCTCCCCTTTGTGCCACATTTTTTGCCTTGAGCGACTCCAATAGACAGCCTCACCTAAACGCAATGTTTCAAGCAAGGCATCTCGATTCATCCAGGCCATCATTAAGACGTCTTTACTACCCACTTCTTGGGCAATGACTGGCACAAGGCTTTGTTCATTCCAGGAAATGGCATCCAGCCAGCTATCCGCCTGCAACGATTGATTAGGGATAAATGTGCTCATAGCCTTACTTTACTGCTAAATGCGCACTGGGATTCCTTGGGCTGCCATATATTCTTTTGCTTGCCCAACTGTGAATTCCCCATAATGAAAAATACTTGCAGCGAGGACTGCATCGGCGTGGCCTTTGGTGATGCCATCCACCAAATGCTGAAGATTGCCAACACCGCCAGAAGCGATTACGGGCACACTCACGGCTTTGCTAACTGCGGCAGTTAGCTCAAGATCAAAACCATCTTTACTGCCATCGCGATTCATACTGGTTAATAAAATTTCCCCAGCACCACGCTCGGTCACTTCTTTGGCCCAAGCAACGACATCAATACCCGTTGCAGTTCTGCCACCATGGGTAAATACTTCCCAAGTACCACCTGCTGTTTGCTTAGCATCGATTGCCACCACAATGCATTGAGAACCATAATGAGCAGCAGCATCTGAAACTAAATCGGGATTGGCCACTGCGGAGGAATTCATACTCACTTTATCTGCACCGGCATTCAGTAAGCGGCGTACATCAGCTACCGCTCTCACACCACCACCAACCGTCAGCGGAATGAAAACCTGTGAAGCAACATCTTCAATGATGTGCAGAATCAAGTCGCGACCATCGGATGTTGCAGTGATGTCCAAGAAAGTGAGCTCATCTGCGCCTTGTGTGTCGTAACGTCGCGCAATCTCAACCGGATCACCCGCATCGCGCAGACCTACAAAGTTCACACCCTTAACCACGCGGCCCGCAGTAACATCTAGGCAAGGAATAATTCTTTTAGTGAGCACTGTTACTAGCTAATTTTCTTAGCGTATTTGAGCGTCATCTCATCAGCGTATTTTTGCGCTTGAGTCAGATCAAGATCGCCAGCATAAATTGAGCGCCCTGCAATCACACCCATGACGCCCTCTTCTTCTACTGCACAGAGCGCTTCAATATCTTGGTTATTGGATAAACCACCGCTAGCAATCACGGGTATACGAACAGCCTGCGCCAGCTTCACGGTTGCCTCAAGGTTCACGCCCTTGAGCATGCCATCACGACCAATGTCGGTATAGATAATGGCTTCAGCGCCGTAGTCCTCAAATTTTTTACCGAGATCAATGACTTCGTGGCCAGTGATCTTGCTCCAGCCGTCGGTTGCCACCTTCCCATCACGTGCATCCAAGCCAACCATGATGTGTCCCTGGAAAAGCAGTGCAAGCATCTTGCAAGAAACCAGGATTTTTTACGGCAGCGGTACCGATAATGACTGTACTGATGCCATCATCCAATAAACGCTCAATGGTTTCTAAATCACGAATGCCGCCACCGAGCTGTACCGGGATCTCATCACCGACTGCTTTGAGAATGGCCTTAATCGCTGCTTCATTTTTTAGCTTGCCAGCAAAGGCGCCATTCAGATCTACCAAATGCAGACGACGCGCACCTTTTGCAATCCAATGCTTAGCCATCGCACCTGGATCTTCAGAAAAAACCGTAGCCTTATCCATGTCACCCTGCTCTAATCGAACGCAGTGGCCATCTTTTAAGTCAATTGCAGGAATCAGCAGCATGTCAAAATTTTAAGGTTGCCAAGAAACAAAGTTTTTATACAGTCGCAGCCCATATTCTGCACTCTTTTCTGGATGAAACTGCGTAGCAAAAATATTATCTCGCGTTACTGCAGAAGTAAACCAATTCCCATACTCGGTTGATCCGGCAATATTTTTCACCTCTTTTGGCACAACATAGTAGCTATGCACAAAATAGAAGCTCGTCAAATCCGGAATGCCTGCCCAAAGCGGGTGAGCGATATCTTGACGGACTTGATTCCAGCCCATGTGGGGGACTTTGTAATCCGAGCCATCAGCTTGTTTTTGTCCTTGCAATTCAAAACGACGCACCTCTCCTGGAATTAAACCCAAGCAAGTCGTGAACGGAGAACCAGGGCGAACCTCAGCGCTTTGATCAAAAAGCATTTGTTCGCCAACACAAACACCTAGCAAAGGCTTATTTTTGGCGGCCTCCAAAACCGCCTCCAACAAGCCGGAGTCTGTTAGCTGCTTCATGCAATCCGGCATGGCGCCCTGACCAGGGAGAACCACCCTCTGGGCCTGAGCAATTTCCTCAGGTCGCTGAGTCAACACAATATTGGCATCAGGGGCAACGTGATGAAAAGCTTGATACACAGAACGAAGATTGCCCATTCCGTAATCTACGATCGCAATGGTTTGCGCCAACTTTTAACCTATTTTCCGTTTAGTCTTGGTCCAGCAAGTTCTGGATTAGAGGCTGCCTTTGGTTGAGGGAACAGCACCCGAAGCACGGAGGTCGATCGCCAAAGCCATTCTTAATGCGCGACCAAAGGCCTTGAAGACTGTCTCAATCTGGTGATGGGCGTTAATGCCCCGAATATTATCGATGTGCAAAGTGACCCCGGCGTGATTCACGAAGCCACGGAAAAACTCAATACTCAGATCCACATCAAAATCACCCACTCGGGCACGCGTAAAGGGCACGTTAAATTCCAAGCCGGGACGGCCAGAAAAATCAATCACGACTCTGGACAAGGTTTCATCTAGTGGGACATAAGAGTGCCCATAACGCGTAATGCCCGCTTTATCGCCAACCGCTTTTGCAAAAGCCTGGCCCAAAGTAATGCCGACATCCTCAACGGTATGGTGGTCATCAATATGGGTATCACCCTTTGCAAGCACTTTAAGATCAATCATTCCATGGCGTGCAATTTGATCAAGCATGTGATCCAAAAAAGGGACGCCTGAGGCTAATTCAGCCTTACCAGTTCCATCCAAATTAATGGAAATATCGATTTTGGTTTCCGAAGTGTTTCGGGTAACGTCAGCTTGCCGCATACTTCATAGCGCCGTGAGGCGAAGTGTTGAATGAAGCCTCATAATATCATTCCTACTAGATATAGAAATAGCGTAATTCACTGGTTTCACCCTAAATATAATTTTAATCATTGACTTGAGTACCCCATGAGCCGTTTTTGGAGCCCCGTTGTAGCAACCCTCACGCCCTATGTTCCGGGGGAGCAGCCGCAAATGCAGCGCTTGGTTAAGCTCAATACCAATGAGAGCCCCTATGGTCCCTCTCCTAAAGCATTGACTGCGATTCAAAGTCAGACTACTGATGATCTTCGACTGTATCCTGATCCTGAGAGCAAAGCCCTCAAGGCTGCGATTGCAAAGCTACATGGGCTAGAAGCAAATCAAGTGTTTGTTGGTAACGGCTCTGATGAAGTTCTAGCACATCTTTTTTTAGCGCTATTCAAGCAAAAGCAACCCATCTTATTTCCAGATATCACCTATAGCTTTTACCCCGTTTATTGCAAACTCTATGGGATTGAATATCAAACGATGCCATTGGGCCCAGAATTCGAGATCAATACCACTGACTATGAAGTGCCTAATGGCGGAATTATTTTTCCCAATCCCAATGCGCCTACTGGTCGATCTATTCCGCGTACAGAGATTGCAGCCCTACTAAAAAGAAATTCTGGCTCTGTTTTGGTCATCGATGAAGCCTACGTGGATTACGGAACTGAATCTTCCATTCCACTTTTGCGTGGACCCAACTGCCCAGAAAATTTACTCGTGGTGCACACCCTATCCAAATCACGGGCTTTAGCAGGTCTTCGGGTTGGCTTTGCAGTGGGACATCCCGATTTGATCGCCGGACTAGAAAGAGTCAAAGATAGTTTTAACTCCTACCCATTGGGCAGGCTCGCGCAGGCTGGGGCAGTTGCCGCGGTCGAAGATCAAGCCTATCTTGAGCGCACCTGTTCAAAAGTGATGCAGACACGTGAGCAATTAGTTGAAGCGCTTAGCGCTTTAGGTTTTGACACTTTACCTTCAAGCGCCAACTTTATTCTGACCAGGCATCCAAAACATGCTGGCGAAAAACTCTATCAAGCGCTTCGTGAACGCGGCATTATCGTGCGCCACTTTAAGACTCCACGTATTGCGGATTTCTTGAGAATCACCATTGGTACGGATGAGCAAACCCAAGAATTACTCTCAGCACTGCAAGAAATCTTGAATTAGTATTTGCTTTACTTCTTGAGACGCATCTCTGCTGCACGTGCATGTGCTTGCAGACCCTCACCATGAGCCAGAGTACTGGCTACTTGACCTAAAGTCTGTGCGCCTGCTTCGCTGACCTCAATCATGCTTGAGCGCTTGATGAAATCGTAAACGCCCAAGGGGGAAGAAAAGCGTGCTGTACGAGCGGTTGGTAATACGTGGTTGGGTCCGGCGCAATAATCGCCTAGCGATTCACTCGTATAGTTACCCATAAAGATAGCGCCAGCATGGCGAATCTTCTCAGCCCATACGCGAGGCTCAGCTGCACAAATCTCTAAGTGCTCAGCCGCAATAGCATTGGCAATCTCGCAAGCCTCATGCATATCTTTCACCTGAATGAGTAAAGCGCGGTTCTTCAACGAAGTCTCAATGACTTGCTTTCTGGGCATCTCAGGCAATAACCGATCAATACTGGCTTGTACTTTTTCAATAAATGCTGCATCTGGACACAGCAAAATTGACTGAGCCAATTCATCATGCTCAGCTTGCGAGAACAAATCCATCGCAATCCAATCAGGATCAATCGAGCCATCACACAGAATCAAAATTTCCGATGGGCCTGCAATCATATCGATGCCAACCGTACCAAATACGCGGCGCTTAGCTGCAGCGACATACGCATTACCGGGACCAACAATTTTATCGACTGAAGGAATGGTTTGAGTGCCATAAGCCAAAGCTGCAACGGCTTGCGCCCCACCAATCGTGAAGACCCGATCAACTCCAGAGATCCATGCAGCCGCTAATACTAGAGAGTTGCGGGCTCCATCAGGAGTGGGCACCACCATCATGACTTCTTGAACACCAGCAACTTTTGCAGGTATCGCATTCATTAATACCGATGAAGGGTATGCCGCTTTACCACCAGGCACATAAATTCCCACCCGATCCAGAGGTGTCACTTTTTGCCCTAAGCGAGTACCGTCTTTCTCGGTGTATTCCCAAGAATGGCAACCCGCTTCTTTTCTCTGTTGCTCGTGATAAGCCCGTACTCTCTGCGCTGCAATATCTAAGGCATTTTTTTGCTCTGATGACAATTGCAGATAGGCGGCCTCAAGATCGCTCTTAGGAATCTCTAGTTCAGCGACGCTGTTGACATTGAGGCGATCAAATTGTTTGGTAAAACCCAAGACAGCAGTGTCACCGTCAGACTTCACTTGATTGAGAATATTGACTACAGCCGCATCAATCGCTGCGTCGTCAGCCATCGGTAAAGACAGGCTGCCCAATAATTTCTCTTTAAAGTTCGCATCTAGACTATTCAGACGCTGAATTGAAATTGCTACAGTCATTGTTTTACTTCAATTGCTCAAAAAAGGGCTGCAGTTGATCGCGCTTCCGTTTATAGGAGGCTTGATTGACAATTAAACGTGCACTGATATCGGCGATTGGTTCGACCTCTACCAAACCGTTTGCACGCAAAGTGTTGCCAGTAGAAACTAAGTCTACGATCGCATCGGCTAAACCAACTAAAGGCGCCAACTCCATCGAACCATATAGTTGAATCGTATCGATGTGAACACCTTTATTCGCAAAGTGTTCGCGTGCGCAATTCACATACTTTGTCGCAACTCGTAAGCGTGAGCCCTGCTTGACTGCTGCTGCATAGTCAAATCCTTCGCGCACTGCTACAGACATTCGACACTTGGCAATATTGAGATCAAATGGCACATATAGTCCATCGACTCCTTTTTCCATCAAAATATCGAGGCCAGCCACTCCAAAGTCAGCGCCACCAAATTGCACATAGGTTGGCACATCTGAGGCACGCACAATAATCAAGCGCACGTCAGGATTAGAGGTTTCAATAATGAGTTTGCGTGACTTCTCAGGATCTTCCAGCGGCCGAATGCCGACCTTGGACAAGATCTCTGCGGTTTCTTCGAAAATGCGCCCCTTTGAGAGGGCTAGAGTCAACTTCATGGACTAATTATCCATCAGCCTTACTTAAC
>TBL_comb48_EPIDRAFT_1002946_pt1 | contig 11571 bp, 9 predicted proteins | sample TroBogEpilimnion_37_FD_10681 | JGI IMG/M metagenome (IMG submission 10681)
CGTCATCCTTGCCTTTGCCTTTGCCATGAGCACCATCAGCCTCCTCACCCTCGACTGCAGGCGCATGGCGCCCGCCGCCATCGCCGCCGCCTCCTTCTTCATCTCCGCCTTCCTCTTCTTCCTACTATACTTCTTTTTCTTCCTATCCTCCTCCTCCTCATGCTTCTCCTCCTTCTCCGGCTCGGCGCAAGCCTCCTCCATCTTCTCCTTCTCCTTCTGCAGAAGAAGCCTCCTCCTCTCCAACTTCTCGCGCATCTTCTCCTGAACCGAGGACCTCCTTTTGCCTTGCGCCTCCTCCACAAGCTCCCGTGCCAGGCACAGAGTGTGCCACAGCAGATTCGAAATGTCAATCACCTCCTCCCCGAAAACGAGCAGCCTGTCGCACTTGTTGAACGTATCCACGAAAAAGCAGTGCACGTGCTCCCTGAACGCCTCCAGCTCGCCCTTCATCTCCAGCCCCTCCTCGATAAACTCAAACCACGCCACTTCGGAGGGAATGCGCAGCAGCTCCACCACGGCCCGCCACAGCTCCTTCTTTCGGCGGCACTCCGCCACAATGCTCTCCATCAGCTCCTGCATGTGCACCATCGTCTCGCCATCCATGGGGACCAGGCTGCTCAGCCTCTTCTGCTTCTTCACCTTGGTCTTCACCTCCAAAAAGGTCTTGTCCACGAGCGCATCCAGCGTGCACCGGTGCTCGAAAAGCGCCTTCCTTCCCTGGCTCACATACAGCGCATTGATTTGCTCCTCCAGGGGCATCCGGATCGAAAGCATCGTGTGGATGCGGCGCCTCAGCGCGTCATCCTCCTCCTCCAGCGAAGAATCCACCGGCAGCGACGTCCCCCGCCCCACATGCGCCACCAGCGACACCGTGGAGCACGTCTCGGTCGCGTCAAACATGCGAATGTGGTCATACACGCACGGGCACACAAAGGGGCAGTAGCGGCACACGCGGTGCCCCCGATACTCCAGCTCCTCCGAATACCAGCACACCTCCTGCTTCACCACGTCGTGGATGAGCCACACCACATTGCCGCTCTCCGCGTTCGTGCACTTGAGCTCGTACCTACTATTCTCCTCCGAAACGTATATTGGCGTGCACGTCGAGGCATTGAGCTGGTCCGTCGCGGCAAACACCATCGAGTCCACCTCCGGCGAAAACTTCTCAACAAAGCACACGCGATGATGATCCCCGATAGACTCGTGCGACATGCAGGCGTTAAACGTCTCGGAAGAGAGGATGCCGAGGTTGCCCAGGTCGATCAGCTTCACCAGCGTCTGGGAGAGAACCTCTTCTTCCTCTTCTCCTCTTCCTGACGAAGAACCTCTCTTTTTGGGAGAGGTCATTCTCTTTTCAGGTGTCCACGTATGATGATGGCTGCGCTATATACTGTATTTTAAAAATCTAAAATCATAAAATATTTTAAAAAACTCTTCATTTTTTTTTTATGTGGTTCTATATTTGGCTGTTTCCGGGGACTTCCACACACACACAGAAAAGCATATGCCCAAAAAAAGCAAACAGGAGTGGAAGCTCTACTCCGCGAAGGGGAAAAAGTACCTTGGGTTCAGGTCGAATTCGAGCTGGGAGTCTGGCCTCTTTCGGATGAGCAACCTCGCGGAGGCCCCCCTGGAGGTGACGTGGCCTCAGGATGTCGAAGGCATCCCGTCCTTTCTGTGGAACAAGACGTGCAGGTACAAGACGTCGGAGCACGCCTACCAAGCCCTCTTCTCGAAGGACGCGCTCAGCGCGAGGAAGTTTGAACGCGGCGGCATCGTGAATATGAAGATGTTCAAGCAGTGGCCCACGAAGTTCGACGACAAGGACGGCTGTACGCCCATCGAGGTTCCTCTTTCTAAACTCTCTTCTTTTTTTATATTTTTGGCGAACAAACGCTGATGGCGGCGCAGGTGGAGGACGTTTATGAGGCCAAGAAGAAGCAGTGGCGTATGAAGGGCCCTGGCATTGTCGCCAAGTTTATTGTATCGGACCCTAGGAGGGCGAGGGCGTTTGGCATTAAGATTGTGGAGAGCAGCAGCATTACTACTACTAGTGCCCTTCTGCCGTTTGAGGCCCAGCTCCAAATATGGCGCCCGATCCTCTTGGCCAAGTTTGAGCAGAATCGCGACGCCTATGACGTGCTCATGTCGACGGTCCCGTACCACCTCGTCGAGCAGGCTCGCTTCCCGAGGAAGAGCAACTTTTGGAACGCGCATCTCTGCCAGAAGACGGAGGAGGAGGTGGTGATCACGGGCGAAAATATGTTTGGGCGCCTCCTCGAGCACGTCCGCGACGAGCTGTACACCAAGTCGTTCCTCCTCCACCATACACATGCTAATTTGCCGCCAGTATGCGGCGAATCGACTGCGCCCTGACGTAGATATCATGGATGTCTTTTTTGAGCATCCAAAAGACGGCGTAGGCTGGCGCGAGGAACGAAACGTCGATCATGGCGACCCTTTCGATGTTGTCAATGAATTTTTGTGTCGGATTGTTACTCTCGTTCGCTGCATCTTGAGAGAAGAGCCATAGACTCTGCGTCAAAGTGTAGACGAGGGTGGCGCTCGCCTGCGCAGCGACGGATGCAACAAAAAGCCCTAGGTTTGTCATAATAGTTTCTTGGAGGGCGCGTTGCTTATATATATGCGAAAAACGCGCAGTTGCCTACGCTGAAAAATATGCCTCCTTACCCAAAGGAAAAACTCAAAGAATGCATCCGAAGATGCGATACCCGCAATGCGGATGATTTCAAAGCGACGTTGAGAGAGATTAGGACGCTAGTGGATGCAAACGATTTGGATTTGTCTTCGGAGACCTTAAAATGGAGCCCTCCTTCTTCTCCTCATGCTAAAAGAGGAGACCCTCCTCCTCCACACCACAAGAATACTTCCAACGTGTTCATCTTCACCTTGCTCACGATCCTGAACAGCCGCTGCATGCTCCAAGACAAGGATAGCCAGACTCTGTTTTTAATTGCTGGCTTGAGCTGCTGAAGATGATTTTCAAACACTATGCAGAAATACCTCCCAAAAAAGTCATAGCCACGGGGCACCATTCAGCATATACGGCATACGCCAAAAGAGACAAGACCTCATGTATCCCATCAAGATGGTGCTGCGCTTCAAGCCCTATTGGATCATATCAAAAAAGGAGGAAGACAAAGAAGAGAGCATGGCGGACAGAAACGCTGCATTGATTCTCGCCATGTTTCATCGATTGGGGTATAACTTTCATGATGAAAACCAGGACTTGGAGAGCCACCTGTATACTGCCCTTCACGAGAACAAGAGGCATTGCTTTGACTTCCTCGCCGCAAATGAGGCTGAAATTCAAGAAAAACGACCCCCCACCCCTCATCCACGCAATATACTACGACCTGAAGACCCACGCGAATCCGCAAAAATCCAAATTGAAATTCCTGATGGATTGCTGCGGATCACAACACGACAGGCTCAAGCTGAACCCAAATCAAACCGATTTCGCAGACTACGATCTGGCCGATGAGGACAAGACAGGCGGGACCGCCCTGCATTTCATCATCCACAAAGAGTTGTACAACAGCAAGCAGCAGGCAATAATGTACCTGCAGAATATCGGGGTGGACCCGCACGCTGTGAATCGGTTGAATAAAACAGGCATAGACCTTCTCAAGGAAAAAATTGAACGTGCAAGCCGCACGCTTCAACGCGCGATGGACCCTCACTTGCAACGCCTCTATGTACTGTATGGCTACATTGCGAATTGGATGGACCAGACCAACCACCACAGTGATCGAGTTTCCACCATGGCTCAAATGGGTGACCGCGACTCGGATGTCGAAGAGGTTCATTCTGAAGAAGAGCAGCAGCATTCTGCTGCTTCTACTGCTTCTGCTTTGGCAAGTGCTGCAGAAATTAGGCCTTCCACAGCAAGGGAGCGTGCGTTGCATGGTATCATTGATGGTGAACCACAGAGAGCGAAAAAATCGCATGCTGTTTTGGTAAGCACANCACCACCACCACGTGATGTTCGGCACGCAGAGCGTGCATCACCACATAAACACAAAATACAATCAAGGAAGAATTCTTCAGGGGAAGAAGAAGAATCAGAAGAATCAGAAGAAGAAGAAGGATCAAAATCAGAAGAATCAGAATCAGAATCAGACAATAAGGAGCAGCCGCCAATCCGAATTCAAAGTGCAGCACTAACATCAAAACGTCAACCCGAAAAACCAAAGAGACAAAATGCTGTTGCTACATCCTCCTCACATCCTCATCATCGTGAACTGCCTCGTGCACAAAAACAAAGAAATCAAAAATCAGAATCAGAAAAACAAGAGTCAGAAGTATTATTAGAATCCGAATCAGAAGAATCAGAATCAGACAATGAGCAGCCGCCAATCCGAAGCCGAAATGCAGCACTTCAATCCGAAAAACCAAACAGACAAAATGCTGCAGCTACATCCTCCTCACATAATTATCATCGTGAACAGCCTCATCATCATCACACACAAAATACAGCACCACATCTACAGCAAAGGCAGGCGAGGCGCGGAGAACCGCAGTGGCGTTAATACGCCCGTTTTATTATTATCAGCCTCAGAGCAACTTGGGCCAGGGGCACATGATCCTGGCATACGTCGCGCCATACACAGCGACGTGCAAATCAACCAGCTTCACCAGCAGATCCACCCCCTCGTCAATCAAGTGCCCCAGTTTGAAGAAGATCTGATCCAAAAGCGGATACCTCGCATCCTCCATCTCGCCAAACCGCCTCATCATCACCCGATGAAGCAAATGATGCCGCCAGCGAATCTGCAGAATCCGCCTCATGCTGCTGCTGCCGCCGCCGTCCGCGAAAAGAAGAAGCTGCCCCATCCGTCCCTTGAGCCGCTCATCCACATTCGGCAGCAGCAGCCCGGCCCGCTTCTGCGGCGATACCTCGTCGTTAAACACCTTGGTAAACTCCTTGAAGCTCAGCACCCCCTCCTGCTTGCCCTGAAAGCTCACCAGCAGAACCCCCACCTTGTGAAGCACCTTCTTCGTAAACGCTGCAAAATACTCCTTGTGGTGGTCATACAGCACGCGCGCAGTCTCCGGGAGGCCTCCAACCTCCTCCTCGTCCCCTCCTCTTTCTATCGTCGCCTGCCTCACAAAACTGTTGCCCACTATAATGTACACCACAGGAACGTGCCTTGGGAAAAAGGGGCCAATCTTGCGCACTCGCTCCGTCTCATCCACCACCCACTGCCTAATCCCGTCCAAACTCGTCGTCGCGGCGCGCTCCCAGTATTTCGCCCGAATGTGCCCCTCGAGCATCGGAGTCAACCGATGCTTGACATACTGGTGGAGCCACAGGCCCTTGCTGTACTCGTCCATAAAGCCCAAAACCTTCTCTTCTCCCATCTCATCCCCTTTCACCATCCGCTGCCACGTCTCCACGTAATACTCCAGGCGCGGGCACGTCACCTCCATCATGCGCATGATCGAGCGGAACATGCGCCGTTTCTCGACGCCGGCCGCAGAGCACAGCAGCCCTTTGCCCACGCACTCGAGCGCCCTCTCCGTATCCTCATCCATGCGCGTGTGCGTCTTGGCCACAGCAAGCACGCGCTCCAGAATCCGCTCCAGCAGGCCCCCTTCCTCCTCCCTCTCCTCTTCCAGCCTCAGCTCCCCTTTCTCCAGCATGCGCAGCACCTTCGCAGGGCCCTTGTGCAGAAGCACGAGGCTCGAAATCAATTCCAGAGTCTTGGGCTGCACCTCCTCCTTCTCCTTCTCTTCATCATTATCATTATTATCCTCGCCGAGGTTCGACTCCCACGCTTCCAGGCAATCCACAAAGGAGCGCGCGCTGCGCACAAGCCCCTCGGCCGAAATCGAGGCGGGGCTCTGCCGCGCCACCTGAAACGCATGGCCCAGGTGCTTGCAAAACTCCTTGGCAGCAGCCTCCAGGCGCCTCTCGGTCCTCTCAAAGTGGACGTAGAACACATGCTTCGGGTACAGCGCAATCAAATACGCGCAGTACAGCCTCTTCCCCTTCCCCAGGTCCACATCCTCCAAGACGTCCTTGGGCGACACCATGTGAAGAATCTTCCTGAAAATTTTCTCCTCGATCCTGCCGCTCGCCATTTTGGCCATCGACAGCAGAGCCTCGTACACGTCACTGTCCTCATCCTCCGTCTCCTTCAACGCAGCAAGCCTCGAAAACCCCTCTCCCATACTCACAAAAAGCGCGTTCATCGTCCTTCGATGGCTCCTCCATGCTTTTTGGATCCTTCTGGCGGCGGAAAGGAAAGAAAGCACTCTTTGGATGCTCTCTTTCGGAAGCCTGATCTTTTTGTGTGTGATCATCTTCTCTCTTTGTGTGCGATACGGCAGAAACTCTGATGAGCTTTTATTGGCTATTTTTTTTTTAATTTTAATTTTATAAAACATACAAGTTTATATCAAAAAAAAAAAATTATTAGGTGAGGCCCAAAAGAGAGCGCCCCAGGTCGCTCAATGGGGGTTTCACGTCCACTGGGATGATGAGGCGGCTGTCCTTCAAGCGCCTCCCTTTGCCCATGATGTTGATACCCTTGGCCGCCAAGTAATTTGTGTTGAGCAATTCGTCATAGGCTTTCCTCTTGTTTTTCTTGTCCTTGGGCGTGGCGTACGCCTTGGGCTGGCAGCTGACGTAGACCACAAGGCGCTGGAAGAAGGCCTTGAACCCATCTTTTTCTGTGTTTGGCCGCGGGGGCACATAGTGCTTGTGGTGCATCAGCCTCGAGTTCCAGAGCACCAGGTCGCCCCCATGTGCGTTGATGCACACGGGCCTGCAACCCTTTTCTCGGATGAAATAGTCGAGCTGCCCTTGGTTCTTGATCTCCCACAGCGCCTGTTTGGATTTTTTCTCGACCTTTTCCGGGAAGAAGGTCTCGATGAAGTCCTGCTGGTGCAAATGGCTGCCCTCCAAAAAGAGAAAGCAGGGGCACTGCTTCGAGCCATCGCACATCCTGCACCCCAGCAGGTTCAAAAAGCCCTGGAGTTCCGTTTTTGGGTCCTGAAAAGTTTGGTTGGACACGAAGGGTATCGTCTCGCTCGCCTTGGAATAGCCCTCTTGGCTGATGAACTCGTTGAGGTAGAGGTAAAACGAGTCCGATGAGACGAACATGTCCCTTTCGTACGCGTACGTCTTCCTGTTGTATTGCCCGTAGAGCGCGGCGAATAGCTTCGAGATGCCCTCGAGCTCACGCACCTTTTGCACGCCAGGTAGCCAGTTGAGGCCATAGTGCTGGAACAGGCGGCCCTCCTGTAGCACCCGCAGCAGTTGTTTCCACTTCTCCTTCTCCCGAAAGTCGAAATTGATCATGTGTTCGTTCAGGCCCCGGAGAATCGACAGCGCAATGTTTTTGCAGCCCTCTTCGTCCAAAATGCGCTCCTCCACGATTGCTACCCCGTATGTGTCTAGCTTTTTCATCATATCCTTAAGGCCCTCTGCTAAATAGGCCTCGCGCTCAAAGCGGATGGTGTTTCGATCCAAAATGAACTTTTTTCGTTTTTCCTCGTCATAGACCTGCTGTGTCTCTTCCTCTTCTTCTTCTTCTTCTTCTTCTTCTTCTTTCCTTCGCTTGGAGTCAGGAATTTCCAGCAGGAGAGCATCAGCGGCGGGGGGGGGCTTTTTTTTGGCACGCTCTTGTGTGAGCGCAAGGTCTTCCTCCCCCTGTTTTCTCTTGGTGCTTGATGCAGGAGAGGTCAGCAGCGCCACCGCGGGGTGAGCCTTCTTGGGCTGTTGTTCTTCCTCGAATAACTCTTCTGCAGGTTTCCTCTTCAAGCCAATGTCTACCTGCTTCAAGCTAATAATGTCTGGCTGCTGAACCACCGGAAACGAGTACGCGCGAGGGGGCGAGAGCCCTCTCTTTTGGTTACCTTTTGCGTTTTCCCGATGCAGCATGCCCTCGGCCTTGTCCCAGAGTTGCTTCGAGCCCGATAAAACAAAGGGGTTTGCCTGAAACTGCCCATGGTCCCGCAGGGATAGCTTCTTTTGCACCTCCTCCGTCAGCTTGGATCTCTGCTTCCTTAGGAAGAGTGCGTTTTTCAGCACGACGATAAACGAGTTGTCGCCGTGATTGTACAAGGTTCGAAGTTTAGCCATGTAGCCACCAGGCGCATCGTCGGTGGTTCGCGTCAGAGCCAGAACGAATCTCTTCGCTTCCTCGAAAGCCCGTTGATTCTCCTCGCTGGGTTCGATGAATATATCTGTCTGATGATGGGTTCGAAGAATATACGTGGCGCGCGTAAGCCAGACAAACAGGTTGTCAAACGCCGTCCGCTGGCCCTGGTCGCCCAGGTTGTACCACGCATTCTCCGTGTCATCATCCACAAGCAGCCACGTCAGCGGAGGCTGCTCATACGGGTACATGTACGTGTGGTGCTCCACGGTGAAGTCCATGATCTTGTCCTGCAGCCTCTTGAGGCCTGATTTCAGGTTCTCAAAGTGATACTTGAAATGCCCGACGAGGGCGGGATTGGCGCCATAGTAGTTTTTCATTTCCTCATCCTTTGGGTCGTAGCTCTGCGACAAGATGTCGGCAACCTTTCCGGTAAACGGGTACCGAAGCGTCATTGCGAACGCCCTGTTCATGGGAGTAAACATATTGGTGTGTTTGAATATCGACAAGGCATCCGACACGACGAGCGCCACGCTGCTGGGCGAGCCATCATCATTATTATTGTAGTGCATTGATAGCCTTTGAAGTGGGGCTCTATAATTTCCGTACCCCCTGGACATGTCATACCCGTATTTCGAGATAAACCGTTTCACAAACACTAGGAGATTGTGCGCCAGAAGCCTGTCACCGTTATCAAATTTTTGGTGATACAAGAAGGGATTCTTTGACTGTTCAAACATAAACACCGGATTTTCAAAGGTCCGTTTGTAGAAAAACGTATCCCTGCTTTTCATTGTGGGGTCGTATACATAGTAGTGATCCGCTGCATCGTCCTCCTCCACGGTCATCATCTTCGTGTCATCTTGTGGCGGTGGTGATAGTTCCTCGTAGTGAAGCATATACGCCGCTTCCTACTACAAAGCCAAAGAATCCACCAACAATAAATATCCCAGCGTGCGGCAATCGACGCTGTGTATTTTTTATTTTTCCAAAAAAAAAAAAAAAATTAAAATCGTGAAGCGTTTTTTAAAATCCAAGAGCCGTCAGGAAAGGAATATAAACTGTTTTTTGGCTGGGAGACCAAAGAAAGAAAAGAAGCACATGCCACATAATGATGGACACAGCGGAAGAGTATGGGCGCAATCGTACAAGGACCTGAAGCAAATTTACGCTCACTGGTGCACAGTGCTGGGGAAAAAGGGCGTCCAAAAGATGCCGTGGATTGGCTCGTCCGCCTTTCGGTACCTGCGCTGCAAGAAGAAGGCCTGCTACCTCTTTTTGCTCATTGCCGAGTTGCGGCACGGGGTCCAGATTCAGTATTGCGACGCCTCGACGGGGCACGATGGCTTTCTGGGGATCGCGAGCGTGTGCATCCATGGCAGCAGCACAATTGCCGCGTTTGACACGGGGGCGTTTGCCATCTCTCGCGAGACCAACAATATTTGGAAGTCGATGAAGTGCTCTCTCAGTCGCGAGGACGACGACAAGGTGCACATTTCCTTCACAAAGGACACGGCACTGTTTGAGGGAAAGAAGCGGACGAGAAAGGCCGTGCCGAAATGAAATGCAGGGCGATGTGCGTCGAGGCGCACGCCATGACGTGCAAGCACGCCTGGGGCAAGCCCCGGGAGGAGGGCGGCAGGAAGCACTGGAGGACCCAGCAGCCCCACCCCGCGGCAAAGGGGCACAAGCACCATGCACAGGGCGCGCCGAGCAAATCGCGCAGGACCACGCCCGCGAATACGTGGGCCACGATTTTGTCGAGGAGCAATAAATGCCTGTGTGTTTTTTGCCACGAGGTGTGGTGCACCGCCAGGCTGAGGGCGAGCACGCACAGCGACATGTGGTGGTAGAGGGGGTTTTGCATGTAGAAGGCGTGCGCGACATTGCCAGCGAAAATGAAGGAGGTCCACTTGGTGGGGCTAATCATCATGATAGTTTTAAGCAGCGTATGAGAGTATGTATACTGCTTGGTGGGTGAATGGATATTATTATACACTTCATAAAACTCAAAACAGCAGCAAGGCCGCGCGCGTGTACTGGGCGGCCGTGCTGCGGCCCCTCGTCCACAGGGCGAGCAGGAGCCTCTTTTGCGCGAGGGAGCAGCACACGAGGTTGTTTCGGCTCAGGGGCTGCAGCGGGTCCAGCGGCAGTATGGCCTCATCGCTGCCGCCGCAGCAGCGCCGCTGCACGTCCTCGAGGCAAAAGAGGGCCTCGTCGTACCCGGCAAACAGCCGGCGCGCCACCTTCTTCGCCTCGTAAAACACCCGCGACTTGCTCTTGCCCTGGCCGCTCCTCTGCAGCGAATAGTAGCACGCCCTGCATCTGTATCTGACCCTTCCGGGCATGAAACGGCATAAAGGCAAGGACCGATCGCATCCCTTGCAAAAGCGCTCCGCGGCCGCGGCCTGCTGCTGTGGCATGTGCTTGGTATTTGCGTGGCGGGCCCACAGCGCAGACTCCCCGAAAAAAAGGTGTACAAAGTCTAGCGGCCAAAAAAGGAAATATCCTCCCCAGTATTGTTAGGCCGCATCGAAATAACACTCGCATATGGCGGGCGTCGCGGCGGAGACGCAGCAGGACGAAGGCCTGCCCCCCTCTGGCGCGTGGTTTTATAAGCAGGAGGATGCCTTCCGTCACGAGGGCGTGTACATGGCCTGGGACAAGCGGGGGGACGAGGGCAAAAAGTTTTACGGCGTGTTCCCATCGCACGCCGCCATGTGCGCCGCCATCGAGCAGCACCCGCAACAGGACAGGCGTTTCGGCTACGAAATCATACGGGAGGGCCGCCCTTGCAGGGCCTTCATCGACCTCGAGTGGCTCTGCCACGCGGCCACCCCCGAGCAGGAGGACGAGGCCCGCGGCGATGCGGAGCGGCTCATGAGGGCGTACATTGAGGGCCTGAAATCGGCACAGGACGGAAGGGTGGTCGTCCTGGACGGCACGAGGCGCATCACCGTCACCGCGGCCAAGGCCAAGAAGGAAAACGTCTATGACGCGTGGGTCCAAAACCTCGGTGATGGAGGCCATCGTCATCATGCCCGCATCGAGTGCCTCAAGTTTTCCTATCACATCATCGTCCTCGATGCCACCTTTCCGAGCGTCGCCCACGTGAAGCGCTTCGTCGAGGGAATACCACCACCCCCCGCCCTCGACGTCAGGTGGCGCCCGCTCAACCTCAAAAACGTCCCGGATATGAGCATCTACACCAAGAACAGGGTCTTCCGCATGCTGCTGTGCTCCAAGAGGAGCGAGCCGCAGGCCCAGCTCCAGTTCGCTCGCTCCCTCACCGACTCCACCGATGCGCTCGATTGCATGGTCTCCTGCTTCCCATACCATACCGAGGAGGAGGAGGATCACACACAACAAGAAAAGAGAGAGGGAAAGAAGCGGAAGAGAGGAGGAGGAGGGGGCTGTGGCGGCAAGCGGCAGAAGACCGCCC
>TBL_comb48_EPIDRAFT_1002958_pt1 | contig 11550 bp, 10 predicted proteins | sample TroBogEpilimnion_37_FD_10681 | JGI IMG/M metagenome (IMG submission 10681)
AATGGAAAACCCAACACATACGGAAGAACTTATTGGTCACCAACAACTAGAGAACTATCTGGAGGCCTAATGATGGCCTCTTTTCAGTCAGGCAACATGGCTTTACTTCTTATCAAGTACCTTAAGAGCGGAGGCTCCCTAATCCCTCAATCTCTCATTAATGCAGCGGTTACCAAAAACTCAGCCTCTTTAGGAGTCGACGGAATCCAAGTGTTCCGCGATACTTTCAAGGCTGCAGGCAAAGACCCAATCATGCAAGAAGTCCAACAAGATTTCTTTGTAAAGAATTTCCTCACGAGAGCTGAGGACTACGCAAAGTCGCTAAACCTAACCGAGCCTTTGTCCATTTTAGTTGTCCTCGACTCTCTAGTTCAAGGCAGTTTTTCTCGGGTCTCATCTTTAGTCCCTAAATTCTACCAAGACACTCAAAATCCCCTAAACGAATGGGACTGGGTGAGGTCTTACCTAAATACCCGTTATAAGTGGCTAGCTACGAATCCAAATACCGCTCTAAACCCAACTGCTGATCGAGTCCAGTCCCTGATCGATATTGAAAAGTCAGATAACTGGAAACTCAATCTTCCTTTAACTCTCTCAACCAAAGGCATCACAATTACTGATAGTGATGTCATTTGAAAGGCTAACTATGCCTCTCGAAAAAGAAGAAGCTAAATTAATCCTGTGCGACGCCCTCAAACTATCTCCTGACACAATAAATCTTTATTCAATCACATATGTAGCCAAGATTGCTGCTTTGCATATTGCATCGCTTCAACAGGATCTCGATAGAATCTTGTCAACCCCACACATTTCATAAGAGCACTCAATCGAGACTCTGTATTCCTTAATAACTTAGAGAGTCTTAATGCGTCGCCATCGCCATCATAACTTTGTAACTACGTTAGCTCTAGATAAAAACTACATCCCGATGAACGAGATGTCCCGTCGTCGTGCCATCAAAGCTGTCGCTATGGGCAAAGCTGTTATCGTTGACCTAGCTAACTTCGATGAGATTACTTTCAACCCAGCTATTTCAGGTCCTATCCGTATCCACCGGGTGTGCTTGAAGGCCTCCCAGGTCTCCTTGAGCTCCTTGAACTGGGAGCCCCGGCCCGCCGGGGCCGTCAGCTTCGCCAGATGGGCAGAGACGGCGTTGGCGGTGTCCTTCACGCGCTTCTGCTGCTCGGGGGTGCGCTTCTCGCGGTAGAGCACCATGGTGACGAGCTCTTTCCGGGCCGTCTCCGTCTCGCTCTTGAGCACCGCGAATTCGCCGGCGTGCAGCGGCAGCAGGGCTCTGAGCAGCAGGGTGAGGACGGGCAGTGCGAGAGCAGCCTTCACGGGACCTCCAGGGATTCAGCCGGGCCTCGGGCCCGGGGGTAAACCTCTGATCGGCCCCCGCAGGGGGGTCTTGAGGATAGGAAGGTCCTTTGAAATTGAGCCAACCTGCGGGCGCAGGTCATGAGCCCTCGACGGCCGCTATACACTGGGGCCGTGAGGAGGCGGTCCATGGGGAAGCGGCAGATCAAGGCTCTGTTGGAGGCCACGAATACGACCACTTAGGCAGAGTGAGCTGCCCTGATTTTAAATATGACCCCCGACGCAGCGAAGTTTGCACTGGCAGAAGATTGAGCCTAACGCTTGAGTCAGACCATCCAGCACAGCAGTTTGATCACTCCTGCGCCGAGAACTAACGGGATGCAGCATCCCGCCATGCGCCCGACTTTTCGTTGGCGTCCGCTGCGAGACAGGGGAATTCCGATCTGCCGTGACAGGCGAGCCTGGGCCCGGGAGATGCCAATGGCTCGGCGCCAGGAGAACGACAGACCGGGGATGCCACCTTTGCGGGTCATTAATCCTCCAACGGTATCGCAAAGCTAGGGAAGCTCCGTTCAAGGTCGTTCACTTCCTTTGACAATTTTTGTCGAATGCCTCGGAAGAAGATTTCACTTCCTGTTCTAGGGAGAAGGAACGGACTTGGTGTCCATCTGATAGGAATCGATGATTCTCTGAAGCAGTTCGTCCTGTACGGCAAGGTGCTCCTGGATTTGCCGCGCATCATGCAGAATGGCCTCGGCATCGTTGTAGGTCTGTTCTGACCTGGCATCAGCAGCCGCCCCTTCCACCTTCTGGCCCACGATGATGATGGACAGCAGGACCAGCTGTAGAAAAGTCTGGGCGATCCAGGCGATGAGGGCGCTCTTCCCGGCGTGTATCGCCTCTGGCAGGCTAATGAACGCGATAATTGCAAAGATGTAGGCGCACCACATGGTGCCGACACCCCTGGTGATCTTCTCTCCTAGGAAGGAATTGAACCTGGCCACACGGCCTTGTGGGGTTGCCCTGGGCTTGGGAGCGTGTCTCTTCCTGAACTCGATGTGCGGGTGAGGAACATACTCGAAGATTTTCATGATTGCCCTCAGGTACGGCTACATCGCACTGGAGTAAACATTCAGGTCCTTGTCAGGGTAACTCTCGTACATATGCTCGAACACCGCAGCGCACTTAACGTCGTAGATCTTCCTGGTGAAGGGGGCGGGCAAACCGGAGTCAAGGGTGTCTGCTATCGCTTCTTTCAACTCAGCCATGGCTTTGGTTTTCCTGCGCCAGTCGAGCACCAGCAGCTCCTTCAGGAGGGCCAGAAGTTCCCGGGCGACCTTCTTGACCTCGTCCCGTTCCTTTGTGGATAACTCCGGTGCCGGTCTAGTCAGGATGTCAAAGATCACCAGCTCTTCCTCGGTCATGTGCTCCCGAACATGACGCTCCTGTTCCTCGTTGAGGCTGTTGCTTAGCTTCATCAACTCCTCGAACAGGCTCTCGATGGTGCGACTGCCAGCGTTATAGCTCTCGATCAGTGCTGTGAACTTTTCACCGAAGTCGGCTCGGGTCTTGTTCAGGCGGACCAGGTGCTCCAGCCGCGTCTTTATGGCGGCCTTAAGCATTTCCAGGTCCGTGTTCTTGTGCTTCGACTCCTTGAACCGTTCGGCAAGGGCCTCGAAATTGATTTTGGAGAGGTCCAGGGCCGCAGGCCCTGCTTTGGGGATCTCCAGCCCCAGAATGGAATCGTCCAACAGGGCATTGATCTGGCCCATCACCTTGGAGATATCCACCGGGTTGGGGCTCAGGATGGTACGGATGGCGTCAGCAATAGAAGATAGGCAGGCCACCCGACTGGTGAACTCCAGGGCCGCCTTGTCAGGCTTGATGGCCCGATAGAGCGTCGTGGCCAGCCTTTCATGCCCGTAGAAGTCCCTTCTCAGCGGATCGGGGGAAATCAGAGCGTTCACGGCCTGCTTGATAAGCTGCAAGCGATCGAGGGTTCCTAACGGAGCCTGCTCGATATTTTCGAGGTGGACGCCCTGAGCGACGCAGAAGGCGGTGGCCACCGCCAAGGCACTCCGAAGCTCGTCCACCAGCAGTTGCTTATCCCGAACAGGGGTCTTGCCATCCTTGCCCGCGCCGTAGATGGCCAGGGCCTTCTCCAAGGAGGCGAAGACATTGGCATAGTCCACGATCAAGCCGCTGTGCTTGCCCGGGAACACGCGGTTCGCCCGGGCGATGGTCTGCATCAGGGTGTGGTTCCGCATGGGCTTGTCAAGGTACATGGTGGAGCAACTGGGGGCGTCGAAGCCCGTCAACCACATGGCGCAGACGAAGACCAGGCGAAGGCGGTCCTCCGTATCCTTGAACTTCTCGTCCAAGGCTGGCTGAGACTCATTCATCCGCCTGCGGTGTGGCTCGATATCGAGACCAAGCTTCTTCATCTGCTCAATCTCGTTCTGTCCCGGCGATACGATGAGGGCCATGTCAGTGGTGGTCAGCACCTCGAGTCGCTCACGGAGTTCGCCCACGCGGGCACCGCGAGCGGCCTCCTCGCGCGTCAGGGGACCATCATGCCGCGTGTAGGGAATGTCCAGCAGCTCTTGCTGAACTAGTTTGGTCTCAGTTATCCAGTGATGCTTGACCTTGTCGTGCATCTTCAGGGCGGTGGCCTTGTCGATGGATACCACCATGGCCTTGCCGATGAAGCCGCGACCTAGGAAGTGGCTCACGATGTCCTTGGCAACGGTCTCCAGGCGGTCGTCACGGGTAATGATGTGGTACTGGCGGTTCAACTCCCGATCAAACTTGGTCTGCTGGTCAGTGTCTAGGTCCGCTTCCTCGATCACACGGTAGATCTCTTCATTCAAATCCGGGTTGTTGAGTTCCAGAACGGGGGCCCGGTTTTCGTAGAAGAGCGGTACCGTTGCCCCGTCATCGATGGACTGCTGAAAGTCGTAGATGGAGACATAGTCACCGAAGACCTCACGGGTGCGCTCCTCTCCTGCGATCAAGGGGGTGCCCGTGAAGGCCAGGAACTGAGCCTTGGGTAGGGCGGCCCGCATGTTGAGGGCCAGGGTGTCGTACTGACTCCGGTGAGCCTCGTCCGTCAGAACGATCACATCAGGACGATCGCAGAGCAACTCGGCGGTCGTAAACTTGTGGACGAGGGTGAAGACATAACGGTGGTTCCCCCGCAGCAGGTCCCGGAGGTGGGAACCACTATTCGCGTGGCATTGGTCGCCCTCGACGTCCCCGACCGCCCCCACAGTCTTGAATGTCTTGGCGATCTGGTCGTCCAGCTCCACTCGGTCGGTGACGATCACGAAGGTCCAATTCCCCGCCAGCTTACGCATTACCTTCTGGGAGAAGAACACCATCGAGAAGCTCTTGCCACTGCCCTGGGTCTGCCAGAACACCCCGGCCCGGCCATGGCCCAGCTTTCGGGCCTCCAGCATGGAGCCGATAGCGTTGTTCACGCCCAGCACCTGGTGGTTCTGGCCCAGAACCTTCACCAGCCCCGCCTTGTGCTCGGAGAACAGGGTGAAGTTCTCCACCAGGTCCAGCAGGCGGCCCTTGTCGCAGGTGCCCCGGAACATCACTTCCATGGACACCCGGCGGGGCTCGTCCTCCCGCTCAATGCGCTTCCACTCCGACCAGCGGTCCCAGTCGGCGGTGAGGGAGCCCACCCGGCTATCCAGGCCGTTCGACGCAATGAGCAGGGCGTTGTACCAGAACAGGGCGGGGATCTGTGCCTTGTAGTGGGTGAGGTTCTCGTCGTAGGCATTGCGGGCCGGGACGCCGGGCTTCTTCAGTTCCACCACCACCCAGGGCAGGCCGTTGACGAAGCCCACCAGGTCGGGGCGGCAAGTGTAGAGGGCACCCGTCACGCTGAACTGGCTCACCAGCAAGAAGTCATTGTTGGCCGGGGTCTGCCAGTCAACCACCCGCAGGCGTTCGGTCTTCTGCCCCCCGTGCTCCCGGTCGGGGATTGAGACCTTGAGGCCCTCCTTGAGCAGCTGGTACACCTCCCGGTTGGCCGCCTCCAGGCTCATGGCCGATCGGTCGCGGGTCAGCTCGTCCAGGGCGGTGGTGATGGCCTCAGGTGGCAGGGCCAGATTTAGCTTGGTCAGGGCTGTACGCAGCCGCTCCACTAGCAGCACCTCGCCAGAGGTCTCGCGGCCCAGGGTGCCCCCCAGTCCGAAGGTCTCCTGCATCGCCGACACCGTCTGCCAGCCCAGGTCGGTGAAGAGCCCAATGGCGGGCTGCTCGACCAGCTGGTCCTCGGTATAGGCGTGGGGGCTCATGGCTAGGCGACCTCCACATTGATCTGGCCAGAGAGCAGACGGGGCAGAAGCAGGTCGCGGGTGCGGCGGAGGTTTTCAATTTGAAGGTGGAGCTTGTAGATCAGCCGAAAGCTGGGAGCGACGGCCATTGAAAATTGGTCAAGGACTTCACTGGGCGGCTGCGCAAGCTGGATATCGTCGAAACACCTTTCTTGCACACGTTGCCGGCCAGTTGCACCAGACATACTCTTGATGGCGACACCTCGAAATTCATCGCTTCGAGCAAGGCAATAGACGTACTCCGGCGTTAGGTCGTGTGACCTGAGGACGATGAACTCGGTCGATCCGAATGCGACCGCCCTTGCATCTGGGAGGAACTGAACGAACCCGGTCTTTCCGTTTTCCAGGCATGGGGTGATGCGGGCGAAGAGGGTGTCGCCGTTCTGGAATTTCGCACCACTGTTGCCCTCCCGCGACTCGATATCAGTGATGAGCATCAAGCCGTTCGAGAGGCATCCCATTGGAACGAAAGGCTTCTGGCCTTCGCGGGGAACTGTGACCCGTGGGTTGATGTGGACGCACTCCGGTAAGGTCCGGACCTCCCACCCCTTCGGAATCTCACCTAGCGACGAGGCGACAAAGGGGTGGCCCTCATGGCCGGGGAAGCGGAAGCTGATGAACCACTCGCGGTAGAGGGCGTGGGCCATGGCCTCAAGGATCTTGATGCGCCGATGGCTGTTCTCGATGAGTTCGTCGTAGGCCGACAGGATGCCCGCGATGCGCTGCTGGACGGGGAGCGGGGGGAGCTCGATCAGAAAGTCATCGAGAAAAGCCTCGAAGTTAAAATTGCTGATGCCTGTCGACTGCACCTGCCACTGAACGATCCGGCGATCTGACCAAGCAAGCTGAAAATGTGCCAGTAGAAACCGTGCGTGCACTACTTCGTGATCTGGCCTGATCTTCTTGCAGAAGGATGCCGGAATCACCGCTGATTTGAACCTCCTCAGCCGCTCAACATCAAGCAACAAACTGCGTCCAACTGGCTGATCCTTACTTCCTCCGGAGACCTCGAACACGATGTCACCCGGCGTGAGTGTTCGTGAACGTGCATTACTTTCTTTGTGATATCGAAAAGGAACGACGCTCGCATTGCCTGACTGCACTGCATCAAGATCGGTTCCACGAATGACAAATGCTGGGACAAAATGGTCTCGGTCTGGCGATTCCTTCCCCCACCCACCGCCGATGTAATCCTTGATGACCTGTCGGATGGATACTTGCATCACGCCCCCAGAATCCCCGCCACATTCGCGGCGATGATCTGCTCCAGTTCCCGGGCCTGGGCGTTAAGCAATTCCAGTTCTTCGTTAAGGGCCACCAACTGCTCCTTGAAGTTCTCGTCGCTGACCTCCTCGCCGGGGGCTACGCCCACATAGAGGCCAGGGTTGAGGGACAAGCCCTGAGCCTCGATCTCTGCCAGGGTGGCGGCCTTGCAGAGGCCGGGGACATCTGAGTAGGTGGGTTTCTTGCCGAAGACCTCCTTCAGCTTGGCCTCGGCCTCGGCCCCACCATGAGTGAGGTCCAGGGCCTCGCCCCGGTAAAGGCGTACCAGGTTGGCGATGAAGCCAATCTGGGCGGGGGACCAGTCCCGGTGGGCGCGGTCCACCTGCCGGTAGATGTGGCGAGCGTCGATGAAGAGCACCTGGTCCGCCCGCTTGGTCTTGGCCTTGCCCCGGTCCAGGAACCACAGGGTGACGGGTAGCGTGACGGTGTAGAACATGTTGGGGCCAACGGCCACCATCACATCCACGGCCTTAGCCTCGATGAGCTTCTGGCGTAGCACCTGCTCGGAGGACCGGGCGTCGGAAGCCGAGTTAGCCATGACGAACCCGGCGCGGCCCTGGGCGTTCAGACTTGAAAAGAACAATTGAATCCAGAGGTAATTGGCGTTGTCGGTACTTGGCAGACCGAAAGGGAAGCGGCGGCCTGGGCCGACCATGTCCTTCAGGCGTTCCTTGTCAACGGCGTTCACATTGAAGGGGGGGTTTGCGAGGACGAAGTCGAACTGGCCCGTGGCTGCATGGGGGTCGTCGTAGTAGCTGTTCACATTGCCGCCGTGGCGGATGTCGCCCTCCAGGCCGTGGACCGCCAGATTGAGGCGGCAGAGACGACCGGTCTCGTCGGTCTTCTCAACCCCGAAAATGGCCAGTTCGGCCGAGGGGTTCTTCTGGTGTTCGGCCACGAAGCGGGCGGACTGGACGAACATGCCCCCGGACCCACAGGCGGGATCGAGGATGCGGCCATGGAAGGGCTCGATGACCTCCGTGAGCAGGCGGACGATGCTGCTGGGGGTGTAGAACTCCCCGCCGCCCTGGCCCTCGCTCATGGCGAATTCGCCCAGGAAGTACTCGTAGATGCGGCCGAAGGCGTCGTAATCCAGCGTGACGGGGATCTCCGACATCTTCTTCAGCAACTGTTTCATCAAGCCGCTGGTGAATAGGTTGAAGGTCTTGGGCAAAACACCGGCCAGTTGGGGGTTCTGCTTCTCGATGTCGCGCATGGCCGCGTTGACCTTGGCCCCGATGTCGGAAGCCTCGGGCAGGTTCAGCAGGTGCTCGAAGCGGGCCTCGGGGCTGAGGTAGAGGACCCCGGCTGCGTGGTACGCGGTGGGATCGTCCACCCGGCTGCCCCGGCGGGAGGAGGACCCTTCCTTCTCCAGCGTGGCCCGCTGGGCCGTGAAACGGGCCTCGGCGAACCTTAGGAAGATCAGGCCGAGGATGGGGCCGGAGTACTGCTGGGCCTTGAGGTCCGAGTTGGCGCGGAACTGGTCCGCCGCAAGCCACAGGTTTCTCTCAAGCGTGGAGGTGGCGGCGTCTTTTTCAGAAGGGGCAATCCATTGCATGGTCGATTAGATCCCGATCAAAACCCCGACAGGGGCTGGGGTGACAGAAGGATGGCTGGAATAAAAAGGTATCAGGGTCGATTATGAAGAAACATCGGGGAAACCAAAGCAATTTCCTCCAAATCGATTGGTCAAAATTTGTCCATTCGAGTGACCTACACTGGCACCTGGGCTTGATGCCCATGAGGGACACCTCATACTAAACACAGCATGTAGAGCGGCCCCGTTGTGGGGTCCGGCAACCGAGCAAGCGCCGCGGTGCCATGGATCGCGAGATCCCATGTGCAGGAATCAACCTGAAAAGGAGCACCTATGACTGAGTATCTCTTCTCCTCTGAATCTGTGTCGGAAGGTCATCCGGACAAGGTCGCTGACCAACTGTCGGATGCCGTGCTGGATTGGTGCCTGGCGCGGGATCCTAAAGCCAAGGTGGCCTGCGAGGTTCTCATCGCCCATCGGAATCTGACCGTGGCGGGCGAGTTTCGCGCAGCCTATCCCAATCTCTTCCCGGAACTCCAGTCGGCCATCCCTGAACTGGCCCGTGAAGTTCTGCGGGGCATTGGCTACACCGCTGCCTCCGGATTCGACCCCGATGACTACACCCTTAACCTGGTCCTGAATGCGCAGAGTCTGGACATCAAGCGGGGCGTGGACCGCACCGATGGAGAGCTCGGAGCGGGAGACCAGGGACTCATGTTCGGCTACGCCTGCGATGAGACGCCTGAATTCATGCCACTGGCCCTGATGCTGTCCCATCGCCTGGTCGCCAGACAAGCCGAAGTGCGGAAATCCGGGAAGGTCCCCTTCCTGCGTCCTGACGCCAAGAGCCAGATAACCCTCAGCTACAAGGACGGGAAGCCTGCTGGTATTCACACTGTGGTCCTCTCCACCCAACATGATCCTGAGGTGTCGGACCAGGTTCTGCACGATGCCGTGCGGGAAGAAATCCTCTTGCCGGTGATTGGCAGTGAAGCGCTTGCCAAAGCCAGAGTCCTCATCAATCCAACAGGGCGATTTGTCACCGGGGGTCCAGAGGGGGATACCGGGCTGACTGGCCGGAAGATCATCGTCGATACCTACGGCGGTGCCTGTCCCCATGGCGGAGGAGCCTTCTCGGGGAAGGATCCCAGTAAGGTGGACCGCTCTGCCGCCTATGCAGCGCGATGGGTTGCGAAGCACTTTCTTGCGGCCGGGCTGGCGGATCGCTGCACGGTGCAGTTAGCCTATGCCATCGGTATCGCTCAGCCTGTGAGTCTTCGTGTGGACTTCCACGGCACCGGCCGAATTCCTGAGGAAGCCGCCACAAAGGTTGCCCAGGAAGTCTTCGACCTCCGGCCTTCGGCAATCATCAAGAGCCTCGACCTACAGCGGCCCCAATACCTTCCGACCGCAGCCTATGGTCATTTTGGCAGGGAGCATTCCGGGTTCCGGTGGGAAGCCTGTCCCATGGTCGAGGAGATCAGGTCAAAGCTGTCCTGAGTCCTGATCGTCGGGGATGACCGATTGACCCTGAATTTACATGAAGAGCGACCCCTAAGGGGTCCGGCAACCGAGCAAGACGCAACGGTGCCCTGGATCGCGAGATCCCATGCGCAGGAAACAACCTGAACAACGGAGGTAACCATGACCCCATCCCAACTAGTTCCTCTCGGAGCTGCCCACAGCACGTCCATGAAGCCCCATGGCATCAGGGCGGAGAACGCCGCTCAGATCCTCGACTGGATCAGGACTCGCGGAGGCCTGGCCGTATGGCACTCGACCAGTCGGAGCCAGCCAGGACTCTCCTGGACCTGCCCGCTGAACGACGAGCACGGCCAGCGGAAGGGGAAACCCTATCCTGCGTCTGAGGAGGAACCGAGGCGCATCATCACCAGCGCCGATGATGTGGTGGTCCACACCGATGTGGAGGTCAATCGCTTCCCGATCGAAGTCCAGCCGGGCAAACAGGGAAGCTTCATGAACTTGACCGACGCGAGCCGTGCCCTGATCGAGAGGGCCATCGCAGATGCCGGTGCAGATGCCTACCAATTGTTTGACGTGTCCACACATGAGGCTGTCATTTTTGCGCCAAATGGTGACAGCATGACGCTCACCGAGTGGGCCCAGGTGAACCCATGACTACCTCATCTGACATGGTGAAGCCGCCTCTGCGAAAGGGAGAGATGGCCGTGGAAGTTCGGGAAGTCCTACTGCATCGTGCGTGCCCTCGTGGTGCCACGCTTAGAATCAAAACCCTCCGGAGTTCAACATGAAACCGAATGTTGGCTTGGGCTTCATTCTCATCATCATCGGCATTGTCATTGCGGCAAAGGGCGAGGGTTGCAGCACAGGCATTGGAATCGGACTGATCCTCGGCGGCTTCACATGTTTCGCCGACACATCGGAAAAGAAGCTGGGGAAACCTGGAGATCAAGGCGTTGAAGCTGACAGCCTCTCCGCCAAGATAGCCGCTGCATCGGCTGAGGTAGCCGCTCTCACTGCCGAAGCGAAAGCGCTTTCTGCTGAAATAGCTGCCGTCTCAGCCGAGGTCGAGGCAACTGCCTCTCCTGAGGTTGCCCCGGTTTCTACTGAGATCTTGGTGCCTGCCTCTGTAGGGCTGATACCCGCCAAGGATCATGGCGAGCGACTCAATAATCGGAACATTGAAGCGACTGCCCACAGCACAACGCAATTGTGGTTGATTGGCGCATTCAGCGCGGCCACAGCCTTCTTTGCGACGGGTGTGGCTTTTCACCTTATTCACCATGAAAGGGGCGGCACTGCTGCCGGTCCTGCCATGTGGGTCAGTCTGGTGCTCACCATCATCTTCATCCACCGATACCGGAAGCAGAAGCAGGGTGGCAAGTAATCCGCCAAGCACCCTGCAAGGCTCAAAGGCCCTTCCTGGTATAGCCCAGGGTAATTTGGCTGTCAGATTTCGGTTATCCAAGATTTTAGGTTCATGGCTTATCTTGGCGGAGAACGGTCAAAAACCCCTTCATGTGCCACATGATTTGCGCCAAATATTTCCTGTTGGGTTATAAAGTATTCCTTATTAGTTATATT
>TBL_comb48_EPIDRAFT_1002960_pt1 | contig 11538 bp, 12 predicted proteins | sample TroBogEpilimnion_37_FD_10681 | JGI IMG/M metagenome (IMG submission 10681)
TGACAAAACTTGAATTTTCCACAGCCGGGACTGGCCCGGACTGACGAAACTTGAATTTTCCACAGCCGGGACTGGCCCGGACTGACAAAACTTGAATTTTCCACAGCCGGGACTGGCCCGGACTGACCAAACTGGCCCGGAATGACCCAACCGGCCGTTACCCGCCGCTCCTGTCTTAATTCAAACCCGTGCATGCCCCGCGTGCACAAACCCGATCAAATCGGGGAGGGGCCTGACCTGGTGTTGCGTTTTGCCACGGACGTTGGGACTTGCCACCCTCGCCAGACCAGACATGCCCACCAGAGTCCTAGCGCACGGCACCGCCCCCTCCTGCACGGGCGCCGACCTTGAGCCAGGCGTGTTCGAGACCGACGTGCAGCCGCGCGGCCAGTTCCTGATCGACTTAGAATTTCTCTCGCGCTACACCCTGTCAGGTTTCGTGTGCGTGTATGCGCGCGAGCCCGCATACATGGAAGCGCTGGCGGGGCTCTTCCCGTGGCTGCACTTTCACGTGTATGAGGCGAGGCAGGAGAGCGAATACGACCCCGAGCACGCGGCCATGTTCAGCGCCGTGACCGCCGCGACCAAGGGAAATGTCACGCGCTGGAGCGGGAAGCTGGACAAGGCCATGGCCGTGGTGTACGGCGGGCGGGAGCGGGCGCAGTCGCTGGTGCTGGTCTGCCACGGCATGAGCCTGGATGGGCAGCTCCTGATGCATGTACAGTGCAAGGCGCAGGCATCCCTGTTCGACATAGCCGACATGCCGGCCAACTACATAGAGGGCGAGCTGCTCCTGCCCATGTTTGTGGGGAGGGGCAAATTTCTCGTGCACCTGGTGGGCAGGATGTACGGCAAGGCGTGCGTGTACGACCCGTCCATCCTGCAGGAGGAGGTGGGCTTCGCGCAGGCGGTCCTGCGGGCGACCGAGGCGTACGATCGTGAGTGCCAGGACCTGATCCTCACGTCCTACGCCCAGCGCTTCTGCGGGCTGCTGGGCCAGAGCCAGATCATGGCCGAGACCCTGGCGCGTCTGGCGCTGGAGGGGGCCTGCCCGGCCTGACTCGAAAACAGAGCTTGAAGGGGCCTGCCCGGCCTGACTCGAAAACAGAGCTTGAAGGGGCCTGCCCGGCCTGACCCCAAAACGGAGCATGGCAAGCGGTATTTAACGGGGGAGGCGCGAGGGGCGGGCCAAGTCAAGTCAGACAACATGGACCGCGCAAACTCCTCGAACTTCTCCTACGATATGCAGTATGTGGACCAAGAGCTCCGTGAGGCCCTGAGAACAATCGCTGTGCAGGACGACCAGGAGTGGCAGAAGCAGGAAAACGACCAGTTTGATCAGGACACCGAGATGGCCATCCAGGCCAGCCTCGCCCTACTCTCGGAAGGCTGCCCGTCGGAAGGCGGTGCTGAGTATGAGGAGGCCGGCGTCGACCCTGACACCCGCGTGTGCGTGTCTGGACAGGCCGCGAGGCATGCCCAAACGTACATGCCGTATGCTGAGTACCCGCTCTTTGACGGGTATGCCTATGGCGTGGCCTCGAGTGGGCCTGCCTACGGTGCGGCCTCGAGTGGGCCTGCCTACGGTGCGGCCTCGAGTGGGCCTGCCTACGGTGCGGCCTCGAGTGGGCCTGCCTACGGTGCGGCCTCGAGTGGGCCTGCCTATGGGGCTGCTAAGTTCACGCCCTCCAGTGAGGCTGGCTTTGGCATGCCCTCAGTGGATGGCCAAGCAGTCGAGAACGTGGACGAGCCTCCCTCTCTTTTGGATCCGGAGGCGGACGATTATGAGCTGTTGCAGGCCATTAAGAAGTCCAAACAGGCTCAACTTGAGGGCATGCGCGCTCTCCAGATGGCGCACGAGGCCCTTGGGGATTTCGGGGCTAAGGGCGAGGACATGATGGAGACGGATATTATCGGGGATGAGATCGATGCATTTCTTTCGCTCAAGACCCTGACGCCCGATCAGGTTGTGGAAAAGCTTTTGGCTGTGAAGGGAACCCTGACGTACAATCTCATCATGCTCCGGGTCGAGCAGAACACCATCTACGGGATGGACCCGAGCTTTCGCGGGCTGCTCTTGGACATGTTCGGCCCCTTCCTGGGCTAGCGCGTTGGCCTCGCCTTTGGCCAGCACGGCTCGCGTTGTCCTGCATTAAACCGCAAGTAACGCATGCACGCGTTTGAACCCGCGCCCGGGGTCTCGCGCATATATACCACGCCAAACGCGCCCCTTCAGGCCGTACACCGCGAACAAAACAAAGAAAATCGCTTATGATGCCAACCATGCGGCCTGTCTTTTTGGACCGCGCGGGTTCGAGCCCCCTCAGGTCGGGTTCGAGCCCTCAGGCCCATCCTCGATGCATGCGTTGAGCACGCGGAACAGGGTCTCCAGCCGTCTCAGATCCTCGCTCTCGACGGACTCGGCCGCCCAGAGTGCCGAGCCGTAGTTCCACGCGAACCAGTCCGCCCTAACGAGGTGATGGAAGTGGCATTCCACATCGTAGACCGGGTTCGAGCAGGACACGTGCATCCCGATCTGCTCCATGCCCTCGGCCACGCCCGTGAGGACGGTCAGGCCCAGGCCAGCCACGACCGGCTCGAACCAGGCCTTGAACCGGCACCGCTCGCCCTCCACAGCCTCCTCATCGTCCGGGGCGCGCCCGCTGAGCCGGCAAGACAGGCAGGCGCACCTGGGGGCCTGGAAGCCGTAGAGGTTGGCCTCGATCATGAGCTGCTGGAGGGCCTGGTCGTTGTGGTCCTTCCAGAAGAGCTGGAGGCGGAGGGCGTCGTTTTCGCGCAGCAGGCTCTCCACCGTGTGGGCCTGCGCGCGCTCGCCCTCCGTCGTGGGTGTCAACTGCATGGGCTCGTCTTCTGTTGGGGCCGCTGGCATGTCCGTGTTTTGGGGCTGGCCTGGGCAGGTGCGGCAGCGCGTGTTTGAGCTGCTTTTTTCAAACCCGTGCAGGTCGCATAAGGCCGCGCGCGAGCAAACCCGGCCAAACCCGAGCAAATCCGAGCAAATTCGAGCAAACCAGACCAAACTCGAGCATGGAAGCGCATGACGAAGCAAGCAAGGCCAAAAGCACGGACGGGCGGGACGAGCTGACCAAGCGGCTGAGGGTGCTCAAGGCGGGGCTGGAGAGGCGTGGCGTGACCGAGGCGGACGCCATGGCCTACTTCGGGAGCATGGCGGGCAAGTGCCGGGACGTGCAGGCGTGCTCCTGCCGCGGCCACGAGCTGGGGCCCGTCCCGCTGCCTCCCGGGCGCATGTGCCGGCGCGTGTTCGGCGAGCGGCTGCAGGACATCCTGACCAAGATGGAGCTGGTAGGGGGAAAGGTCGAGCGGTGCCGGGCCTACAACGCGCAGCTCGCGGCGCACGAGGTGGGGCTGGGCTTCATGGACGGCAACGAGGAGACGGTGCGCGCGCTCAAGCGGACGCGGGCGGAGGCGGGCGTGGTCGAGACGCACGAGAAGGGCCTGTACCTCAAGCTGATGGGCGAGCGGGCCGAGCTGCTCCTGAAGTGGGAGCCCATCGACGTGGACGAGTTCCACGCCTTCTGCTCGGCCAGCATCAAGGAGATGCTCGACATCAGCCAGGCGCTCAAGGCCCCGCACGTCCCCCTTCCCGTCAAGTACCTGGACCTGTGACGGGCCGGGCCGGTGAAAAATGTTGTGGGGACGTGCCCCCTGCAGTAAATTCAAACGCGTGCACCCTGCCTCCTCGCGCGCGGGCCAGCAAAAAAGGGCGTGAACGCGCGCTGGGGCCCGCGCGGTGTGAGTCGGACATCTCCCATGCAGGACAGTGTAGAGGCCGATTTCGCGTGCAGCCGCAACGGGTGCATGTTCACTGGCTATTACGGGAACGCCAAGGACGGCACCGGGGGGCCCATCGGCTCCCTGCTGCTGTGCGTGAACAACACGCGCATCCCGTGCAAGGTGGAGGGCATGGAGACCCAGAAGATGATCCAGTTCACGGTCGTGAACGTGCGCAAGCTGGGCTGGGGCTACGCTCCCTGGTGCGCCCGTGCGTTCGCGTGCTCCAGCGAGGCGAGCTGACCGTTCGCGCGGCGCAGGAAGAGGCCCGCGGCGGGCAAGGGCGCCAAGTCGAGCAAGGACGAGAACACCAAGGACCTGTTCGAGCAGGACGGGTGGGCCAAGAACGAGGTCACGATGGAGAAGGTCATGTCGGTGAGGCCCTCCCGCCGGCCAAACGTGCGCCTGCCCCCTTGTGCTGTGCTGACAGCCTGCCCGGCAGAGCGTGCGCATGTACTCGTTCGCCAAGGAGGGCCAGAACAAGGGCGAGAGGAGCGAGGAATCGGTCGTGGTCAAGAGCGGGACCACCTTCCGGATCTCCCTCAAGGACTTCATGTTCGAGTCCAAGAAGTCCGACAGCCAGCAGGTTTTCCCTCCTGACCTGGACGAGATCCCGGCCTTCAGCGCGGTGGAGATCATGATCACCCCGTCCAACGCCGGGCACTTCAACGAGGGCTACGGGTTCAACATCGGGCGCATCCGGCCGTGCGAGTTCTCGCTCTACTCCCTCCAGACCCCCCTCGGGCTCTCGCTGCTCCCGCCCAGCTACGAGGAGAGCGTGGCCATTGCCGAGACAGAGGCCGAGGCCAACCCGGGGCTGCGCAAGATCCTGGACGCCAAGAACACTGGCTTCTTCGGGCGCGCCACGCAGGGATCGTACGTGGTCAAGTACAGCGACGACGTGTACAGATTCGTCGGGCCCAAGACCGACCCCAACGACCCCGACTCCACGCACCTCAACGTGCTCTCGGGCGGGGTGTACGCCGTGGACATCCGCAAGGACGTGCTGTTCCGCTTCACCAACGCGGTGGGGCTGGACGAGGAGGAGAACGCGCGCTACGCCTGCTGCCTGCTCGACCTCGCGTCCGCCGCGGGGGCGCTCGACTTCTACGTGGCCCACAACGAGTACCTCCTGCGCACGGACCCGAACCGCAGCCCGTTTGTGGGCGTGCCCCTCATCGACACCAAGGCCCTGCTCCGGTGCGTGCAGCCGCAGGGCGGGGCCGACACCTTCAGCCTGCCGTTCCCGTTCCCGCCGCTCGAGGGGCCCCGGCTCTGTCTGGACCTCCAGCGGGCGTCGTGCGAGGACGGGCCGGCCCTGGCGTGCCCCGACCTGGTGCTGTGCACAGACGGCGCGAGGTTCAAGTGCGGCTACGGCCTGACCCTGCGCGACGAGGGCGACCCTGACATCCTGAACTTCTTCTTCGTCCCCAAGCGCGTCGGCACGGGGTCGGGCAGCGCGGGCGCCCTCGAGCGCACCGACTACCGGAGCGTCAAACGCGCGCGCGTGGAGCCCTGAGTAGGCGTTTAGCTGCGTTTATACGCGCGAGTAAAGATGCGCGTCAGCGGCCAGCCCGTGGCATGATGCATGCGCGCGAGTCCATCTCAAAAATCGACGTCGTCGGGTACCATGGCTTTCTTGGGATCCGGTACGACGGGGGCAGGAGCGGGGTCTGGCTTTCCCTTGGTGACGGGATCAGGGTTTGGCTTCCCCTGGGTGACGGGATCAGGGGCTTGCTTTCCCTTGGTGTCAGGAGCGGCCTCGTGAGCTGGAACAGACGAACCCTTCTGAGTCTTGGGCCTTTTGGCACTGCCCGTTTGAACTTTTTGGGCCCTCTTCTTCGGGTTTTTTTCGGGGTCATGGGTCTCTTTGTCTTCGGTGTCCAAGTCGCGTACGAGAGTCGTATCAACAGGTTTCGCCTCCTTGTCCTTGGCGTCCGGCTTGATAACTCCAGACCCACCCTCGTGTCCTCCCGTCTTGATAGTACCGGCCACTTCCTCCTCGAAATCCTTTAGAAGGCCCGGGTCAAGGATTATAGGCGTAGACTTCACATGCACCATAGGCTTGGAAGAGCGAATGGTCCTGACAAAGTCGTTCACCGTTTGCGGTACGACGGCCAAGGAGGCCTGGACATGGCTTTCCTGCTCGCTCCAGCTGCTCACAATGTTGGCATTCACGTTTTTGATTTTTTTTATCAATGCGATCATGTTTTGTTTGACCTCGTTTTTGTGTTGGTCAGAAACTGGATGGCCTGTTATCATCGTGTTCACCGCCGTCATCAGGTTCTTTACAGCATCGAGTTCGGCGGTCTGTTCGACTTGTACCATGCTCATGAAGGCGTGCGTGTTGCTATTGCTCTGTTCCTCCAACGCGCCCAAGATGGAGGCCATGGATGCCTGGAAAGTCTCGGTTTCAAGTTGGATGTCGCGTGTGCCCGTGGATGGTTGCATGAATTCACTCAAACCGTACGGATCCTCATCGTCCTTCACATGCCCAGTCTCGCCCCTCTCATGCTCCTGTGGCTCATCCTGAACGAAACGAGTCCCTGAGTCTTCAACCATGTCCTTTACTTCCTCTTGATGGCCCATGTCTTGCTCGCGCCATTCCTGCCTGCCAGTTGCAGTACGTGGGTTCCAGAACTCCTCGTTCATCCCCCAAGCCCTCTCTTGCATGCCCCGCCCCTCCTGTTGGAAGGACGAAGCCTGTAAGTGACCGCGGCCACTATTGGCTTCCTCTAGTTTGGCCTGAACGTTCCTGTCGATCTCCGCAAACCGGTTGTGCAGGTCGATTTTCGAACGCTCCTGTTTGACGTTTTGGATCGGCCCAGCCTGTGTGGTCATGCTCGGGCGAAGGGCAGACTGGATGGTCATGCTCGGGCGAAGGGCAGACTGGATGGTCATGCTCGGGCGAAGGGCAGACTGGATGGTCATGCTCGGGCGAAGGGCAGACTGGATGGTCATGCTGGGGCGAGGAGTAAGGTTCAGGTTCAACTTATCCATGTCCTCGTCGATGCGCAACGACTTCCAAACTCTCTGGATGTCAGGGTGTTGGATCACGTTCGTAAACAAGGTCCGGGCCATGTAAGCATTCGCCTTCTGAAATGTGGTCATCAACCGCTCCATCCCGTTCACGAACGCCCGTGCGTTGCTCGCGTTCAGGTTGCTGGAATAATCCTTGTACAGTGTTTGCAGCTGGACGGGATCCGGATTGCAATTATACTCAATGACGAGCGTCGTCGCTAATTGGTTACCTGGATTCGAGATGCTCTGGACACTCAAGAGGTCTTCCCACTTCAACATTCGTGTGATGGCTGGCTGCTTTGGTTGGCGCGCGCGTTGTGCCTCTCTTTATATAGAAACAAGGCGTGCGTTTTCTGGCGAGCGTGGGATGTGGCTGGGACCGGCGCGACGGGATGAAGCTCGTGGACATGGACGGCGTGGAGCTGGTGCACAGCGGGTGGGAGTGGGAATACCCCGAGCCGCCGTGCAGCCGCGAGATGATCCGGCACCTCGAGAAGAACGAGCGCTTCGTGACGTGGCTCCAGCCCAGGAGCGGGCGGGTGCAGGACCAGTTCCCCGCGATCCGGACGCGCCACGGCTACTGCACGATGAGCCTGCGCATGATGAAGGCCGTCTGGTGAGCATGCCCATTCTAGCCGGAGCCTGGCAAGGCTGACCCCGCCGGCGTGCAGGCGGCACGTGCGCCTGCGCAAGGGCTTCGTCAACGAGGAGCGCGCGCCGTACGGGGGCCTGAAGCTCCGGATCCCCACCACGCTCTTCGTCGAGAAGATGCGCACGCAGACGCGCTTCAACGTGAGTTTCCGGCGTGCGGGGCGCGTGGCCTGTGTGCGTGTATTAAAGCCCTTCGCGCCGGCAGCTGATGCGCATGGACCCGGACAAGGCCGCTGGCAAGGAGCGCAAGACCATCCAGAACGCGTCCTCCAAGGTCAACCTGGTGGTCCAGCGCATGCTCCTGCCGCTGCTGGACGCGCCCATGCGCTCGCATGTGGTGTTCGACGGGGACGGGGAGCACATGGAGATCGCCCTGCTGGACCACATGAGCGCCACGCGGCCCGACCTGGTGGCCGACGAGGGCCGCTTCCTGGAGCACTTCCAGGAGCTGTTCAAGCGGTACCTCGGGGCCACGCCGGCCTAATGGAAGCTGCCTAATTACGTGACCGGCTCGACCGTCGCCATGAAGGCCTCGATCTGCTTGCGCGACTGCTGGAGGGTCGCGCCGAGCTCGCTCCGCTCGTGCAGGCACGAGCACACCTCGAGGATCCGGTCGATCTTGCCGAGCATGTCCGTGCACCGGCCCAGGGCCTCCTGGCTGCGCTGGAACCCCTCGCGGGTCCGCTGCTGGGAGGCCTGGAGCTTGCCCTTGACCAGCTCGGCGTCCTGCAGCCCCTGGCGCGCGGCGGCCTGCTCGGCCTCCAGGCGCTTGCACGCGGCGCGGGCCTCGGCGAGCTCTGCGCTGGCCTTGCCGTCCTTGCGGAGGGACTTGAGCTGGGTCCGGGCCGCCGCGAGGTCCTCCTGCAGGGCCTTCACCGCCTTGTCCTGGGCCTGCACGGCGTCGGCCTTGGCGCGCAGCTCCGTGTTGGCCTCGCGCGCCGCGGCCAGGCGGGCCTCGCACTTGGCCAGCTTCCGCTCGAACTCCTCGCGCCCCGAGCCCGCCTCCTGCGCCTTGGCCAGCTGGGTCTGGCACTTGGCCAGCTGCCGCTCGAGCTCCTCGCGCCCTGAGCCCGCCTCCTGCGCCTTGGCCAGCCGGGTCTGGCACTTGGCCAGCTGCTGCTGGAGCTCCTGCCCGGCGGAGCGCGCCTCCGCCAGCTTGGCCGCCTTCCGCTCCAGCCGCCGCTCGAGCTCGGCGTGCGCGGCCTGGGCCTTGGCCAGCGCGGCCTCGGCCCGCTCGCGCCGCGCCTGCTCGGCCGCCAGGTCCGCGCGCGCCTTGGCCAGGTGCGACATGCTCTGCTCCCGGACGCTCTCGAGCCGGCGCCTGAGGGCCTCCATGGCCGCCTGGGCCTGGCCCGCGACCTCGCCCGCGGGATGGGCCTTGACCGCCGTCTGGGGCCTGGCCGTGCGCGGCCGGGGCTCGTCGGGGGCGCGCGCCGCTTGGCGGGCCTGCCAGCGCTCGCTCTTCTCCATCGCGGCCCGGTAGATCTTGGCGAACTCCGCGCCCAGGGGGTCGTGCGACGCCTGGCCGTTGGCGGGCGCGTGCGGGGCGGGGGTCTCGTTGGTGTGCATGGTTTGGCGCGGGTGTACCGGGTACAAATTCATGCCGCCCGGCCACCCGCCAGCGGTTTATATACCGTGCGGGCAGGCCCGTATCCCCCGGCCCGGCGGTCCAGGGCGCGTTCACGTCTACACCGCGACGAGGCCCGGGCCCTCCAGCGTGGGCGCGTTGAGGCCGTACTGCGAGGTGGACTGGAGCCACTTGCTCGAGTCGCCCAGGTACACGTTCATGAACTCGAAGAACCCGACCATGGCCAGCACGAACGCGTAGACGACGTAGAGCCCGCAGAACAGGCTGAGCACGCCCTCGTGCCGGCGCAGGGCCGGGGCCGAGTTGACGGCGAGCAGCGAGACCACCGCCAGCAACACGAACAGGATGGGCAGGGTCGACATGAAGGGCGCGTTGTGGTTGTAGTTGTACGGGGCCAGCCACGCGAAGAACGGGATGAGCCCCATGACCACCGACGAGAGCACCACCGAGAGGTAGGCGCCCTTGGTCCGGTACAGGGTCTTGATCTCGGGCCGGTCGTGCTTCTCCCACAGCCCGAGGAAGTACCAGGCCAGCCCCATGTACATCTGCGCCACGCCCGTGGCCTTGAGCGTCTCGGTGAGCAGCCACCCGTAGTTGCCCACGCCGCTGTACAGGAGGGTCAGGACGGTCACGCTCACGTAGATCAGCGTGAAGAAGGCCGGGTGGATGAACGGGCGCCACGTGGACGGCGGGAGCATCAGGTCGTACCACACGAGCTGCACGATCGCGGGGATGTACATGGCGGCGATGAGCCCCTGCATCCCCGTGTAGTAGAGCGCGTAGACCAGGAGCATGAGCAGGAAGAACACGAACGACAGGGCCGTCGACACGCGGATGGGGATGTGCGGCAGCCAGGACCCGTCGTCCTCGTAGTGCTGGAGGACGAGTGCCGCCACGTTGAGCAGGACCGCCAGCGAGACCTGCAGGTGGATGGCCGACCCCTGGATCGAGTAGTTGTTCTTGGCCACCGACGCCTGGTACGGGTTGTGCAGGATGAAGCGGGCGTCGGCGATCGCTGTGTTGAGGTAGTCGTACGGGCGGTCGCTGCTCGAGGCCGGGTTCGCGCCGTCGACGAGGCTCTTGCCCGCCACGTACGTGAGCGCCGGGTTGGTCGGGCTGGTCGCGTTGTAGGCCAGGCCCGCCACGAGCCGCGCGAGGAGCGTGCAGGTCTGGGACCGGAGCGTGCCGGGCGTGCTCGCGTACTGGGGGTTCGTGATGGGCGCGCACCCCGAGGGGCCCAGGATGGCGTTCTGGAGGTTCTGGCGCTTGAGCAGGCACGCGCCGGTGGTGTCCGCGCTCAGGTTGGTCATGGCCTGGCACGGGTCGCCGGGCGTGAACCACAGGGCCTGCCACGCGCTGCCGGGGTCTTTGTAGGTGTTGAGCATGACGTACGGGTGGAATGTGGCGATCGCGTTGGCGATGGAGTCGTTCGCCACGTAGCTGTGTATGCAGATCGCGAACACGGCGAGCAGCCCCGCGATTATCAAGTGCGTGACGAGGAACCTCATTCGGGCGCGGGGGCCTGGCATCGGCTTTAATACTGGCGCGGCGGGCGCTGTTTGGACGCTGCCCCCTGTGCAGGCTCTAGCGTACTCAAGGCTCGCCCCGGATCGGCGCCGGCGTGTTCTAGGCCGCTCATGGCTCGGCGTCGTCGTACTCCGGCCGGCCCGACGCGCCCGTGCGGAACCCGTAGCAGGGCTGGAGGGGGTCCGGCGGCCGCGCGCACGTCCAGTAGGCCAGGAGCCAGTTGGTGTTGCGGACCGTGCACGCCACCCGCGCGCGGCTCGGGAGCGAGGCCTTGACCCGCTCCGACAGCTTGGAGGCCCGCAGCTCGTCCAGCACCGCCGGCAGCGCGCGCGCCCGGGCGTGGTTCTGGTACTTGGTCCGGTACACCAGCCCCACGAGCCGGTCCGCCGCCCCGTCCACCGCCAGCGCCTCGCTCGCCGGGTCGTACACCGCCGCCAGCGTGCCCCAGAGGTCGGGCAGGAACCCGAAGAGGGCCCGCCCGCTCAGGAGGGGCAGGCCGCGTGAGAAGTCCGTGCCCGTCAGCCCGACCAGCGCCAGCAGCATCGCCATCTCGTGGCCCCGGTGCGACGGGAGCAGCACCCGCCCCGCGCTCTGGGCCACCGCCTGCAGCAGCCCCTCGTACAGCGCGGGGATGTCCACGTACTCGTACGTCCTCGGCGCCCGCTTGGGCTTGGCGTCGGGCGTCTTGCGCTTCCGGCCCTCCGCGTCGGGCTTGGCGTCGGCCTTGGCGTCGGCCTTGGCGTCGGGCGTCTTGAGCTCCAGCCGGTACACGCTCACCCTCGGCGGGCACGCCCCGCGCCGCACGCACAGCTCGTGGTGCCGGAGCGCGATCGCCACGCTGTCTCCGTCGATCGAGTCCACCAGGAGGGTCGCGTGCATGTCGGCGTACCGTGGGAACTTGACGTCCGCCTCGCCCAGCGGCTCCAGGTCGTCCAGGTCCG
>TBL_comb48_EPIDRAFT_1002961_pt1 | contig 11536 bp, 9 predicted proteins | sample TroBogEpilimnion_37_FD_10681 | JGI IMG/M metagenome (IMG submission 10681)
TGACCATGCCTCAAAGATTGCGCAGGAGGTTATCTATCTTGTGACCGGTGAACTTGTCAAGCACAAGGATTCCCGTGATGATTAATAAATAAAGCCACGGCGAACAATGGTGATTGTTCAAGGAATAAACTGCTGAGCCTTAAGGGATCCCCGAAAAAGGCTGACGGTGATTTTAATTGTTCGAGTAACGAGCTGACTTCTCTCAAAAGGGGGCCTGAAAAAGTCAAGGGGGATTTTGATTGTTCATCAAACCAGTTAACATCTCTTAAGGGGGGCCCGAAAAAAGTTAAAGGATATTTCAATTGCTCCGGGAATCAGCTGACATCCCTTGAGTGCGGGCTGAAGAAGGTTGAAGGAGATTTTATCTGTTCAGATAATGCCATGCCTTTGACTGAAGAACAAGTTCGATCGGCTTTCCAGATAAAAGGAATCATTTTAGCTGAATAACAGTACCCATCGGGCTCAGCTGGGTTCAAATCATCCTGTCAGAATTGGCTGTTCAGGCATGCGCACTGGGGGGCGGGTAAGGTTTTTCAAACCTGTTATAAGCCACGGTGATGCCGATGGCGAACAACATGGCTCCTGCCCCGAGCAGTACATTGAAATACGGCGGCGCCGTCAGGGCGAGCCTGATAACTACCGTAGCGATTGCAAAACCCGAATTCCGGAAAACGATCGGGTAGTTCGAGCTGTACCGCAATGAAATAAGTACCAGCAGCACGTCGCTGTAGACGAGGATCGTGTAGAATAACGAAAAGAAGTTGTCGGTGGCGGTTCCATTCAGGTATCTGGACCCGTCGACGATTCCGATGATGATGAACAGAATCAGGAGCAGCAGGGCGACGATTTTCTTGGAGGCGATGAAGTCCGCTGCAACTCCCGTATTCGGGCTGATAGCCCGATGTTGCTGCAGTTTGTAGTACAGGCCAAGCAGCAGGAAGATAGCCAGGCCGCCACCAGCATTGGAGAGCATGTGCATCAATGGCTTCAATGACTGTTCCCAGATGAGCGGTTCGCTGAAATCGACGATCTCCTTGAAGGAGTGGCGGAGAAGAATGAGCGAGAGGATTTCGAATTGCTTGCCGACCGATACGGAAACCGATTTGGCGAGGCTGAACACCAGCCCGAAGACTTCGAGACCGAGCAGCATGGAAAACGCCACGTTGATGGCATAATAGTGGTTTGTCGGCAAGAGTCCGGCTATCCCTTTGGGCAACAGCCCCTGACGGGCAAGTTCGATCAGCGCAAGCGACGTCAGAAACACCATGATCAAGAAGTTCGCTGCAAAACGCTCTGTGCGCTTGTGCTCCCAGAATTGCTCCAGCGAATCGTACATAGAGAAGATCCGCCTGAAAATAACTATCATACCATCATTTTTGTTGTGGAGGCCTCAAGCAAGTCTGCGGCTATCACTGCCGAATTTTCCCGCCGCGGTACAAAAATAGCGAAACCCGGTCATTCTTCCTGATGGCCTCCTTGACCGACTCGGCATTCTTTTCGCATCGAAGCAGTGTTTTCCATGACAGCAGGTGCCGTTTCTCGTGAAAATCGGAATTGGCGACGTAATTGAACTTTTTCAGGCCGACGACGTTGAACAGGTCATCCCTGTTGGCAACCTCCCAGGCATCGAAGAGGGTTGCATACCGTTCGTGGTTTTCCCAGAGGTGGAACGAAGGATCGTCGCCGGAATGGTTCCTGAAATAAGGATGGCAGGCAACCGATATCCCCTGCTGCCTCCTTATGGCCTGAATGATCTCCTCTACGGTAAGATCGGGGGAGATGTACTCTTTGATATCCAGTGCCAGAATGTGGTAACGGTCGGTGTTGTTGGTCAGTTCGACGCCGGGGATCAGCAGCATGCCGTATCTCTCCCACGCCCTCCTGGCCGCCTCCCACAAAGCCTCCTGATAGGCGCTGAATTGCGATCTGTCCATAACCTGAAGTTCCAAAACAGGACGTCCGTACCTTTTTATGCTTTCACTATCGAGCACATGATCGGTGATGGCGATCACATCGAACCCATTCTCTCCATATAGGGAGACAACGTTGTCGAGCGAATACTTCCCGTCACTCCATGTCGTATGGATGTGGAAATCACAGTAAAGCCATTGCATGGGCATTCTNATAAGGTTGAGCCGAAATGTAGCACANGGAAGGTTGANGGTTCGTGCCAGATGCGTGAACACTTTGAAAACTTATCTGCACTGGTGNGGTATCTGGGACTCCGGTGATGTGAAGATCTCTCTTTTCTTTTAATGAAGTCGTTTTTTNTGTGTAAAAAACATTTGTCATTACTTTTTTTAAGTAATATACCGCTATTCCAGCAACCTAATTCGTTACCAGTGCCAAAAAGAATCGTTGATCGCTACGAGCATACTGTTGATGGTCTTGTTATCGTTGATGTGGCCGCAAGACGTGTAGAGGATCTTTATGAGGATTTCGACAAAACTGCTCCTTACCACAAAAAGGATCTTGATGAAGATCTAGCCTATTATCTCACAGAGTGTGTGCGTGAAATAGGGCGGGTTGATTTTGTGATCCGCTTTATGTTTGAGCGTTATCCTTCTGAGGAGTTCATGAAGCGGGTGCGTACCAGTGTCCATAAATTTTTTATCTACCAGCGTGAACTCGAAATTGGAGCGATGAACAAGATGCTGAGAACTGCAGCCACACTTCTCGTTATTGGTGTCATCATTCTCGGCCTCTCTTTGTGGGTCAATCATCTCTTGACTGTAGGCGGCACTCCCTCATTTCTCAAAACTGTTTTTGCCGAAGGGCTTACCATTGTGGCATGGGTTTCGGTATGGGAGGCACTTGCAACATTTTTGCTTAACTGGCCTCAGCATCTCTTCCGCATTGGGCTCTTCAGGAAAATCGCTGAAGCACCCGTGCAGTTTCAATTGCCTTCGGAGCCTCGTTCCGGAGGATCTGATGCCCAGGCAGGAAGTTAGCTGACTATCGATTTATATGCAAAACCTTTGCAGGCGCAAAACCATTAAAGAAAGTCGATGAGGCGTGACTGTAGGCTCCAATATTTTCACTGTAGAGTAAATCCCCTATCGAAAGGTCTACGGGCAAGAGATTGGCCAACGTAATTGTGTCCAGCGCATCACAGGTTGGGCCATAAACCGCACACATGTTCTCATTGCCTTCTTTGAAGGCTTTTAGGGGATATTGGCAGTGATCAAAAATTATCCCTGAAAAAGTATGATAGACCCCGTCATTTACATAATAACATTTCTTACCATCACGATATGCTGTCCCAATAATCTCCATTACGACGCAGGCGGCAGTTGCCACTAAAAATCTTCCGGGTTCGGCTATGATTTCAATGTCTGGGGGAAAGAGTCTGTCAAATTCGGAATTGAGCATTATTGCAAGATCAGCAAAAGGTTGTACATTTTTGTCATAGGGAGCGGGAAACCCGCCGCCTATATCAAGAATTTTAACCTCGTTATACCCTCTATCCCACGATTCTTTGAAAATATTGGCTGCCAGATTAAGGGCCTGAATATAATTCTGGAAATTTGTGCATTGACTGCCTACATGGAAGCTTAAACCTTCAACCACCAGTCCTCTCTGAAAAGCTTTGCCTATAAGATCAACAGCTTCTCCAGGATCTGCACCGAATTTGGAAGAAAGCTCTACCATAGCTCCAGTATTAGGAACTTTTATTCGTAAAACAAGACCAGCGTTCGGTGCATAGGCAGCGATTTTCGCTATTTCATCTTCATTATCAAACGTGACCAGCGGCTTATAGCGGTCGAGTTCCTTTAACGTAGGTATCGGCTTTATCGGATTCGCATAGATGATTTTATCCCAGATAAAATCCTGCTGCTCTTCAGGTGTCAGGCTTTTAATATTTTCATAGACATTGAGAAACTCCGGCATTGATGCCACATCAAAGCTGGCTCCAGCGTCATAGAACGTTTTAACTATTTCTGCGGCTGAGTTTGCTTTGACAGCGTAATAGGCCTGAACCCTTGGAAGATGCTGCTTAAACTCACGGTAATTAGCACGCAGAATTTCGTGGTCTACCACAAACAAAGGTGTTCCATGCTCTATAGCCAATTGTTTTAAATGTTGAGGGTCCATCAGGTGTATCCTGTTTTAATCATTATCGGTAATAAGGAAGTTCTTAAACTGCCATGGATCGGTTTCATCAATGTCAGGGTTATTAAACCCTGCAAAAAAGTTGGGATTGTATTTTAAAGGTGTCCAATCAGAAGCTTTTGATATGAAGTTGCCAAGATATGGCTTTGAAATTCCGAGGATATACTCATGATCGATATTATCCGGTACAACAACACCCCTGTCAGGATTTTCGATCATCCACATACAGGCTGCGACCACAGAAATTGCCACCTGCATGGTGGTAGCATTCTGATGAGGTACCAGCGCTCTGGATTGCTCTATGCTCAGGTTGGAGCCTGTCCACCAGGAATTAAAACAATGACCCATCAGTAATGAACCAAGAATATCAGAACCCCTGGTGATCTCATCATTCATGATCCTGAAGTTTGGCTGAAGTTTATAGTCATAACCACGCAGCTCATGCAGGGACGTAATAGCGGCATCACTCGGACAATAGGCGTAATGTACCGTCGGACGGTAGATTGCCTCCCCCTCTTTACAGACAGTCAGGTAGTCGGAAATCGTAAACGCTTCGCCATGGCGGACTACCATGCCACGTATATCATAATCAGGCACCCAGGAGCAAACCCAGGTATTCATACCCATTCTGGCAAGACAAATCTGGTTTTGCGGTCCATCCTGATGGGTATAGGCAAATTCCGGAAGTTCTTTTTCATGTGTTCCCCACCCCATTTCAGCAGTAGTCATGCCCTCTTCCCTGAATCCCTCGACACTCCATGTATTGACAAACTCGTCAACCTGTTTGGGAACGTCAGAAATTTGAGTGTCCCTTTCAGAGCAATGAATCACTTTGACGCCAAGTTCCATGGCGAGTTCATTGAAAATTCTTTTGTCAGCCAGCTCTTTAATAATTGCGGCTTGAGCAGGGCCTACCTTGTTCCGGGCAATGACTGCGTTGGCAATATCAAGCAGCCCTTGTTTGGTAAAATGCGATATCAATCCAGGATTGGCTCCATGCTCAAGCACCGCAGTGACACCTTTATGTTGCCACTGTGACGTCATGCGGCGGATTTTCATGTGCCGGTAGTACAGTGTTCTTTCGGTAGGATGCCGAGTCTCAGCCCCTGTATAAGGATCCCACACTTCTACCGAGGTGTTCATATAGAGGACACCATGATCATGACACCATTGAAGAATTTCACAACAATCAATATTCCACGCCAAATCTATGATCAAATCGCCCTCTGCAACATAAGTCGAAAGGGTTTGTGCTATATTATAGGGTGTTATCTGATGATTAATGTATGTAACGCCCAATGCTGTCCAGGGTGATACTTTTTCGCGAATATCCTCAAAATCCATAATAGTGACTTGAGAATAATCGACGTTGATGTGTTTAAAAAGAACAGGAACCGTACATTGAGATACAGAGCCAAATCCAATAATGAGTATTTTTTTGTTAAAATTAATCACGACTTTACACCTTATTTTTTATATAAAAGTTGAATATATATAATTTTAGTTTTTTATGGGATAACAATATGTATTTGAGAGTTAATTATAATTACGAAAATCGCAGCACACTGCTGTGAAGAAGAGAATAGTTGATTCAGCAATAAGTCATGGGGTTATTTATAGTTATTTAATATATTTTAATTAATTCTTGCATGAAGTAATCTGGAGGCACGGCATTGTCATTTGTTCCATCCAAAATATTTTTCACCAAAGGGGTGGGAAGGCATAAGGAATATTTATCGTCGTTCTTGCTTGCGCTGAGGGATGCCAGAATAGAGGGCTGTAATCTGGTCACTGTGTCCAGTATTTTTCCGCCTCACTGCAAACGCATAAGCGTTGAAGAAGGAGTGAAACTTCTTTTTCCCGGACAGATTACTTTTACAGTAATGGCTCGCAATTCTACCAATGAATATAATCGTCTTGTTGCGGCTTCGGTTGGTGTTGCCATCCCGGCGGATGAAACACAGTATGGATATATGTCGGAACATCAGCCCTACGGGGAATCTGCCGAACAGTCGGGTGAGTATGCCGAGGATCTTGCTGCAACGATGCTTGCTACAACTCTTGGTATTGAATTTGATCCGAACAAGGATTGGGATGAAAGGGAAGGTATCTACAAGATGAGTCACAAGATTATTAATTCATATAACATCACTGCGACAGCAGAGGGCGAAAACGGACTCTGGACAACGGTCATATCATGCGCTATTCTTTTGCCTTGATGTAAAACGTTACTTTTAATGCAATGAAACTCGAGGCATTACGTGCGGTTAAACTTTTCCATCTGACAGCACAGCCAAAGTCAGATGACATGCCTGCCAATGCATTGCCATGTCTACATCTGCTGAGATGATGATCAATAATCGTGTTCGCTGAGGTGTAGAATACCACTCTCAGGGCTCACCAGAATTAATCCGATGCCGAAGAACTCCTCACGGTCAGGATTCGGTGTGTATTTTTCGGTCGTGAAATATATTTTCATAGAGTCAACCGTTTGTCATTGCGTAGACCACATCACCGAGTTCGCGGCGGAAAGATTCGTTTTCAACAAAGAGTTTATAAAACTGCGTATCGTCTTTCAATATCAGTTGCATCACCTTGCCGAGCGCTTCGTCGTGCACCATGCGTGCCGTGTGCGGGGTGTTTTCCCTGGCGTTCCGGTAAGCTGTATTTTCAGCCACTTTCGGCGCAATGTCGTCTATAATTCGTTTTGTCTGGCGTTCAGGATCCTGCAGTTGCCCGCCCCAGCGATCGTTGAAGCTCTTGAGGATATTACTCAAACGATCAAGCTCCGGTTCAGGCTTGTGACCGCCACCTTCCATCGGAATTGGCTCTATTTCAGCATCGTTATCCTGAAGAACAATGTTCTGCATCGCTTTCTTCTCGACTCGGTAGCTGTCCATGTCGATAGCGTCAAGGATACCTTTCGAGAGATCCTCCTCTACCGGAGCAGGAAGTTTGGGGATAAGCAGGTTCAGAAAGATCGAGAGCTTTTCCCATTCGGCTTTGTTATAGGGCAAAATTGAGGAGAGAAAGCTGTATGCGCGGCAAAAAGCCTTGGCGTTGCCTTTGAATTTTACCTGCTCATCCTCGTCCAGCGAGCCGGTATAGAGTAACACACAATTATCGAGAATCGGGTCAAGTTTATCACGATCAGCACCACCAAGAAAGAGCGAAACAAGTTGATGCACCTGTTCGGGTGTATAGAGTTGCGCGTTGTTGAGCGCCGCCTTGAGATCGTTCAATTTGTTCGGATCGGTCTCTTCGGCAAGCAGCGTGGTACGGTAATAGTCCTGAAAGGCGTATTCAATAGTTTCAGCGTTGTTCTGGAAATCGAGAACAAAGCAGTCATACTTCAGCGGATGTGAGCGATTGAGGCGCGAAAGGGCCTGCACTGCTTTGATCCCTGAAAGCAGTTTATCAACATACATGGTATGCATCAAGGGCTCGTCGTAGCCTGTCTGGAACTTGTCGGCACAAATCAGAAAGCGGTAGGGATCATTTTTGATTTTCTCGGCGATGTCGCCGCTCGGAAAACCATTAAGCGATGCCTCACTGACCTGAGTACCATCGTTATCGTGCACTCCCGAAAATGCCACTATCGCCTTATAAGGGCTTTTACGTTCCGTGAGATAGTTCTGGAAAGCATGGAAATACTGAATTGCCCGTTCGATGCTGCTCGTAATCACCATGGCACGCGCCTGACCCCCAATTTTATTGGTGGCCAATACCTGCTCATGAAAGTGATCTACCATGATTTCGGCCTTGAGCCGGATGGCGTGGTCGTGGCTTTCGACATACCGGTGCAATTTCTTTTTCGCTTTTTTTGTGTCGAATTCCGGATCGTCTTCGATCTTCTTGATCAGCTTGTAGTAGCTTTCAACAGGAGTGTAGCTCTTGAGCACATCGAGGATAAATCCCTCATCGACCGCCTGCTTCATGGTGTAGCTGTGGAAAGGGCGGTGCTTCACCTTGCCTTCGGCGTCGGGCAACAACGCTTCACCGAACATTTCCAGGGTTTTGTTCTTGGGCGTTGCCGTAAAGGCGAAGTAGCTGGCATTGGTCAGCATTTTGCGGGCAGCCATCCGTTTTTCGAGCGCTTCGTTCACCGTATCTTCAGGATCAGGCGCATCATTATCGCACGAATTCTTACCGGCAAGAGCCTGACTCATTGCTGCCGATGTCTTTCCTCCCTGGCTTGAGTGCGCTTCGTCGATGACAATGGCAAACGTTCGGCCAGCCTCCATGGAGATTTCGTCGAGAATAAAAGGGAACTTCTGCACCGTTGAAACAATGATTTTCTTTCCCTCCTGAATAAAACGGCGCAAGTCACCGGATTGCCGGGCATGACCTACAGTAGCACCAACCTGCATGAATTGACGAATGGTTTTCTGAAGCTGATCGTCGAGGATTCGACGGTCGGTCACTACAATCACGGAATCGAACACCTCCCTGCCTTCCCGCTTCAGCCCAATAAGCTGGTGCGCAAGCCAGGCTATCGAGTTTGATTTGCCGCTTCCTGCCGAGTGCTGGATGAGGTAACGCTTCCCTGCACCATACTCCTGCACATCCGCCAGTGCCTGACGCACAACGCCGAGCTGATGGTAACGGGGCCAGACCTGACGCCGTCTTTTCTTCCCTGAACGCCCATCTTTTTCCTCAACAATCTGCGCGTAATTCTCAAGAATGTTGGTCAACCCTGCGGGGGTAAGCAACTCTTTCCACAGATAGTCGCTCTTGATGCCACTCGGGTTTGGTGGATTACCGGCACCATCACGATAGCCCTTGTTGAACGGCAGAAACCAGGAGCCCTTGCCGCACAACTCCGTACACATCTGCACCTCGCTGTCGTCCACGGCAAAGTGCACCACGCAACGTCCAAACTCAAAAAGCTTCTCGCGCCGGTCGCGGTCACGCCTGTACTGCTCAACCGCATCGGCCACGGTCTGTTTGGTGAGGCTATTCTTCAGCTCAAAAGTGGCAATGGGAAGACCGTTGATGAACAGGCAGAGATCGAGCGCACGGCGGGTCTCATCAGGGCTGTAGGCAAGCTGGCGCGTGATGGAGAATCGGTTCAGCCCGTGCAGTCCGGAAGCCTTGGCATTGCCCTCCGAAGGTGTACCGTAAAAGAGGTCGAAGTGAAGGGCCCCGTGCTCAATGCCCTTACGCAGCACATCAATCACACCACGTTTGCCGATTTCACCGGAGAGACGGGCAAGAAACTTGAGACGATTGATATCCCCCGGGTCATTCGCATCAGCCATGGCAAGCTTTCCGAATGGTTCAGGCTGCGAAGCACGAAGGAATGAGAAGAGCTGTGAGAAATCAAGCGCATAAGAACGGTCGTACTCTTTTGGAGAACCGGCAACATATCCAGTGCCTCCATAACTTTCTAAAGGTTGTTCAACCTGACCGGTGGTTGAAACAAGACCATCCACACCGGTCATTGAGCGCATAATGAGGCTTTCGAGCCCTTTTTCGCTGATATCGGTTGTCATACAAGAGCCTCCTCCTCAAAGGGTTCGTCCTCAAGAGCTTCAACACTATCATTATCTGACAGATCAGACATGGTTTCGTCGGGCAGTTTTGCAGCAGCTTCACGCACATCAAGCTTGCCGGTCACCACATCAGCGACAAGGCGTGTACGATACTCCCGGAGCAGTTCGATCTCACGCTCAAAGCGGGAGATTGCAACATGCAACGGCAGTGTGTCTATATCAATTTTCTGAATTATGTCTTTCTGTTCTGAAATCGGAGGGACCGGTATCTGTAAATTTCCCATAAACTGCCAATCTACTCTGGGCATCTTTGCTCCAAAAGTTGAACTATTTATAACATCAATAACTGCTTTTGTGTGGAGTACATGTTCCAAAAACTTTGAACAAAGAAATGAATTAGTACGAAGCACAAAAAACTCTCCAACACATACACCGCTGACTAATGCTGTAAATGCTTTAGCCAAATAGGGGCGAAGTTTGCCAAACAAAACATCATTTTTCTGAAATTTCTTTACTTGCCCAGTAAAAAGATCTCCATCCTGCTTGCGTTGAGGAGTTACCTTACCTGACCAACTTTCAACATTTTCAAGTGCAACATAAACGTCAACTTCGCTCATGAACGAAGTTTGTTCTGTTACATTGGATGCTATGATTTTTAACCTTCTCTTTTCCCAATGCTCCGGAATGTCGCCAAGCCAGGGAATGCCAGAAGGCTTAAGGGGAACGGAGAGGTCGAGACCACGGGTGACGGCACGATGGATTATGACCTGTTTCTGCTCGTTGAGCAACGTGATGACTTTGCGCTTTGCACGGATAGCCTTTTCCAGTTGCCCGTTCGACCAGCCAAGAAAACGAGCTATTGCTGTCTGCTCGTTGGGCGGGGGAAGTGGAGTCTTCGTCGCAAGAAACCTTTCTGCAGGAATAGTATTTCTAAGACCGGAATAAAGCGGACTTAATAGTTTTCGATCATCTATTGCACGATAGAACAATTCCACATAATCAATACATCCTCGCCCTAACCACTCGAATACTGTATAAGCACCGGTGATCATGCCATCATAACGGGATAAGCCTACCGTTCGAGGTGTCTCAGGCACATCAAAAAGGCAAAAAACGAGATCTCCTTTACGCACTTCCTGTGATGTTCCCATATCCGATGAAAACTTCCCTTTGCCGGATGATATATCACGTACAATCACACCTTGCTTGGTAAGAGAGAGTAACTTGTATTCGGTGTGGTGATCCCCTACAAGGACTTTTCGTCTACGCATTAGTCCTCGATTAGGAATTAAATCCCAGTGCTCCGGCACTTTCCCGAGCCACGGCAGCCCGGATTCCCTGTATTCCGGATATGGCTTTAGGTCTGCAATCATAACTCTGCCTCTTCAGAGGGATGTTCAAGAATCCTCATCTGTAACGCTTCCTTTATTATAGGTTACCAAGAGCCACATAGTAAACACAGCCTTTAATATAGACTTCAAATATCGCCTTGTTAAAGGCTCTGTTTAATTAACAGTCTATTCTACGTACTCTCATTCGATTGACCTGTCGGTTGCATTCCTGACGAACTGACAAAAATTCCTTGTGAGTTGCTCACTTCAGTAGACCATGGAAGTAGAACAGATTCAATTGTTGTGACAGCGTCACGACAATTGCCTTCTCTGGAAAAAGCTGGAAGAATTGTATCCATGCGAGCAAGTTCGGCATAACTGAATCCGCGCCCATACTCGTCACTCATAGGGCACCTCCTTTCAGCAATCCGTCGAGCAGCCCTTCGGCTTCCTGCTCAATGGCAAAAATGTCGGCCGTGATCTCTTCGAGCGTGCGCAGCGGCTGAGGTTTGTAGAAGTGGCGGGTGAAGCTTACTTCGTAACCGATTTTGGTGGCGCTGTTCTTTATCCATGCGTCAGGAGTATAGGGCAGCACTT
>TBL_comb48_EPIDRAFT_1002963_pt1 | contig 11532 bp, 12 predicted proteins | sample TroBogEpilimnion_37_FD_10681 | JGI IMG/M metagenome (IMG submission 10681)
AAATAGGAGTTCTAGGAATTGGCCTGGTGTCGGTAGTTAACCGGATACCTCAAATCACAGAGTGCATTCGTGAAAAAGACGTTCAGGGTGTTTCAGTCCAAGCATGGCTTTGGGGGAGTGCCTGTAACAGTTTGTGGTGTGTTTATTTTGCGTTGCAACACGACACTTCAGGCTTCGTCGTCAACCTAATAGCGGTCCTGCTTAGTTTGTTTATTGCAAACTTGGCTTTTCGACGCCAACATCAGTGGGCAAAAGATCACGTATAGATTCTCTGAACAAAACCTGGGCAAGTAATTGTTACTTTGAGTTTGTAACTACGAATTACCTGCAACGGAAATTTGAGGAATCGTCACACTGTTTGAAAGCAAGGAAGATGGACTGGCACCTAATCGATTTATAGCCTTAACGGTGAACGCATACGTTTTTCCATACTGAAGCCCTTGAATGGTGCAACTAGTTTTTGAAGAACTGCAACTGAATCCACCTGCATTTGAAAAGACTTTATATGAGGTGATCGTTGCCCCATTACTCGAAGGTGATTGCCAAGTGATTGTCGCATTGCGACCAACATTTGTAGATTTAACTTCGAGAGGCGCATCTGGCGGTCCTACTGGGACAACTGAATTCGATGGAGAAGATGGACTGCTTGAGCCGATGTTGTTGACAGCAGTCACCGTGAAGCTGTAGCTCAATCCATCAGTAAGTTTTGAAACTCCACAACTTGTGGAGCTTGTAGTACAGGTTCCGCCTCCGTTTGTTGAGTTGACAACGTAATAACTGACCTTGCCCGCACCGACTTGAGTAGCGGCCGACCAAGAGATGTTTGCCTTATGGTCACTTGCAGACGCAGTTACATTTCTAGGCACGCCCGGCACTTTGCCAGGTGTTCCAGTTATTTGTGGAGTTGAATGTGAGCTATTGCCGTTGGCGCTGGAAGCAAAAATATCAAAGTGATACTGGATCCCATTTGTAAGGCCAGTAATGATGCACGTCAAATTAGCAGTAGTGCAAGTTGCACCTCCGGGCGTTGCAGTCACCGTGTAGGTGGTAACTGTGCTTGTGGGAGACGCTGACCAAGTTAGCTTGACTTGTTGATCTTGCGGTGTTGCTGCAAGGTTCATTGGTGCACTTGGTAACGGTCCGGCTGGTGCAGAACTAACAACCAAGTTATTAATTTTTTGAATTCCTCCAACTGATCCATTTAGCGACGACATCATGAATAAAGCACTTGTCAATCCTGCCAGTGAAGCGGGCTCGTTGATTGAAAGTTTCTGTGATCCATCAATTGAAACCATGACCTGTGGGTTTGAACTCGTTGCTGGATCTATTTGAATGACGACTCTATGAAATATGGAACCGGAGAGAGAGCCAGCTGTCAGCGAAGTGTCTGCGATAATGCACCCTTGACCAGAGTTGACAGATTCACTACGGACCGTAATTTTTTCTCCAGGAACTGAATTTGGAATGATGTTACATGACGGCGTTTCCGTATCTGAAGTTCCCAGGGCATCAAGGGCAATCGAAAATAATGAATTTGTCGGTAATCCTGATGTCGAATAAGTCGTTGTGTTTGAAGGGAGTAAGTCAATCCGCATTTGTCCGCTATTTGAGACCATGGATTCATTGAACGTAATTTTCAGCCCTTGACTCATCACTAACACAGAACTATTAGCAAGGTACGAATACGCGCCTGGAGACTGCCCAGCAATCTGCAATGAAGGCTGTGCTGATGGAATTGAAGAGCAGCTCGAAATTGGAACTTGTGTGCTGCTGCCCCCACCTGTAAGGCATGGAGTAAACAAAGTTCCACCTACGTGCCACTGGGTGCTACTGACCGTGGTGTTTGCAAAAGTTTCTTGAATGTAAGTCGTTTGGGTGTCAACACCTGTAGATGCTTTGGCTATTTGGGGGACACCAATCAGAATTGTAAGTACCGAAGTAGTGTAAAGAAGTCTCTGCCATGTACTTTTAGGAAACATAATCACTCTTTTCTGGGTATTTCAGAACTTAATCCATCTTTAGCCAACCTGCACATTTACCTGAATTGCACACAGTTTTTAAGGTTATTAATTGGGTGCTGAGGGCGCAGTAAGTGGTTATTGTATTTAATGAGTAGTAATTGAGAGGTCTTAATTTACTCGGGAGGCATACTGTGCGGTGTCGGCAAGGCCACGAAGTTCATGAAACAAGTAAATTCTGCTCAATCTGCGGTTCAAGTGTATTGATTCAGTGCCCAAATGGTCACCCACAAGAAGGCAACGAAAAGTTTTGCGGAATCTGTGGGCTAACAGTTCAAGCTCCACTACAAGCCACCTCGGGATTTCAGTGCCCAAATGGTCACCCACAAGAAGGCAACGAAAAGTTTTGCGGAATCTGTGGACTAACAGTTCAAGCTCCACTACAAGCCACCTCGGGATTTCAGTGCCCAAATGGTCACCCACAAGAAGGCAACGAAAAGTTTTGCGGAATCTGTGGACTAACAGTTCAAGCTCCAATTCAAGCTGTTTCAAATTTCCAGAATCACAATTTTGAGGAAATGAATTCGTCAATAGGTGGTGGGGATCAGCCAGAGCCAGAGCCAGAGCCAGAGCCAGAGCCAGAGCCAGAGCCAGAGCCAGAGCCAGAGCCAGAGCCAGAGCCAGAGCCAGAGCCAGAGCCAGAGCCAGAGCCAGAGCCAGAGCCAGAGCCAGAGGCAGAGGCAGAGGCAGAGGCAGAGGCAGAGGCAGAGGCAGAGGCAGAGGCAGAGGCAACAAACAAATCATCTTTGAGAGATTTGAAGTCAGTAATAATGGGCGCCTTAGTTGGTCTGATAATTCTCATCATAATTCTGGTTAGTTCAAATGGTGGCAACGGAGGACCAAATAAGAATTCATCACATGCGACAACTACGATGCTCTCACCAGAGACCACAACATCTTCACCAACTGTAACGACGACGTCCTCGACCACTTCCACTACTAGTCCAAAGTCGGTGCCTATTAAATCAGCTCTAGAGCGATGGAGATCAACAATTCAAGCAACTAAGAATCTACTTTCGATAGACTTTCAAAGCTGGCTAAATGGTACAGCTAGCAGTGCAGATGTCTTGAGCGACATTCGAGCCCTTGAAAGCAGTGGCTGCCCCAACAACTCAATTAGAAATCAAATGACAATTTTAGAAAATTTGGTAATGAATGCTGGAGCAGGCGATCTGTCAAGTTCAGAACTTGCCAACATTGATAACGCCTTCAATAATTTATTTGGTCAACTATAAAATCAGCTATCTGATTTGATGGTCTTGATGGCGTATATGTTCTGAGCTACATCTTTCCATTGTTTCCAGCTGATCACGAGAGTTTGCCCCCAAGTAACGATCTCTGGACCAGACGGTGTGAATCCATCGACCACAATTTCATGCCCACCTGCGCTAGTACGAAGTTCTCCTAGAAAACCTCCGTTTTTGAGCTGAAGAGAAGCAAGCACAGCGCCATACTGCCGAACTGTATTTTTCAAATTCTTTTCTGACGGTTTATAAGAAATTGCACTTTTCAAAAGCTGACCATTGATACTATTCTTTTTCCAATATTTGAATGAATCTTTCATGGTAAGTCCATTTTTCGAATCTCCGCCTGCTTGTCCGAAATCAATCCCAATCAAGATTGGGTTGGGCTTGGTGTTCTTGACTATTGATTCCCAATCAGCAATAGCAGCAAAAGTACAAATCGCCAAGTTGTTTGGCCACACGTTCCCGTAATCTGGAAATGATCTTTTTGGAAATTTAATTACACATTCTGTCCCTTTGGCACAAAGTTGTTTGAAGCTGACCGGTCCAGTTGAAGATTTGTTAGCCGTAACCCCCACAAATGCAACAGAGGCAAGCAAAATAAATATGCAAGAAATAAATGTATAGTTTGGCCATCGTTTTTTTCGAATGCCTAATTGTTGCTCAATTCTTTTGTGCTCTCGACTGGTGGTAGGCCTAACCTCCACTCTTATGTCGTTTTCAATCACTGGCGAAAGCTCAATTTCGATTATTTGTTCTTCAGCTTCCATTTTGACTCCAGAGTAAATAGTTGTGCCGATTGCGGGGATTTTGATAAAGCCATATTTGCTTCTATGAGTAAGTTAGTGCAGCATTATTCATATGGAGCTATCCTGTGAAAATAACGAAATTTAAAGGAACTCTTTAAGTGTCATCTCAGGATTTGAACGCATCTAATAAAGTTGGCAAGCAAACTTGCGCTTACTGCCTCTGGGAGTTTACCCAAGCGGAGATTCCTCTAGCCAAAAAGTGTGATTCATGTGAGACTCCGTACCACATCGATTGTTTTAACGAAAATGAAGGGTGTACGGTTTTTGGTTGCCCAGCTTGGACTGCACGACAACTCGGAGTGCCGATATCACAAGTTCCCGGTGCAATGGCTTCAAGGTCATCATCGCAGGCTCAGCAAACAATGCCTTCATCACAGACGGTGGTAAGTGGGCCTGTCACTTTTAGCTGCGGCACCTGCGGATCTGTTTTAGTGAGTGATGCAAAGTTTTGTACCAAGTGTGGCTCACAAGCCCCACCTCAAACACCTAAACCCAGTTTTTGTACGGAATGTGGTGGGGGTCTAATTGTAGATGCGAAGTTTTGTGTAGGTTGTGGACATCCAGTGAAAGGTGTGGTCCGATGAATCCACGTGTGCGCAGACTTACAGCTGACTCAATTGCTATGCGTACTGAATTTGCTGGACATCCAAATATTGAAGTAACTCCAATTGGTTATGAGCCACCTGAGTCGTATCGTATTATTTACAGGCTTCGTGGAGTTTCATTAGATCAAAAAGGGCAACCCTTATTTATTGAAGAATTTCAGGTTCTGATTCAACTTGGATCAACGTATCCACGTGAAAAACCACTTGCAGTTATGGAGAGTCCAATCTTTCATCCAAATTTTGGTCCGCGAGTTGGTGAAGAAATTTGTATTGGTGATTACTGGTCACCAGCACAGTCTCTCGTTGACATCGTCGTAACAATTGGTGAACTCATTCAGTACCAGCGATACAACACACGCTCTCCGCTAAACGCAGTTGCTGCACGGTGGGTCGCTTCAAACGAATCTGTATTTCCAGTTGGGAACGTCAGTTTGTTTCAGCGCGAACCAGAGATCAAATTGGTCTGAGATGGAAATAGATAGGAGCGAAGTATGAGCCAAATTCCTGGACAAGGTGGACAGCCACCCAAGCTTGTGGTGAACATGGAAGATTTAGATAATTCAATTCCAGTCACTCCTGCAGGTATTAGAAATAGCGGTGGAAGTGCTGCGCCGTATGCGAGTCCGGCGCTACCAGGGATTGGCGCTCAACCTTCAGCAATCCCAGTGAACGTGGGTGTTAGTGGACAGAAGAGCCTCGGCTCAATCCTTGGATCAAACTCAATTGTGTCTGGGCTGTTAGCCGGATTCATTGGTGGTTTTCTTGGATTTTTCTTAAGCGAGAATTTGTACAATTTAAGTAACGTTTATGTGACTACTCACACCGCGCTTAATGCATCCTCAGGGCTTTGGGTTCTAATTATTGGTACGCCATGTGGGTTCTTATTAAGTGCTTGGGATGGATTCACAAGTGGCTCTGCTGCAAAAGGTTTCAAAGATGGTGCGATTGGCGCAGCGATTGCAGCACCATTGTCGTTTCTTGCAGGCTTTCTTGCGCAAATCGTATATTCACATCTACTCGCCAACACAAACACCGAGACTTTCGCTAGTTATGCTCCTGCACGAATGATTGCATGGGCAATATTCGGATTAGGGGTCGGCATCGCTTGCGGCGCTATGGGTGGCTGGAAAAAAGTCACTAATGGTGCGATTGGTGGAACGGTCGGTGGTGCGGTTGCTGGGTTATTGAGTGAATGGTTGTTCGAACATGTTCAAGCGGGCAACGGACTTGTTGCAAGAATGATTGGGATAACGTTTATTTCTCTTGTGATTGGGCTAGGAACTGGGCTGGTTGCCCGTGCAAGGCGAGACTCTTGGATTCAAATTATTGGAGGTCCAATGAGCGGGAAAGAGTTCATTCTCTACAACGCATTAACCCGAATTGGAAGAGATTATCGCTGTGACATCGTCATGGCTAAGGATGTGAATGTTCAGCCGTTCCATTTCGCGTTCCTACGTGATGCACAAGGGAGCGTAACTGTTTCTCCTGAAGCTGGTGCGATGATCACTATCAATGGCGCTCCTTCATCTGGTGGTCGAATAAACAATGGTGACATTATTGCCTTTGGCAAAACATCAATGGCGTATCAAGAGCGCACTGCTCAGTAATTTTAAAGAAAAGGATAATTATGGCGAGTATAGATGTAAACATCATTGACGTAACTGGGAGCAAAGAACAGGTGGCTTCGCTTCCTGATGACGCGCCAGTGCGTCGAATCATTGTAAAACTCATCGAAATGATGGGTCTTCCAACAGTTGGACCCGATGGGGCACCATTGTCATATCGATTCCATCACAAAGCTTCAGGTCGTCAGTTAGGAGATGCAGAAACTCTCGCTCAGGCAGGTGTTAAAGCTGGTGATGTGTTACGACTGACGCCTGAAATTATTGCCGGTTCAGTTAGCAACTGAGATCGTCAGCCGTGCCTTCTAGTGAAAGTATTCAAGTAACGCTCGAAGAGTCACGCTATGACCGACAAGAGCGAGTCTCTTGGTGGGATCAAAAGAGGCTGAAGCAAGCCAGGGTTCTAGTTGTTGGTGCAGGTGCTCTCGGAAACGAAGTTGTTAAAAATCTTGTTTTAGTCGGCGTTGGAAACATTGCAGTAGTTGACATGGACACGATTGAGTCCTCAAATTTAGCTAGATGTGTGTTTTTTAGACCAGAAGATGAAGGTCAAGCAAAAGCCACAGTATTAGCCAAAAGGGCAGGAGAGTTAAACAAAGATGCTGTCATCACTGGCATTGTTGATGACATCAGAGTGTTCGGCACTGGTATTGGTTCGCGAGTTGATGTAATCGTTGGTGCACTTGATAATAGGGAAGCAAGACTTTTCTGTAATCGATTAGCTGCTCGAAACGGCGTTCGTTGGGTTGATGGCGCCATCGAAGCGCTATCTGGTGTCGCGCGGGTCTTTTATCCTCCTGAGTCATGTTATGAATGCACATTGAGTGAGGGTGACTGGGAAGCCCTGGCGCATCGCCAATCATGTCGTCTCCTCTCACGTGATGAGTTGAATTCAGGAAAAGTTCCAACAACGGCCTCCACATCTTCAGTAATTGCAGGTATTCAGTCACAAGAGGTTATAAAAATTCTTCATAGAGACAGAGTTGGAGTTACGCCGCTTAAAGGCGGAATTGTCTTTGACGGTGCTAATAATGATTCGTATCCCATCAAATACCCGACAAATGAAGACTGTATGGCTCATGAAGAATTCAGTCCAAGGATTGAGCTTGAAATGTCAGAGCCCGAGTATGAAAGCGTTGACGCAAATTTTCTAGTTAAGAAACTGTTCGGTGATGATCAAAATGCTGTGGTTTCACTTGGCGACGATCATGTAATCGGATGGAACTGCACAAAGTGTGAAGCTAATTCGCCAGAAGGAAGAGCGGCAACATTAATTAAGTGGGGTGATGGTCTTTGCCCAGATTGTCAAGAGCCAAGAATGCCAACGCTGCTCACATCCATCGAAGTTCCAGGTGAATATTCATCGACTCCACTGTCTCAACTTGGTGTTCGAAAAGACGAGATTCTGTCTGTCCGAAAGGGATCTGACGAGCGCTTTGCATGGATTGCCATTCCAGATAGAAGGCTTCCGAATGAATGGTCAACGACGAGAACGTTAGTGGAGGATGCAAGTGTCTGAAAGAGTTACACCTAGTCGGAGAAGTACAAAGGATGCTGAGACTCCTAATAAGAAAATTCAGTACTCCAAGTGGGGTAGAGAACTAGTACTTAACGATGCTGCCAAGGACATCATGGATGTCCATGTGAGAGAAGACACTCAACATGAATCAGGCGGTGTACTTGTAGGAACGTACGAAGCCGCTACTGGCAGAATTCAAGTCACAGGTGCAATTCCAGCAAGAAAAGCTATAGGTTCCATTACTTCACTGACCTTTACTCACGATTCTTGGGATGAAATAAACGAAGTAAAAGATGAGAAGTACCCGAACGATGTAATTCTCGGTTGGTACCACTCCCATCCACATTTTGGCGTATTTCTTTCAGAGTATGACAGTTTCATTCAGAAAAACTTCTTCTCGGAGGCATGGCAAATTGCCTACGTAATTGATCCGTTGCTTGGAACATGCGGATTCTTTGGCTGGGAAAATGAAGAAATTGTTCAGTACAGAGATTGGATAATCCTGGGGACTGGAAGCTCGCCGGTACTGAAGCAATCAGAAAAAAAAATAGTAATTAGCAATGAACAAAAGATGAGCAATAGATTCAGAATTGCTGCATTCTCAGTCCTCATTATCGGGGTGTCATTCTTTTTGGGTTTCTCACTTAAATCGCAAGACATAGCACCTTCGCCTCCACCCACAAATAATGAGATAGTAGTCCCATCAACTACATTTCCACCTCACAGTGCCAGCACAACAATTTCTAATCCAAAGCACTCAACCACAACTGTTAAGAAACAGAAGCCACCTGCAGCGACACCGCCTGCAGCAACACCGCCTGCAGCAACACCGCCTGCAGCAACACCGCCTGCAGCAACACCGCCTGCAGCAACACCGCCTGCAGCAACACCGCCTGCAGCAACACCGCCTGCTGACACGAAGGGCTAGCCTCTCTACACTAAATATATGTCCAGGGCATTACATTCCTACCAAATATATGTGATGTAAGACCAAGTTTGGTTTGCATCTGAAGCGTAACTGGTTGATTTCGTAGAAACGTGACCAACATAGTTCGAGTAGCTGTCATATACGTAACAAATAAATGAATACCCTGGGTACCAGTTTTCAGGGTTATACGAGCAAGATGCGTATGAACCTGTGCGGTAGTAGGAGTAATTTTGATTAAATTCTTGGACAGCTTGACTTTCCATATATGAAATTGATGGGCCACTCGGCAAAGTCGTAGTTGTAGGTGGGGTGGACTTTGAAGTCGAGATTCCAATTATCAGTCCAAAAATCACTACCACTGAAATTAGAATGGCTGCAGGCAAATATTTATTTTCAGCTCTCTGCTGAGGCAAAGAACTTGCTTTACCAAAGCCATCATTCAGAGGCGGCAGCGACTGCTGGTTTGGCGTGGACAGGCCTTGGAATATTGATGAATTACCTTGATCTAGATCAACAATGATTGGCTTTAGTTGATCATTGCTGATACTTATTTTTCCAGAATTGATTGATGATGAGCCGCATTGTGGGCAAAACGAGTCGATATCTCTAACTTCATGTCCATTTACACAAAGCATTTTACCCCTTAATTGATACTTATAACAAGCTATCAAATTTCTATTTTTCGCTTCATAGGTCCGGACGAACAGTTCAAATCAGGCTTCTCAGCTAAAGGTTGCATTTGTTATTCTGAAGTTAACTAGAAACTAGGTATAAATGACGTTTTGTCCGGAATGCGGAAGCGCAAATCAGAGTGGAGGAAAGTTCTGCACATCTTGCGGATGTCAGTTAACCCAATCAACGAAACTTGAAATCAAGCTTGATTCAAAACCAGGCGCTTTTAGTCCAGCTGAAGCAAATTCCGTCAATAATTTTTCACAATCAGAGATTAGCGAACTTGTCTGGTGGCAAGGAATTCAGCCTCAAATTCTCGTTCAACAATGCAGAATCGTTGGCGGTAGTAATGATCGTGAAATTGGAGCACTTGTTGCTCAACCTTATGGGATTGATTACACCGGGAATACCAGAGTTTCTATATCGTGGCAGACAATTGAATCAGTCGAAATAATTGAATATAAACACACTCGCGGTCAACAAAGGTCTTCGTTTGGATTTGGGGCCATAGGAGTTGCATTTGTTGCTGCCACCGCAATAGCGAATGCGATCAATAGCAAAATTGAAATTGATCATTTCATTCGTGTCGCCACACTAGACAAGAAAGTTGCGGAATTTTTTGTGAAAGGTGGCACGGACGTTAAGTGGGGTCCGATTGATGAAGTTGTTCAAAGACTCAATAAGTATAAAGAATTGACTACATCAAAGCCATCTACATCGAAGCCATCAGTTGTAGAGGAGCTTTCAATGCTAAATGAACTGCGTCAATCTGGTGTGCTCACTGAATCAGAATTCAATATTCAAAAAAGCCGCATACTTGGAACGGCTTAGCGAAGCGTATGACCACTGGCATCAAAAATGCCATTCAGTGTTGGCGAGTGCGTCTCCTTTTCAAAGGTAGTGATTTCATTCTCTCGCAGCATGGTGAGACCAATGTCATCCCAGCCATTTAGGAGTCGCTCACGAGTCATTGGGTCAAGGGTGAATGTTCGTTGCCATCCAGTTTCGGCGACTTCAACTGTTAGGCGTTCCACGTCAATTGTTAGCTGCAACGCAGGGTTGGCTTTCACCAGAGCGTTTAATTCTTCGACGTCGCCTGAAGGCAACTCAACGATTACCAGACCTTGCTTCGAAGAGTTGTTCCTAAAGATGTCACCAAATGATGGAGCAATAATTGCTTCAAAGCCGTAGTCCATGAGGGCCCAAACAGCGTGTTCGCGCGAGGATCCAGTTCCAAAGCGAGGCCCCGCCAGCAAAACAGTGGCTCCTTGGAACTGCTCTTGATTAAGAACAAATTCTGGACTGTCGCGCCATTCACTGAAAAGTCCGCGACCAAACCCAGTTCGCTCCACACGTTTTAGCCAGTCTGAAGGGATGATCTGGTCGGTGTCGACGTCAGAGCGTTCTAGTGGGACTGCGCGACCTTGAATAACGTGAACGGCTTTCACTACGCCACCTCGTCTGGGGTGGCGAAGCGACCCTTGATGGCGCTTGCAGCTGCGACGACGGGAGAAACGAGGTGAGTCCTACCGCCTCGGCCTTGGCGACCTTCGAAGTTCCTATTTGATGTTGATGCGCTTCTTTGACCTGGGGTTAATTGATCTGGATTCATTCCAAGACACATTGAACAACCTGGTTCGCGCCATTCAAATCCTGAATCGATAAAAATCTTGTCGAGACCTTCGAGCTCCGCCTGCTTCTTTACGCGGTGCGAACCTGGAACGACAAGAGCGCGAACAGTAGTGGCGACTTTTGAACCTTTAGCTACTGCTGCAGCTTCTCGTAGGTCTTCAATGCGTGAATTTGTGCATGAGCCAATAAAGACGACATCAACGGGAATCTCCTTAATAGGAGTACCGGGCTCGAGCCCCATGTACTCAAGGGAGCGAGCTGTGGCGTCTTTTGAATCAGCGTCGCTGAAGTCATCTGGTGATGGGACCACGCCATCAAGTGCAACGACTTGGGCTGGGTTTGTTCCCCACGTAATAAAAGGAACCAACTCTGAGGCGTCAATGACTACTTCCTTGTCAAATGTTGCATCATCGTCGCTCGTCAATGTGCGCCAGTGCGTGGCTAGTTTTTCGAATTCTTCACCGTCTGGCACTCCGGCTCGAC
>TBL_comb48_EPIDRAFT_1002970_pt1 | contig 11520 bp, 11 predicted proteins | sample TroBogEpilimnion_37_FD_10681 | JGI IMG/M metagenome (IMG submission 10681)
TCGATCCTGCGACCGCGGTCTTTCATTACGGTCAGGAAATTTTTGAGGGCATGAAGGCGTATAGCCAACCCGACGGTTCAATTTCACTCTTTCGTCCACAGGCAAATGCAGAACGCTTTGCGCGCAGCGCTGCTCGACTTGCACTTCCAGAGATGCCCGTCGAATTCTTTGTGAAGACAGTTGAAGAATTGGTGAAGCAGGATCGCGCCTGGGTCCCGGGCAAAGTGGGGGAGTCGCTCTACCTGCGTCCGTTCATGATCGCCACCGAAGTTGGTTTAGGCGTTCGCCCATCGAATAAGGCGATGTACTTATTAATTGCTACGCCTGCCTCCGCGTACTTCAACGCTGCCAAGGCGGTCACCGTCTGGATCTCAACCGAATACGTTCGCGCCGCGCCTGGCGGAACTGGCGAAGCGAAATGCGGCGGAAACTACGCGGCATCACTCGTGGCGCAACGGCAAGCGGCAGAACAAGGTTGCGACCAGGTTGTGTGGCTAGACGCGAACGAGCGGCGCTGGATTGAAGAAATGGGCGGCATGAATCTTTACTTCATTAAGGGTTCGGGCAAAGACGCCACCGTCGTCACACCAAAGCTGACCGGTACCTTGCTACCCGGAATCACTCGCGATTCCATCCTCTCGGTCGCGGCCGATCTTGGTTATAAGGTCGAAGAATCGATGCTTTCTATCGACGATTGGCGCGATGGCGTCGCGAGCGGCGAGATCACCGAGATATTCGCGTGCGGTACCGCGGCGGTTGTTTCAGCGATTGGCGCAGCAAAGAGCGCGCACGGAACGTGGACGACCGGCGATGGAAATCCCGGACCCATCACGCAACAAATTCGTGAAACCCTGCTCGGTATTCAACATGGAACCATCGCAGATACCCGCGGTTGGAACGTCAAGGTCTGTTAATGCCCACATCCGACGCCTTTCATATTTATGACACCACGCTTCGCGATGGCGCGCAGCAAGAAGGTCTCAACCTTTCGGTGCATGACAAGCTTGCGATTGCGCGTTATCTCGATGAGTTGGGCGTTGGATTTATTGAAGGCGGCTGGCCCGGCGCAAATCCGAAGGACACCGAATTCTTTGAACGCGCTAAAAAGGAATTGCAGTTAAAGAACGCCACCTTTGTGGCCTTTGGCGCAACCCGCCGTCCTAATGTGAAGGCGGCTGATGATGTTCTGTTGCGTGCGCTTGCGGATTCGGGCGCGGCGGCGGTTACCTTGGTTGCGAAGTCACACGACCGTCATGTCGATCTCGCCTTGAAAACAAATCTCGATGAGAACCTCGCGATGATTCGCGACTCCATCACCTTCCTTCGCGAAGGCGGCCAGCGCGTTTTTCTCGACGCAGAACATTTCTTTGACGGTTATCTCTCCAACAAGGCGTATGCGCTCGAAGTAGTTCGCACCGCGGCCGAAGCGGGGGCGGATGTTGTTGCACTGTGCGATACCAACGGCGGAATGTTGCCAGACCAGCTTGCCAATATTGTTCACGACGTCTTGGGCGCATCATCATCTCGCCTCGGCATCCACTGCCACAACGACACCGGTTGCGCGATTGCTAATTCATTGGCCGCGATTGAGGCCGGTGCTACCCACGTTCAGGGAACGCTCAACGGGTATGGCGAACGTACCGGCAACGCCGATCTCGTCAGCATCATCGCGAACTTAGAATTGAAGAAGAAGCAGAAGGTTTTGCCGGAAGGTGCGCTACGCGAAGCGTTCCGTATTTCACACGCGGTCTCGGAAGTCACCAACGTTGCGCCCAGCCCACGCCAACCGTATGTCGGCGTCTCTGCCTTTGCTCACAAAGCAGGTCTTCACGCCAGCGCAATCAAGGTAGATCCAGCGATGTACCAACACGAGGATCCAGCCTCGGTCGGTAACGATATGCGAATGCTGGTCTCGGATATGGCCGGCCGTGCCTCGATTGAATTAAAGTCGCAGGAGCTGGGTGTCGACATCGGCGATGATAAGGAAGTTGTTGGTCGGGTTGTTGCTCGCGTTAAGGAGATGGAATCACGCGGGTATACCTTCGAAGCCGCGGACGCCTCATTCGAATTATTGTTGCGCGAAGAGATCGACGGCAAGCGCGCGAAGTTCTTCACGATTCTTAATTGGGATACGACCGTTACTCGAGGCGCGGGCGACGCAGTCACTTCTCGTGCGCAAGTCACCATCTCGGCCGGCGGCGAAGTCATTGAAGCCGAAGGTTCAGGAAACGGTCCGGTTAACGCTATTGATCGCGCGTTACGAACTGGCCTTGAAAAGATTTATCCTGAATTGGCGAAGTTAGAGTTGACCGATTACAAGGTACGTATTCTTGAAGGTCGACTCGGAACGGGCGCGATCACCCGCGTACTTGTCGAGACGAGTGACGGAACCCGGGAGTGGACGACGATCGGTGTTCATGAAAACGTGATTGCCGCCTCCGCTATGGCGCTCGAGGATGCAGTCACATATGGATTGTTGCGTCAGGGCCGCATTCCAGAATGACCGACGCCGGCTTGATTGCTCAGTATGAAGAGCACCTCGCCATTGACTGCAATCTGGCAGATAACTCCATTCGCGGATACGTATCCGACCTGCAATCTTTCTTAGCTCACATTGAAAAGTTAAATGTCACCGAATTTTCTGAGCTCGAGCTGAAACACGTCCGCTCGTGGCTGGCCAATTTGCAGACAACCGGTGCCGCCCGCGCCACTTTGGCTCGACGTATTGTCTCGATGCGCGCCTTTACGAGCTGGGCTTATCGCAATGGCTGGTTGAGCTCGGATATTGCGGCCTCGCTGGTGGTGCCCAAGCCGCACCGAACCTTGCCGGATGTGCTGAATCAAAAAGATGCTCAGGAAATGATTGACGCTTTGATTGAGCGAAACGCTGATGCGGATTCACCCAAGTCAATTCGCGATCTGGCAATAGTTGAGTTGCTCTACGCCACCGGCGCGCGCGTCTCGGAAATATGCGGGCTCGATATTCGTGATATCGATCAATCTCGCCGCACAATAAAAGTTTTGGGTAAGGGAAATAAGGAACGCGTTGTTCCGCTCGGGGCGCCAGCGCTCGCCGCGGTCAATCAATATCTCGACCGATCACGAACCGCTTTTGCGAACGGAGCGTCGGGCGATGCCTTGTTCCTTGGATCGCGCGGAAAGCGAATTGATCAACGTACGGTGCGCGAAATTGTTTATCAGGCGACCTCAGAAGTTGGGGTAAAGATGGGACCGCATGGCCTGCGACATTCTGCGGCTACGCACCTATTGGAGGGTGGCGCAGATTTGCGCACCGTGCAAGAGATTTTGGGTCATTCGTCACTGGCAACAACTCAGATTTACACCCACGTCTCGCCGGAGCGATTGAAAAGTGCATATGACCAAGCACATCCCAGGGCATGAGTGCGTGGAGATGAATAGCGCTCTTCGGCAATGCGGTAACTGACGGTCCACTTATTCCAGTCCCGGAATCGATGGCAATCGAATGCGGCCATGCCAAACCCGTGGCCAAACCCAACGCGACGAGCGAGACGGCGACCACCGCCTTCAGGCTGGAGTGAAGGTCAGTTCTCGTTTCACTTTTTCTCGTTTCCATGCCGCCACTCTTCCTTCCACGGCTATGGCTGCGGCTTCCAGGCGGGGAAGCTGGGGAAAAAGCACCCCTGTGCATCACATAGGATTAGCCCCAGCACAACAGAGTTCCACTTTCTCCAGACGGCCATTTCGGCCCATGGCAAGAATTGGAGTTGTGACTTCACGCGCTTAACTGAGTACCACTTTTGGTGATCTACCCAGTAACCATTTCGGTCCGCGGATCGTCGCAAGACGGTAACGGTCGGTGATTAAGCGCTAGGGATTCAACAAATCGTTGGATCGTCAACCGAGTGCGTCGTTCGTGCCTGCACGAAAACGCAATGAAGGAGTATGCCGTTATGGCAGTTGTAACAATGCGAGAACTCCTCGACAGCGGAGTCCACTTCGGACACCAGACTCGTCGATGGAATCCAAAGATGAAGCGCTACATTTTTGCCGAGCGCAATGGCATCTACATCATCGATATCCAACAATCACTCGCGCTGATTGATAGCGCTTACGAGTTCGTCAAGGACACAGTCGCCAAGGGCGGACACATCCTTTTCGTTGGAACCAAGAAGCAAGCACACGAGCCAATCAAGGCGATGTCTGCTCGCGTAGGAATGCCATACGTCACCGAGCGCTGGTTGGGCGGAATGCTCACCAACTTCCCAACCGTCTACAAGCGCATTCAGCGTTTGAAGGAGTTGGAAGCTCTTGAGAGCACCAACGACCAAGTTTTGACCAAGAAGGAGCTCTTGGTTCTTCGCCGCGAGCGCGAGAAGCTGACCAAAAACCTCGAAGGTATTCGCAACATGACCAAGTTGCCTTCAGCAATCTGGGTAGTCGACACAAAGAAGGAGCACCTTGCTGTTGCAGAAGCGCACAAGCTCGGTATTCCGGTTGTCGCAATCTTGGACACCAACTGTGATCCAGATGAAGTCGATTACAAGATTCCTGGCAACGACGATGCAATTCGTTCGATTGCACTCTTGACCCGCGTCATCGCGGATGCGGCAACCGCTGGCTTGCAGGCACGTTCTGCTACCGCGGCAGCTGCAGCACAAAATTCAGATGCACCTGCAGCAAAGGCGGAAGCGGTCATGGCAGATGTTGCTAATGACATGCTCGCAGCAGCAGGCGAAGCTCCAGCAGCGGTCGAAGGGGAGAACAAGTAAGTGGCGGCATATACAGCTGACGATGTAAAGCGTTTGCGCGAGGCAACTGCCGCTGGCATGTTGGATTGCAAGAAGGCGCTCGACGAAGCCGAAGGTAACTTCGACAAGGCGGTCGAAATCATTCGCGTTAAGGGACTCAAGGGAGTTACCAAGCGCGAGGGTCGCACCACCTCAAATGGTTTGGTCATTGCAGAAGCCGAAGGCAACTTGGGCGTCATGATCGAACTCAACTGTGAGACCGACTTCGTTGCGAAGGGCGATCGTTTCCAGGAGTTGGCGGCCGATCTTTTGGCACAGCTCAAGGCGACCAAGATTGCTGAATTGCCAGCGTTCTTGGAGTCCAAGCTCTCCAATGGAAAGTCTGTTCAGGAATTGATCGACGAGGGCAACGCGACGTTGGGCGAGAAGATTGAACTTCGCCGCATCGCAGTTCTCGATGGATCGCCAGTTGCGCTCTACTTGCACCGCACCAGCCCTGACTTGCCACCGCAGGTTGGCGTCTTGGTTCAGCTCGCATCTGCTGCCGCAGAAGCCGGCAAGGACATTGCGCAACACATCGCCGCATTCGCACCTCAATTTGTTCGCCGCGAGGATATTCCAGCAGAGAGCATTGAGAACGAGCGTCGTATCGCCGAAGAGACCGCCCGCGCTGAAGGTAAGCCAGAAGCCTCGATTTCAAAGATCGTCGAAGGTCGCGTGACCGGATACGTCAAGGAAATCAGCTTGTTGGAGCAGGCCTTCGCGAAGGATGCCAAGAAGACAGTCCAGCAAATCGTGGACGAAGCAAAGACAGCCGTGTCGGCGTTTCACCGTTTCCGAGTTGGACAGTAATCTCTTCCTCAGTACAAGCAACGACTAGTTAAGGAGCACTCGCTATGGCCCGTCAAGGTTATAAGAGAGTGCTCCTTAAACTTTCTGGCGAAGTTTTTGGTGGCGCGGCCGGCATCGGTGTTGACCCCGATGTGGTCCACGATATCGCGGCACAAATCGCCGATGTAGTTCGGGCCGGCACCGAAGTCGGAATTGTGGTCGGCGGCGGTAACTACTTTCGCGGCGCAGAATTGCAACAACGCGGTATGGACCGCGCTCGCGCCGACTATATGGGCATGCTGGGCACCGTCATGAACTGCTTAGCGCTTCAAGATTTTCTAGAAAAAGAAGGTATCGATACCCGCGTGCAGACCGCCATCACGATGGGTCAGGTCGCAGAGCCTTACATTCCTCGTCGCGCGATTCGCCACTTAGAAAAGGGCCGGGTAGTTATTTTTGGCGCCGGTGCAGGCATGCCGTTCTTCACTACCGACACCGTTGCTGCACAACGCGCCCTTGAAGTTGGCGCCAAGGCGCTGCTTCTCGCGAAGAGTGGAGTCGATGGTGTCTATTCCGCGGACCCACGTAAAGATTTATCCGCGACCAAGTACGACACAATTTCGTATGACGAAGTTATTTCCAAGTCGCTCGCCGTGGCGGATGCGGCTGCCTTCTCGCTCTGTCGCGAAAATGGATTGCCGATCGTGGTCTTTGACCTGAAGGACAAGGGAAATATCGGTCGCGCGGTTCGCGGCGAATCCATCGGAACGCTCGTTTCCTAATTTCATTATTCGATAACCACTAGATATCAGAATTCGGAGAATCACATGTCTGACTTAGCAACCACATTAAGCGAAGCCGGCGCCAAGATGAACAAGGCGGTAGAAGTCGCTAAGGAAGACTTTGGTTCAATTCGAAGTGGTCGCGCACATCCATCCATGTTCGCAAAGATCATGGTCGAGTACTACGGGACATACACTCCGCTTTCACAGCTTGCGACGGTCCAAGTGCCAGAGCCACGCATGGCGACGGTCAGCCCATTCGATAAGAGCGCGATGGCGCTGATTGAAAAAGCGATTCGCGAGTCGGACCTGGGCGTTAATCCAGCCACCGATGGCGCGATTATTCGCGTGAATTTCCCACAACTGACCGAGGAACGCCGCAAGGATTACATCAAGGTGGCTCGCACCAAGGCCGAAGATTCTCGAATCGCAATCCGCAACATCCGCCGCACCGCAAAGGAAGCGATGGAGAAGATGGAGAAGGATGGCGAGGTCGGCAAGGACGATGTAGCGCGCGGTGAAAAAGATCTAGAGAAATTGACCTCGGATCACGTCGCAAAAATTGACGAGCTCTTGAAGCATAAGGAAGCCGAGCTGCTCGAAGTTTAATTCGAGAACTCCCCACTCATGGATGACCTGCATTCGCTCAACGAAGCGATAAACGAACGAGCCGGCCGCAAGCTGCTGCCCTCGATTGCGGTCTCCATTGCAATTTTCGCGCTGGTATTCGTCACCATTACTTACGCCCCAATCCTCTTCGGAGTGTTGGTCTGGGCGGCAATCATGCTGGCGATGCGCGAGTTGGTTCGCGCTTATAACGCGGGCGGGATTGCTCTTCCCGAGCGCATGCTCCAACTGGCTGGAACCGGCGTGGTTGTCGCGGCTTGGTACGGAAAAGTTTCGGGCCTGGCGGTAGCTATTGCAATCGCAATTCCTAATGTTTTGGTCTACATGTTGCTTCGCAATCCAAAAGATTTCGTGCGACGTTCCACCTCGGCTGCCTTCGCGATTTTCTACNTGGCATTCCTNGGCGGCTTTATTATTTTGCTCGCGCATCATGACGATGGCGGAGCGAGAATTCTGGCGCTGGTTGTTTTGGTTGCNTGCAACGACACCTTNGCNTATTTNTCCGGCGTCTTGTTCGGCAAGCATCCGATGGCGCCAGCGATTAGCCCCAAGAAGACGTGGGAAGGATTCGCGGGTTCGATCGTCGCGACCACGATCGGCTCATCCTTGGTTTTCTCCTTTGCCATGCACAAGGATTGGTGGTTGGGAGCGATTGTTGGCGTTGTCGCGGTTATCACCGGTACCTGTGGCGACTTGATTGAGTCCGCGGTTAAGCGTGACTTGGCAATCAAGGACATGGGCTCACTTCTCCCAGGACACGGCGGCATCCTGGATCGGATTGATTCAGTCCTATTTACTGGCCCCGCGGTCTGGTTCGCGCTCGAAATCATTAAGCACTTTAAATTATGAGCACCAACTCAGATTTGCCGGAAATTAAATTAGTTTTCGATGAGCCCAAGCAAAAGGTGAAGCCCCCGAAGCATTTTGCCGACCTCTCACCAGAGGAGCGCAAGGCCAAAGCTGTTGAAATTGGCGTACCTGCATTCCGCGCCAATCAAATGGCGGTTCACTTTTTTACGCACTACAACGACGATCCGGAATCATGGACCGATATCCCGAAGGAGCTGCGCGAGAAATTAGCGGCGGAGTTCATGCCCAAGTTGATTACCTTGGTCCGTTCGGTTGTCGCCGATGGCGGTAAAACTCGAAAAGATTTATGGCGACTCCATGACGGTGTCTTGGTCGAGAGCGTTTTGATGCGTTACACCGATCGCACAACGGTCTGTATCTCATCGCAAGCCGGATGCGGAATGAATTGCCCATTTTGCGCTACCGGTCAAGGCGGCCTAACTCGAAATCTGACTGCTGGTGAAATCACCGCACAAGTCGTTGCTGCTGCGCGCGCGTGCGCCGAAGGCGAACTTCCTGGTGGACCAACTCGACTCTCCAACATCGTATTCATGGGCATGGGCGAGCCGATGGCGAACTACAACTCGGTGATGCGCTCCGTCCGGAACATCACCGCACCGCAACCAGATGGATTGGGAATCAGCGCGCGTTCTGTAACTGTCTCGACGGTTGGCCTGGTCAACGGCATCGAGAAATTGATGGAAGAAGGAATTCCAGTGACGCTGGCGGTTTCGCTGCATACTCCAGATGACGAATTGCGTGACACGTTGGTGCCGATTAATTCACGCTTTAAAGTCAAAGAAGTTTTGATGGCTGCCGATAAATATGCCGAAAAAACCGGTCGCCGTTATTCCATCGAGTACGCGCTGATTCGCGACATTAACGATCAAGCCTGGCGTTCTGATCTTCTTGGTCGCTTGCTCAAGAACCGGAACGCGCACGTAAATCTCATTCCGCTCAATCCGACTCCTGGTTCAAAGTGGACAGCGTCGCGACCACAGGATGAAGCCGAGTTTGTTCGAATTCTCGAAACGTATGGCGTACCCGTCACGGTACGCGATACCCGAGGTCGCGATATCGACGGCGCATGTGGTCAATTGGCCGCCGCCGAGATAACCTCTGAGGCATGAAATCACTCTCCAACTTCATTAACGGCAAGGCCCAACCCGCGCTTAGCGGAGTGACATCAGAGATCATCAATCCTGCGACCGGTCAGGCGTATACGACCGCGCCCGTCTCTGGTGCAGCGGACGTCGATGCGGCAATGAAGGCGGCCGCGAGTGCATTTGAAGATTGGCGCGATTCGACTCCATCTGAACGCCAGCGCGCTCTTCTCAAAATTGCCGATGCGTTCGAGGCGAGAGCGGATGAACTTGTTGCGGTTGAGGTGGAGAACACTGGCAAGCCGGTTTCGCTCACGACTTCTGAAGAAGCGCCCCCCATGATTGATCAGATTCGTTTTTTTGCGGGCGCTGCTCGTAACCTCGAAGGTAAATCCGCGGGGGAGTACATGCGCGGAATGACCTCGTTTATTCGTCGCGAACCAATCGGCGTCTGCGCACAAGTAACACCATGGAACTATCCGATGATGATGGCCGTGTGGAAGTGGGCACCAGCGATTGCCGCAGGAAACACCGTTGTTCTTAAGCCGAGTGACACCACGCCCGCATCAACCGTATTAATGGCCGAGATCATGGCCGAATTTCTTCCTGCCGGAGTATTCAATGTCGTGACCGGAGATCGCGAGACGGGTCGTGCACTTGTCGAACACGACACACCTGCAATGGTGTCTATTACGGGTTCGGTGCGGGCAGGAATCGAAGTCGCGAAATCAGCGGCAAGCGATGTGAAGCGCGTTCATCTCGAACTCGGCGGTAAGGCGCCGGTCGCTGTCTTTGCGGATGCGGATCTTGCCGCGGCCGCCGAAGCAATCGCGATTGCCGGATATTTCAACGCTGGTCAGGACTGCACAGCGGCCACCCGCGTGATGGTGGAAGAGAGCGCGTATGATGATTTCGTCGCGTTGCTAGCCGCGCAAGCCCGCGACAATATTAAAACCGGCGGACCTACCGAGGATGTTCTGTACGGGTCGGTCAACAACGCGAATCAGCTCGCTCGCGTCAAGGGACTCGTCGAGCGCACGCCATCCCACGCAAACGTTGTTGCGGGTGGTTCGGTGGTTGACCGTGCTGGCTACTACTTTGCGCCGACCGTCATCGCAGGATTGCGTCAAGACGACGAGATGATTCAAAACGAAATATTTGGACCAGTAATTACCGTTCAGAAATTTAAAGATGAAGCCGAGGCAATCCGCTTAGCCAATGGCGTCAGCTATGGCTTGGCGTCGAGCGTCTGGACCTCGAACCACGGTCGCGCAATGCGCCTGGCTAAAGCTTTTGATTTTGGCTGCGTCTGGATTAACACCCACATTCCATTGGTTGCAGAAATGCCGCACGGTGGCTTTAAGCACTCGGGATATGGCAAAGATTTGTCTGGCTATGGATTCGAGGATTACACCCGCATCAAGCACGTCATGACGAATTTGAACGCGTAAGGTTCTCGCATGGCAAACCTTGGCAACATGTATGGCCCGAGCTTTACCTTTTTAGGAATTCCGCAATGCGACTTGGATGATCCCACCTCTTTTGCGGGCGCTGATGTCGTCATCGTGGGTGCGCCGATTGATTCGGGCACATCGCATCGCTCCGGTGCAAAAATGGGTCCACAAGCGATTCGCATGGGCGATTATTTGCCGCACGATGCCGAGCGCCCGCATATGTCGATGCGCGTTGACGCCCTCAAAGAATTGAAAATTTTCGACGCCGGCGATTTGTTAATGCCGGGTGGTGACCTGACACATTCGTTGAAGGTGTTAGAAGACGCCACTGAGAAAATTTCACGCGCCGGTGCAATAGCCGTTGTGTTGGGCGGCGATCACTCAATCGCCTCGGCGGACGTCGCGGGTATTGCGAAGCATCGCGGCATGGGGCGAATCTCGATGATTCACTTTGACGCTCACGCCGACACCGGCGACTCGCAATTTGGCGCACTCGTCGGCCACGGAACTCCAATGCGCCGATTGATCGACAGCGGAGCGGTTCGTGGCGATCGATTCTTCAGCTGGGACTTCGTGGTTATTGGCCGGACGACGCGACCCTTAAGTGGATGCGCGATCAAGGGATGCGATCGTACGAAATGACTGAGATTCATCATCGCGGAATGACCGCGGTTCTGGACGAGTCATTTGCAACGCTGACCAACGAGTGCGATGGCGTATTTCTTTCGGTCGATATCGATGTCGTTGATCCCGGCATGGCACCAGGGACCGGAACCCCCGAGCCAGGTGGCATGACTAGCCGTGAATTACTCGAGGCGGTCCGTCGAATTTGCTTAGAGTTGCCGATTGTCGGAATCGACATTGTTGAAGTCGCGCCACCGTACGACAGCGCGGATATAACTGCGATATTAGCCAATCGAGTTGTACTCGAAGCGCTCAGCGCCATTACATTGCGCAAAAAGGGCGGTACATACTCAGCCGTGCGCAATCTGCTCGACCGTTAATGCCTCGACCATCAATGGTTTGTGAGTCGGCGGCGACTCTAACTATCTGAGAAGATAGGGGAATGTCCGTCCCCTCCTCACCGCGCGAGCTGATCATTCTTGGCTCCACCGGTTCGATTGGAGTTCAGGCTCTCGAAATT
>TBL_comb48_EPIDRAFT_1002971_pt1 | contig 11520 bp, 10 predicted proteins | sample TroBogEpilimnion_37_FD_10681 | JGI IMG/M metagenome (IMG submission 10681)
AATGATTCACGTGAAACATCTGCCTCTAACCGCAAGAAAGTCATCGGGGTGCGCCGCCTCAAAGAACCGATGCCCACTCCTATAAAAACCCGTATTTTTACCGTAGCCAACCAAAAGGGTGGGGTAGGTAAAACGACCTCTGCGGTCAATGTAGCGGCAGCATTGGCAATGGGCGGACTTAAGGTTTTGGTGATCGATTTAGACCCTCAAGGCAATGCATGTACTGCTCTTGGGGTGGATCGAAGCAAACTCCCGGGAATGTACGAAGTACTGGTCGATGAGACACCGTTGCGCGAAACGATTCAAAAAGTATCCGGTTTTCCTCATCTTGAATGCGCACCAGCGAACCGCGAGTTAGCCGGCGCAGAGATCGCACTTGTTACCTATGTTGCACGCGAAAGTATTTTGAAAGGCGCCCTACTTACATACTTACAAGAACGCGAAGAGGCTGGTGATCGTTTGGATTATGTAATTATTGATTGTCCGCCAAGTCTTGGCCTACTCACCATTAATGCACTTACCGCCGCAGAAGAAGTTCTGGTTCCGATTCAATGCGAGTATTACTCACTTGAAGGAATTTCTTTATTAATGGAAACACTTCTCAAGATCCAAAAAGCGTTGAATCCAAAGGTGCGTGTAAGCACTATTTTATTAACAATGTTTGATTCCAGAACTCGATTAGCCAACGATGTTGCAGATGATGTGCGACGCCATTTCCCTAATGAATTAATTGATATTCCAATCCCACGGGCCGTGCGTGTTTCTGAAGCACCATCATTTAATCAAACCGTAATGACATATGACGCATCATCACCTGGTGCTATTGCATATATGGGAGCAGCGCGAGAGATCGCGAGAAGAGGTTCGGCAGCATAATGGCAACACGTAAAGGCGGACTTGGTCGAGGACTTGATGAATTAATTCCCACGACAACTATTGGTGAAGTAACAAACAATTCTGGTGTTGTTGCCGGCGTTGCCCTTGAAGTAGATATCAATGCAATTATTCCTAACAGCAAACAACCACGCACTTATTTTGATGAAGAATCTTTAGCCGAACTTGCTGCGTCGATAAAAGAAGTCGGTGTAATGCAACCACCAGTTGTTCGTGAAGTTGGTAATGGTCGCTACGAACTTATTATGGGCGAGCGCAGATTACGCGCATCAAAGATTGCTGGACTTAAAACAATTCCTGTAATTCTTAGGGCATCGCAAGATAATGAAATGCTACGAGAAGCTTTATTGGAAAACATTCACCGCAGCCAATTAAATCCACTCGAAGAAGGCGCCGCGTATCAGAATCTCCTTAATGATTTTGGATATACCCACGAAGAATTAGCAATCAAAGTAGGTAAGTCCAGGCCGGCGATAACAAATACGCTACGGCTTTTAAACCTACCAGCATCAGTACAACGCAAAGTTGCGGCGGGAGTCTTGTCTGCGGGGCATGCTCGCGCGTTGCTAACAATCGTTGATGGCGAAGAGATAGAAAAACTCGCCAATAGAATTGTCGCCGAAGGCTTAAGTGTCCGGGCAGTGGAAGAGATTGTTGCGATGAACCCTGGTAAGACAAAATCTTCGAAGCCTAAGATTATAAAAAATGTCTCGCCACGTCTTAAAGAGATTGGTGATGCGTTGGGAAACAAACTAGATACTCGTGTGAATGTAGAACTTGGCCAACAGAAGGGCAAGATCACCATCGAATTTGCGAATGTAGAAGATTTAGAGAGAATCTCAAAACTTATTTAATTCCTCGATTTTCCAATTCAGTCTTAATAACTCCACCGAGCGCCTTGACACCTTCGCGAATTCTTTCGGGGGTTGGGTAGCAATATGCCAAACGCATTGACCAACTTCCGAAACCATCAGCATAAAAAGCCGTACCTGGTACATAAGCAACTTTGGCTGCAATAGCCTTTGGCATCAGAGCAGTTGTATCAATTTCTGGTGGCAGAGTAACCCAGACATAAAAACCACCTTCTGGCTTTGTCCATGTAGCTCCAGCGGGGAAATGAGCTTCCAAACTCTCCAACATTGCGTCTCGGCGGACTTTATACAATTTACAAAAGGAAGCAATCTGGTCGCGCCAAGGCTGATCAGCGAGATATCCACTGATCGAAAGTTGGGTGAAATTAGAAGGACACAAGATAGAACTTTCGGCAGCGATCACTAATTTTTCTTTCAAAGATTGCGGGACAAGCGCCCAACCAACTCGGAACCCCGGCGCAATCGTCTTAGAGAAGGAGCCCAGATAAATAACGTTCTCTGAATCTTTGGCACGCATCGCATCTGGTGATGGGCGTTCGAATCCGAGAAGACCATAAGGATTATCTTCAACAATAAAAATTTTTTCAGATGCACAAATTTCTAGGATCTCATCGCGTCGCTCGGCACTAAGTAGCACCCCAGCTGGATTTTGATAATTGGGGATCAAATATAAAAACTTGATCTCTTGACCAGATTTGCGGACGGTTGCAATCGCTGCACGTAATGTTTCAGGCACCATTCCATTGTCATCCATAGCAACATGCACAACATTGGCTTCGTATTGTTTGAATGTCCCGAGCGCTCCAACATATGAAGGTGCTTCAACTAGGACTACATCGCCTGGGTTAATGAAAATACGGGAGATTAGATCTAGGGCTTGCTGTGAGCCAGTGGTGATAATGACATCGTCGGGATGGGCTTTGATTCCTTCCAGTGCCATAACATCACAGATTTGCTCGCGCAGCTTCGGATGTCCTTGGCCACTTCCGTACTGCAAGGCTTCTGCGCCATTTTCTTTAATCAGTTTGTCGACAACATCAGCCATGATCTCCATCGGCAAAGCAGAAAGATTTGGCATACCACCAGCAAGAGAAACAATTTCTGGGCGAGAAGCCACCGCGAATAGAGCGCGGATTTCACTCGCCTGCATCAGTGCTGCACGATTAGCAAAGCGCTTATTTAGTTCTTGGTCTGCACCGGTGCGAAAACGGGTGATCTCGTTGGACATCACACAATTCTGCCATACCTACAGAGGGTATGGTCGCGGATTATTTTCGAATACCGGCCCTACGTAGATCCGAAACCTTCAATGTTCCAGTTTTTGCGTCATCTTCGGCGGTTAAGTACAGACGTTGAATTGCAATCATGAGTGATTCCACGACAGTTTCACGGAATTGTGCGTCAACTAGTCGTTTAGAGTCTCCCGGATTACTCTCGAACCCCAACTCAATTAGGACCGTAGGAGATTTGGTCAGCCGCAGCAAGTCCCAGGTCTTTGCATGAGTACGACAATTGAGCAAGTCTGTCCTGGCGCAAATTTCGCGTTGTACCAAAGTCGCAAAACGTTCACCGACAATCGAGTGAACTCCATGAGAATCGCTGCCATAGTAATACGTAGCAACCCCATGTGCTTTCTCGTTGCGGTATTTATCTTGATGCAAAGATATAACTAAATCAGCGCCTGATTTATTGGAGATGTTAATACGTTCCGACTCAGTGGGATGGGATGTTGTATTTCGTGTAACAAAAACATTGACACCCAAGGCAATCAAACGGCCTTCTAATCTTTGTACTAAGTCGAAAATATCAGTCGAATCCGAGGGATCCAAAACTATTATTTTTCCAGCCAGCGCTGGTCCACGGTCGGCGCGTGCTGCGGCGTCACGTAGTTGCATGGGTGCGCCACCAGAAACAATTTTTATTAATCGCATTAATGACATAAGTGTCGCGGGGCCACAACGACCATCAACTTTGATTCCCACCGACTTCTGAAATTCCATAACCGCAAATTCGGTTTCAGTTCCAAAAATTCCTTCTACTCGCCCACAGTTAAATCCCATTTCGATTAATTGCGCTTGCAGGTGCGCGACATCATCGCCACGCATATACGGATTTGATAAGGAGAGAACGCGATCTCCAAGTTTCCATCGCGCTTCGTCCAAAGAGCTAAGTGTTATCTCATCAACATTACCCGTGACTGTTAACCCACGTGACTGCTGGAATTCTTTTACAGCACTACTTACCTTTGCATCAAAAGTGGCACTTTCGGAGGATAGGAGATTCAAACGAAGAAGATAATTTGTTACTTGTAAAACACGATCGCCCGAGTCACCAAGGGTGAGTTCGGGCGTCATGATAATTAAAGAGTGAGTTATTAAATATATGCTTCGAGATCTTTGAGCAGCGCAGGCTTTGGCTTTGCCCCCACAATACTCTTGACCACTTGGCCACCAACAAAAACATTCATGGTTGGGATGGAAGTGATTCCATACTTCATGGCAATCGAAGCCTCTTCGTCGGTATTGAGTTTAACGATCTTGATTTTCCCGCCATGCTCGGCAGCGATCTCTTCAAGAATAGGTCCAACAGCGCGACATGGGCCACACCATTCAGCCCAGAAATCAACAAGTACTGGGGTGGTGCTTTTAAGGACTACTTCGTCGAAAGTAGCGGCTGTTACTGGTGACGTATTGCTCATGACTCTTCTCTCCCTTATGTAATGTGGTAATTCTAGTGCCCGGCTAAAAATCTTTCAGCATCTAAGGCGGCTTCACACCCCGTGCCTGCGGCGGTGATCGCTTGACGGTAGGTGTGATCTACCAAATCTCCACACGCAAAGACTCCGGTTAGGTTTGTGCGAGTCGAACGACCATCTACTTTCACATAACCTTCGGCGTCAAGATCAACTTGACCCTTGACTAGTTCACTTCTTGGTAGATGTCCGATCGCAACAAATAAACCAGTAAATGGTTTTTCACTCTCTGATCCATCAACCGTGTTTCGAAGTTTTAATCCAGTCATCTTATCTTCACCAAGCACATCGATGACTTCGGTGTTCCATAAGAATTCGATCTTCGGATTCGCTTTTGCGCGGTCAACCATTATTTTAGAGGCACGTAGTGAATCTCGACGATGAATAAGCACAACCTTTTTAGCGAAGCGTGTCAGGAAGTTAGCTTCTTCCATAGCAGAGTCGCCACCGCCCACAACTGCAATCTCTTGATCTCTGAAGAAGAAGCCATCGCAAGTGGCACACCAAGAAACTCCGCGGCCACTTAATCGTTTTTCATTGGTTAGGCCAATTTCTTTGTAAGCAGATCCGGTTGCCAAAATAACGGATTTCGCTTTAAGAACGTTTCCACTGCCATCTGTGAGAATTTTGATTTCACCATCAAGCTTCATATCCACAATGTCATCGCGTACTAATTTGGTTCCAAACTTTTCACATTGAGCTTTGAGGTTATCCATAAGATCTGGACCCATCACACCGTCGGGGAAACCTGGAAAGTTCTCCACCTCGGTTGTATTCATAAGTGCACCGCCTGCGGTGACTGAACCCTCGTAAAGAATCGGTTCTAACTGCGCACGTCCGGCATAGATGCCAGCGGTATAGCCAGCTGGTCCAGATCCTACGATTACGAGTTCATATATTTTTTCGCTCACGTGGTCACCTTATCTTTTTACAATGAATTTTTAGGTTTTAAGAAGAGCGCGAAGGCCGTGCCAACTTCGGTGATTTTGAAGACTTTTGCTATCCCCAAATACCCCACACCGCTAATACCTAGAACAACGAGCAACTTAAAGCTATTCCCACCCGGGATACGGCCAACAACCAGATACAGCGGAACCCCAATCAAGGCATAGATCCCGGCCAATCGGCTATAGAAGCCAACAACTTCACCGAGGTGAATTGCGATCCGATATCGATGGAGCAGTCGAATCGTTGTCCATGCGCCAATGTAATAGCTGAAAGACAATGCGACGGCCAACCCTACGGTTACCCATTTAGCTGGAAGTATTAAAGCGAAGAGTAATGAGGCCACACTCGCACCGATATTCATAATCGCATTACTCAAAACTTGTAACTTCACATTTTCAAATGCGTTCAACCCGCGGAGTGCAATCAAGTTAACGCTCAGTGGAATCAACCCAAGTGAGAAACCGGCAAGAACAAGTCCGAGATATCGAGCGTCGCTATTAGAAATACCAAAGAACAAAGTCCGAGTTATTAACGGACCAAACAATAAGAATGCGATGGCGCTTGGGACCGTAATTATTCCGACCAATCTAATCGCTTTAACTAATTCGTCATGCATCTCTTTAACTTTCTTATCAATTGCATGTGCCGACAACATTGGTAGAAGGGCCGTCACTATAGAAATCGTAACAATTGAATGTGGGAGCATCATGATAAGAAATGCATTTCCGTAAGGTGTATAACCAACTCCAGTTGTAACGCCGGCCTTTAGCGCACGCACCGCGGCGTTTGTCGAAAGGTTGACAGTGACTAAATAACTTAGTTGAGATATCGCCGCAAATGCCAAAGTCCATGAAGCCAGCTTTAAAGATTTCTTAATTTCTGGGTCACGCCAATCAAAACGTGGGCGAATCTTGATTTTCGTAGCACGTATTACGGGAATTAAAAAGAGCAATTGGAACACAAATCCCGCAGTGGTACCTAGGCCCAGCAGGGTTGCCTGTGAATCTGAAATTGTTGCTACAGACCATCCCTTAGAAATGTGCAGATAATAAGCAAAAACAGCAATCACTATTAAGTTGTTGAGGACCGGAGCCCACATCATCGGACCGAATTTGCCTTTGGCATTTGCAACCTGCCCCAATAAAGCAAAGAGCCCCATAAAAAAGATTTGAGGCAGGCAATAGCGCATAAAAAGCAGTGTTAGATGAAACTCGGGCCGACCCACATAACTACCAGCAAAAACCCGCACTAATACCGGGGCGGCAATGACAGATACAGCGACAAGTACGCCAAGTACCACAGATGTTGCTGTGACCAGCCGAGAGATGAAAGCCGATCCACCATCTGGCTCACGGATTGCTCTCACCAACTGTGGGACAAAGACTGCGGTCAGCGCGCCACCAATGATCAGGTTGTACAAGATATTTGGCATCGTGTTTGCGACGTTATAAGTATCCCCCAACAATGTTGTTCCAAGAACTGCGACTAGCAGTAAACCACGGATCAAACCCGTCACTCTAGAAACAATTGTTCCAATTGCCATCACGGTTGATGAACGCATTATTGAGTTGTCGCTCATGCCCGACGCTTCCTAATCCGTCTGACACTTTGAATCGTTGCAGCAAAGAAGACCAAAATTGCAGCGCCGGTTGTGATCCAAGTGGCAACGGGGCTTATTACTGTTAATTTGATGGGAAATATCACTGGGTCACCAAGTATTTTTCCAGCGGGTGTCGTTATTTCAACTGCGATGCCGGAAGAACCCGAAGTAAGAACGGTCACTGGGATTAATACCTGGATTTTTGAATTAGCAGGAATTGTTTCCTGGCTCGGTGCTGACACTTCGATCTTTGCATTTGCAGGGAAGACACTCAAGTTGATCTTTGCTGGATTTGGAAAATCATTTGTGAGAGTAATAGGAATGCTTTGATGCACAGATGTAACGGTGAATTTACCGGAACTTAAATGGATTAAGTGCATTTGCTCATCAGCCGTATTGCTTAGATCTTTAATTAAATAAGAACGACGCGTGGCTAGCAAACCTGGGTTTAATAGCCTCACCAAACCTAACCGAAATACATCGATCTTTTTTGGGTCCATATAAGCAGAAATATCATTAAAATTATTGGCAGCAATCGAAATTGAATTTATCTCGGATGCGGGTAACCAGAAATGACTCTGACTGTGATAGGAGGTTGAAGGCAGAACTGGGCGATTTAAAAGGGTTTCCAATATAGTCTGCGAAACAGAGAGAATGTAATTCGTATTGTGCGGGGAGAATCTATTGATCCAATATCGAGACGGGTTTCCGTAAGCCATTGTTTGAATTGTGTCACCTGACGAAATATTTTGAAATTGAGTTAACCATGTTTGGGCAAAAATTTGGCCACNACCACTTNCGCCATTAGTCATCATAAAGTTTTTACTGATTGCAACAATTTCTTCAATTAAGGCCGGATCGACGACCCATGTACGCAACCCACGGGGCGGTGAAAAAACTAACTTCCCTAATCGACCGGTCACCGACAGTGATGTCACTAAGCCATCATCGATAAATTTCCCATCGATTTGATGACTAGTGGGCTCCGATAGGGTGATTGTGCTTGAAGCTTGTGCGAGTGGCGCGGAGATAGTAACAAATAGAAAACANAACAAAGACGCTGCTAGACGCTTCATATTTTTAAGTCACCAGATTTTGCAATTAGCTTCTTTTCATCTGGGTAGGCCAACAAACTTATAATCTCTTCTATTGGGAACCATCCAACGTCATCAACTTCACTAACTTGTGGTGCCAGGACTCCACCAACTTCACGAAATAAATAATGGTGAACTGTTTTGTGAATGCGTTTTCCGCCGGCCATGAACCAGAAGTCAATAACTCCAAGTTCTCGAGCAATCTCACTTTGGATGCCGGTTTCCTCCGCAACCTCTCTTACCGCTGCTTGCTCGGGGGTTTCACCTGCTTCGATATGCCCTTTGGGAAGTGACCACAACAATCGTTCGCGGGTAGCATCTTTTAAGTCCCTGCGGCCAATCAAGAGCCCCTTGGTTCCGGTTTCATCAATGACTAATCCGCCAGCGCTCACTTCATCAACACGCTTGGCGTAGACCGAACGCTTCTTAAGGGGAGGTTTTTTAACAGCAGCAGGCGTAGTTTCGGTTGGAGCCGAAACTAAAGTAGAGGTAGGTGAGTGTGGGCCCGCAGGACGCCGTTTCCGACGTTTTTTCCGTTTCGCATCGCCACCCGCACCAGGTGCCGGGGTCATAAGAGAAGGGTACTGCTCTAGCCTTGCGTATTGTGAGTACTGAGAGCACGAATCCCATGGCGCCCCGAGAGCTGGCGGCGCAGTTAGCGCTGACCGCTCTGGATGAACGTGCTCCCATCATTGCTACCTTGGCCGCCGCCTATAAGGCCGCAGGTTTTAAGTTGGCACTTGTTGGTGGCCCGGTCCGCGATGCAATCCTTGGACGTTTAGGAAACGACCTTGATTTCACGACGGATGCGCATCCCGAAGACTCTGCAAAGATTTTAAAGAAATGGGGAGATGCATTATGGGAAACCGGCGCTGCCTTTGGCACGGTTGCTGCCAAGAAGGGTGACTCGACTGTTGAAGTTACTACGTACAGAAGTGAAACGTATGATTCAGAATCACGTAACCCGGATGTTGATTTTGGNAATTCGATAGAAGGCGATCTTGTTAGGCGGGATTTCACTATCAATGCAATGGCGTTAGAACTTACTGGTGATGCCCCAGTCTTTATTGATCTCTTTGATGGGGTTTCTGATTTAGCAAAAAAGATCTTGCGCACCCCAGGTAGTGCCACATCAAGTTTTTCTGATGATCCGTTACGAATGATGCGNGCTGCTCGTTTTATGAGTCAATTGGAATTCACGGTTGACCCNGAAATAGTTTCTGCGATAAATGAAATGTCTGGGCGACTCACAATTATTTCTGCCGAACGTATCCGGGATGAATTCACTAAGACGTTGATGTCAAAAAATCCTCGTCTTGGTCTAATTCTTTTAGTTGAAACCGGATTGGCGCAAATCTTTTTACCAGAATTGCCNCAACTCAAANTAGAAATTGACGAACACCATCACCACAAAGATGTTTATGAACATACTCTTACAGTCTTAGAACAGGCTATGAATTTGGAAGTTCGACTAGGCGGACCTAATTTAACGATTCGATTGGCTGCCCTACTACACGATATTGGTAAGCCGCGTACAAGAGAGTTGATTCCGGGCGGTGGTGTTTCTTTCCACCATCATGAAGTTGTCGGGGCGAAGATGACCTCAAAACGCCTTAAGGAGCTTCGTTTTGATAAGAAGACCATCGACGATGTTTCCCAGCTTGTCTTCCTGCATCTACGTTTTCATGGTTATGGAACCGGAGAATGGACCGATTCTGCCGTACGTAGGTATATCCGCGATGCTGGCGAATTGTTAGAACACTTGCATGTCTTGACTCGTGCAGATTGCACAACGCGTAATCAACGTAAAGCTGACCAATTGGCCGCCACGTACGACTCCCTGGAAGAGCGAATTATTTCGTTGAAAGCGCAGGAAGAGTTGGATCTGATACGCCCTGATTTAGATGGATCTCAAATTATGGAGATTCTGGGGATTAAGCCTTCACACATGGTTGGTCAGGCTTATGACTTCTTGTTGGAGTTACGGATGGAGCATGGACCACTAGGGGAAGAAAAAGCTAAAGAAGAGTTATTGAATTGGGCGCGCGATAAAGAATTTGGATCGACGAAGAAGTAATAAAGCAGTCAAGATATAGAAAACCGAAGTCGCTAACGGCAAAACTTTAGAAATTCCACTAATAGGCAGGACCACGGCTGCCAAGACTGCTCCCACAACTATTGCTCCGTTTGTAGCTATGTCATAAAAGGCAAATACCCGACCCCTAAATTCATCTGCAATTTGTGACTGCACGAGTGCATCATTTGTAACTTTTACAGCTTGGCCACACATTCCAACAAAGAATGCTGTTGTGATTAATAACCATTCGTTATGAACGAAGCTAAAAATAATAAGGAAGATAGTAGGAGCAACCATCATCATACGAATCCAGCGATGGCGTCCAAAATAAGTGACAAAGAATGGTGTCACAAAGGACCCGATACCTATCCCTATACCTGCAATACCAAGTGCATACGCAAAACTAGAGAGTCCGGCATCTGGGTTATTCGATGCGTTGTAAGTATTCCGTTCGAGCAAAAGACCCATCAACACCAATGCTGTTAAACCACCCCGTTGGATAGCCGTGGCGATAATGCCGCGAAGCGCATCAGGGTGTACTTTTAAGATTCGTAAGCCTTCCTGAAACTCTTTAACCCCGCGGTTTCCGGTATTTATTTCATGCGATGCCGGACCGATAACCGTGCGATTCAAACGTGAAGCAATTAATGCACTAGCTAAATAACAGAACATGGCGAGAACTATTACCTTTGCGTCAGAGAGATCGCTCTTACCGTGGGCATCAAATATTTTTTTAGTTGCGATTCCGATACCGCCACCGATAACTACGCCGATACTGCCGCCAGTCACAGCAAGGGCGTTGGCAGAAATGAGTTCTTCTTTGGTGACAATAAGTGGGAGCCCCGCCGAAAGACCTGCAAGGATTAAACGATTTATTCCAAAAGCAATTAAAACGAACAATGTGAGCCCAACACCAGTGCTGCCATATTTTATAAATACAGTGATGATGATTAAGTCCAAAACTCGAACTAAATTTGCCAACCGCACAATTCTTTGCCGACTAAACCTATCTAGGAAGACTCCGGCATATGGTCCGACTAAAGAATAAGGTAATAAGACGACAGCAAAGGCCGTGGCAGCGCTAACAGCATTAGGTTGTCGTTCAGGTGAAAACAATACAAATGAGGCCAATGCAGATTGAAAAATTCCGTCGCCGATCTGGCCGATCCATCTAATGTTTAACAACCACGGTAATTTTGAACCTGGATGAAAGGGCCAATTAGTGCTGATCCCCATCTTCTTCATAACGCAAGCGTAGTTACTGTCGAGGGATTATTCTTACC
>TBL_comb48_EPIDRAFT_1002975_pt1 | contig 11516 bp, 4 predicted proteins | sample TroBogEpilimnion_37_FD_10681 | JGI IMG/M metagenome (IMG submission 10681)
TCGATCTGCGCAGCGAGATGTGCGGGTACATCCGCTTCCTGCTCAATGGCCATGCTGAGCACCTGCGTGGTTTCAAAGGTGTTGTCTTTGGAAAGAGCCCGGGCAAAGCCGTACTCCAGCAGGTTGCGGTCGTCGGTGTTGATGTTGGCAGGCGTGGTTTGCAGCAGAGTGCGCGCAAATGCAGGCGATGCCAGATGATGCGCCAGCAATCCTTCGACCGAGTTCGTGAGCCACACGCGCTTGAGCGCTTCGGCAAACAGCGGTTGCGTGATGCGCGTGCGCAGTTGCTCCATGGTATATTCTGGTGCCGTGAGATGCCCGATGAAGAGCAGATCATTGGGGCCGGAGATCCAACTCTCGACATGCGGAAACACCGACGTGAGCGTGGCATAGACCTGCCGGATGGCCTGCGCATCCACTTCATACCCCTGCACCCACTGGGCAAAGAGACCGCGCTCATTGAGTCGCGCTTTGGCGGCAGCGTAAAACTCCTGCGTGAACAAGGTGGAAACACCGGCGCGGTAGGGGTTGGAAGGCTCAGAGATGATCAGGTCATAGCGGCTGCCTGCGGCCAGCAGGGCTTCGCGTGCATCGCCGGGAATGAGATGGACGTTGGTCTTGCGCAGCACATCGCGGTTTACCGGGGCGAAGTGCTGGCGCGCCAGGCCTGCCATGGCGGGTTCCAGTTCCACCACATCCACCTGCTTCATCTCGGGCACATCCGCGACCCATCCGGCTGTCGTGCCGGTGCCGAGGCCAACGATGAAGGCATTGTGCGGCGCGGGGTGCAGCAACGCAGGCACGAGGCCCTGCATCACCTGCGTATCGGCATCGCCAAAGGCCGAGCCGTCGGACTTGCCGTTCACGTAGAGGCAGTAGCCGTCATCGCTATCCACCGCCGCGACGCTGGCCTCACGGCCTTCAAACTCATGTGCGATCTTCCAGCGGCTGGCATTCAGCCAGCCACGCAGGCCATTGATGGAATTCGGCAGCGACTCCACGCGGCCATAGCCGATGGGCTTGTGCCGCCATGCCGCCGTGGGACCGGTGGGAATAAACATCAGCCAACTAGCGCCAATCCATAAGGCTGCGAACACCGGCCACGCCCAGCGTGAAGCCGATCTTGCGCCCAACACCGCAGCCCCGAGGCTCAGCAGCAGCGTCAGCAGAAACACCCAGCGCCATGCGCCCAGTGCGGTCAGCCAGGGCAGCAACACAAAGCCGCCAGCGAGCGATCCGGTGATGGCTCCCAGCGTGTTGGCCGCATAGGCGTAGCCCACATGTCGGCCCGCATTGCGGCTGCCGCTGCCCAGCAAACCCACGAGCAGCGGGAATTGCACACCCGCAAGGATCGACGGCAGCAAGACCAGCAGGCTGGCGATCATCGTCCATCCCGCGATCTGTCCGGACAGGCCCAGGGAACGCAGTTGATTCACATCAATGGCGAAGACGGCGATGCGATCTCCCAGCGCCCAGGGCAATGAGAGAAACAAGGCCTGCCAGGCCGCCACCCGTGCCAGCGCCGTCAGTGTGACCGCCCCCGTGCGCGCCGCCCACAGCATTCGGTAGAGCAAGCCCCCCAGGCCGATACCTGCAAGTGCCAGCGCGAGGATCAAACCAAAGCCATACACCGAACTCCCCAGCAAGGGCGAGAGGATGCGGAACCAGACGAGTTCACTGAGGAAAAACGTGAAGCCCGTGATGCCTGCGGCGAGGTAGAGGAAACGCCGTGTGAGTGCTTTGGAAGAATCTTCCTCCTCCGCTTCCTCCGTCTCCTCCTCCCTTTGATGCCTCGTTTCTTCTCTGCATGCCACATACCACGCTATGCCACCGATGAGGAGATTCACGCCTGCTGCCGCCATGACGGTGGTGCGGATGCCCCAGAGTTCGAGCAGCCAGAAAGTACTCACCAGCACGCCCGCTAGCGCGCCGAGGGTATTCACGCCATACAGCACACCGAGACTGCCGCGCTGCGAATCCTGATCGGTCTCCACCCATTTGAAGGCCGCAGGCAGGCTCCCGCCCATGAGCAGGCAGGGCGGTGCCAGCACCACGGTGGCCAGCAGGAGCTGCAGCAGTGTGGCAGGCACCTGACCCAGCGCAGCGATGCCGCCCGTGCTCAAATAGAGAGAACGCACCACCCAAAGCAGCAGCGGCGTGAGCAATGCCGCGACTCCCACACCCAGTTCGATCAACGCATACAGCCGCAGCGGATTCGTGGAAGCTTCCGCCTTGCGGCCAAATAGCGCGCTGCCTGCGCCCATCGCGCCCATGAAGATCGCCAGCACCGCCGCCGTGGCCGGTGTGGCACCACCAAAGACGAGCCGGAATTCCCGCAGCCAAGCCATTTGATAGACGAGCGCACAAGCACCGGAGAGCGCCAGCAGACAGGCGAGGAGGAGAAGTTGACGGTGGTGAACCGTGGTTGACGATGGTTGACGGTTGATGGCAGTGGGGACTTGGAAGGTTGGATGGATTGGATAAACAATCGTCAACCACCGTCAACCATTGTAAACGACCGTCAACGGCTCCCTTTCGGGGTGCGGGGGCAACTGCGAACCGTGTTGGCTGTCCGTATTGAGTGGCGGAGGTTTCGTCGGTTTTGTCGGTGTATTTTGGCAGAGGGAATATTTTTTCGCGGGGCGAACCAAGGTGGGGGGAGGGGCGGTTGGCCAAGAGAGGGGGAGGACACTCGCAGGTGGGATTCTAGCAAAGAGCGGCAAATCGGCGCACAAGGAGCTGGCTCAAAGGGGTTTCGACAGTTTTGGCGGTTTTGGCAGTTCTTTTTGGAGGGGTGGAAAATATTTCGAGGAGTGATGAGGGGGAGGATGTACCGTCTTCGCTTTGGCTCACCGGTTATCCAATTGGAAGAAACCATGTGCAATTAAGTATGGGAAAGTGGTATTTAGAACAATGCATCGTAGAGTTGAAATAGGAATCCTTGTTGTACACCAACAAGACAACTTTGCAGTCTATCAGACACCCGTGGCTTTAGGTCGAATGAAGGGGCGAATTTCACCTGGATTACTGAAACCCCAGGCACGTATTGTAGTCCCGGCTTTAGCCGGTTCTGGATCTGGATGGGCGCTTAGCGCCCTACCGGAACCGGCTATAGCCGGGACTACAATACGCGGTTTCTGTACCGCGATGCCAGGGAGTTTTTCAGCGCTCTCACCTCGGGTCAAACTGCGTGCGAGATAGAAGGATAGGTGTCCATCCCCGCTAGCGCGATTGAGTCTGCCTCGTTCAGAGTCCTCAATTGCATGTTTAGGACTCTAGTTGCTAGTTTGGCTCATTTTGTGAAACACGTCACGGTACTGTGCAGGGCATGGCTATTTGAATGCAGTCATTCACACCCAGGGTGATGAAACTCTCTTTTCCATTCTTATCCTCCTGCAGTGAAAATGATTCTCCTCCCTCAAAACACACCGACAAAACCGACGAAACCTCGCCGTGGGTGCTAATTTCAGCTTCACAGGACTCAGTGAAAAATATTCACCTCCTGAAAATGAACCGCCAAAACCGCCGAAACCGCCAAAAGCCCTTCGTGTCGGCTACTTCCCGCTTCACGGGCCGCCGTGAAAAATATTCGGCCCCTCCAAAACGAACTGCCAAAACCGCCGAAACCGCCAAAAACCCCTCTGGGGCACCACCTACTCGCCCCCTACTTCTGATAAATCGGCAAAAAGTGATGATGCACACTCAGGCTAAGTAACGCTAGCGACGTTGCATACACCGCGCCCGCGCTCTTTTCATTCCCATTGCGGGGATACCAACTGCCGTCTTGCCCCTGGGCGGCGATGAGGGTCTGCTCGGTCTTTTGGCGGGCGGTCGCCGCGTGGTCGCCGCCGCGTTGGTACATGCCCTGGGCGTAGTAGTAGCAGCCGTAGAAGAACCAGGGCTCATTGATCTCGGGCGGGGACTTCATGAGCCAGTTGGCGGAGCCGAGGACCTCGGAGGTCTCATACTGGCCGCAGACCTGGAGCGAGAGCAGTCCGGCGGCGGTGGTGGAGAAGGTCTGGCGTCCGCCGTAGGGCTCGTAGCTGAAGGCGGCGGCATCGGCTTTGGGGTTGCCGTTGGAGTCACGCTCCACGCGGTAGCTGCGTTTGATGTAGGACACGGCGTTGTCGATGGCTCCTTTGGGCACCTCAAAGCCCGCGTTCTTGGCGGCGCGCAGTGCCATCACCTGCCAGACGCTCACGGAGATGTCGCTGTCGCTGGAGCTGGGCTCATAGCGCCAGCCGCCGCGATTGGCCTCGCTCTTTGGCACCTGCTGGGAGCGGATGATCAGTTGAATCGCGCCCGCCAGTTGCTTGCGCAGGCGTTTGTCCGTCTCTTCGTCAGGCGCGTGGCCGATCATCTCGCCCATCATGAGGGACATGATGCCGTGGCCGTACATGCGTGAGCGGTCGCTGCGCCCGAGGTAGCCGTTTTCATCAGGCTCCACGCCTTCCACGATGAAACGCAATGCTTTGCCACAGGCTGCGCCTTCTGGCGTGGGATCGTCCGGCATGTGGCCCACGGAGGCCAGGCCCATGAGGGCGAGCGAGGTCATCGCCGCGCTGTGGGAGGGCAGATCGCCACGCTTCGGCTTGGCATCGGACTTTTCATCCACGATGTAGCCTGCCGATTTTTGCTGCTTGATCAGCCAAGCCACCGCTTTGTCCACGGCAGCTTTGACCTGGGGGGAGATCAGTTCCGGTTTGGCAGGCTGGGCAGCGGCGAGGGTGCTTGCCGCAAGGAAGGTGAAAAGTGGTCGAAGTAGGCGCATCAGGGGGACGGATAGAGTCCAATGCACTCTCAACGCGCGTTCATCCACGGAATTTGCGGCTCATTGCGCAACTGCTTCCAATTGTTCCAGGCCAGCATGCCGAAAACGAGCAGGGTGAAGAAGCCGCCGCCAACGCGATTCCCCGCGCGAATCTCCAGCAGATGCAGTACGCCATTCTGCAGGCCCAGCCAGAGATCACGCTCAAATGACAGCAGCGCCAGGGCCACAGCGCAGACGATGCTGATGGTCAGCACCTGCCGCAGCTTGTTCGGCCCTAGATAGGCCTGGCAGAGTCGGCCACCATCCAGTGGCAGCACGGGCACCAGATTGAGCAGCGCCCAGAAAATGCTGACCACGGTGAAGCCATCCAGCATCTGATGCAGCCAGAGCGAAGACGGTGGCCAGAGGGTCATGGACCAGCCCACGGCCAGTCCCACGAGGATTTGCAGCCCCGGCCCTGCCGCGCTGACCAGGAGGTCTTCCTGGCGGGTGCGGGGCTTGCTGCCCTGCGCCAGCCCGCCGAAGGCATACAGCACGATGCCCACCCGGTGGTCGCCGAAGTTGCGCATGGTCAGGGCGTGGCCCAATTCGTGAATCAAAATGGAAAGCAGGACCGCCACCACCCAGGCCAGCAGCTCGCGCAATTGCCCCGGCGAACTGGCGCTCAAGCCGCCACCCATGAGTGCGGTATTGAGCCAAAACATCCAGTGGATGAGGATCGGGAAGCCAAAGAGGTTGAAGCGGAGCATGGGTGGGGAAAGGGGCGGGCGGATGTTGTCTCACAGGCCGTGAGGTAAATCCACCATTTGATATAGACCCGGGTGCAAGCTCAAGCTTTATAAATCGGAGAAACATCCGCCCTGAGCCTTTCGTTACGCGTCTGCATTTCCATCATGAAACGATTCCTGACCTGCCTCCTCCTTTCCTCCTCGCTGCTGGCCGATGATGCCGCCGATGTGCTCTCTCAATCCGGCGTCAAAGGCGGCATTGTAGTGCATGTGGGCTGTGGCGATGGCAAGGTGACGCAGGCGCTGCGGGCCAGTGAGCGCTATCAAGTCCAGGGTCTCACGCAGGATGCGGCGGCGTTGCCGGGCATTCGCGAGACGATTCATCTGTCGGGCAAATACGGCCCCGTGGCGGTGGATTCCTGGGATGGGCAGCATCTGCCTTACATCGAGAATTACGTGAACCTGCTGGTGGTCGAAGACGCGGCAGCCGTGGCGAAGGCGGAGATCGACCGCGTGCTCACGCCGCTGGGTGTGGCCATGGTACGCAAAGCGGGCGGCGGCTGGGAGAAGATCGTGAAGCCCTGGCCCAAGGGCATGGATGAGTGGACGCACTATGCGTATGACTCGAAGGGCAACCCCACTTCCAAAGATGTCCTCACTGGTCCGCCTTCACGCATGCAGTGGGTGGGGAATCCACGCTGGAGCCGCCACCACGACCGCATGTCCTCGGTCAGCGCCGAGGTGAGCGCGGGTGGGCGGCTCTATTACATCATGGACGAAGGCAGCCGCATCTCCATCCTGATGCCAGCCAAGTTTGCGCTGATCGCCCGTGATGCCTTCAATGGCACGATTCTCTGGAAGAAAGCCATCCCTCAGTGGAGCACGCATCTCTGGCCCCTGAAGTCCGGCCCCACGCAGCTCACACGGCGTCTCGCGGCGATTGGTGACAAGGTCTATGTGACGCTCGGCATTTCAGATCCCATCACCTGCCTGGACGGTGCGACGGGTGAAGTGGTCCGTGAGTATCCGCAGACCAAGGGCGCGGAGGAGTTGCTCTATCGCAACGGCACCCTGTATGCCCTGGTGAATCCCGAAGCGTGGCGCTTGAACGAGGAGTTTGCTGTGAAGCAGCAGAGCGATCAGAAGCGCGTGGAAACGGAGTTCAACTGGGATGGCAAGTCACGGCACCTGATGGCAATCGACGCCGATAGCGGCAAGACGATCTGGAAAGTTGACGACAAGGTCGGCCCGATCACCCTCGCCCTCGATGACAAGCGCATGGTGTACTACAACGGCGACGGCCTGACGAGCCGCGATGTGAAGACCGGCAAGGTGCTGTTTGCCGACATCCCCGAAGCGCGCCGCAAGCTCTATGAATTCAACTTCGCGCCGCGTGTGGTGCTCAACAACGACGTGATCCTCTATGCGGGCGGCGATGGCAAGATGAAGGGCATCAACGCGGACACCGGCAAAGAATTGTGGTCTTCCTCCCATGAGAAAAGCGGTTACCGCAGCATGGAAGATGTCATCGTGGCGCAGGGGCTGGTATGGAATGCTGGCACCACGCAGGGGAATCAAACCGGTGAATACACGGGCCGCGATCCGCTGACAGGCGAGGTGAAGAAGCAGTTCTACCCCGACGTGCCGCAGGGCACCTACTGGTTTCACCATCGCTGCTACATGGCCAAGGCCACGGAGAAATTCATCATCCCATCGCGCACCGGCATTGAGTATGTCGATCTGGACAAGCAGCACTGGGATCTGAACCACTGGGTGCGCGGTGCCTGCCTCTACGGTGTGCTGCCTTGCAATGGACTCACCTACGCCGGACCACACAACTGCGCCTGCTACCCTGAAGCCAAGCTGGATGGCATGGCCGCCATGGCCTCCGCGCCGCGCTACCCCATGCCACCACACACGGCAGACAGCGCCCGTTTGACCAAAGGCCCCGCGTATGCTGAAGCCATCACGGAAACGCCTGCCGATGCCAAGGACTGGCCGACCTATCGCTCCGACAACGCCCGCAGTGGCTATTCCAACCAGGATTTGAAGAAGGACCTCAGCATGGCCTGGGAAGTGAAGCTGACACCACCGCTCAGCACCACCACGAGCGCCGCCGGGCTGACCTTTGTCTCTGAGGTGGACAAGCACACGCTGCATGCCTTTGACTCCGCCACCGGCAAGGAAGCCTGGCATTTCATCGCAGGTGGGCGCATGGATTCACCACCGACCTACTGGCAGGGCAGGGTGTTCATCGGCGGCAATGACGGCAACGTGTACTGCCTGCGTGCCCAAGACGGCGCGCTGGTGTGGAAGTTCCAGGGCGCTCCGGTCATGATGAGCCACGGCGCGTGGGAGATGATGGAAAGCGTCTGGCCCGTGCATGGCAGCGTGCTGGTGGAAAACGGCCTCGTCAGCTTTGTCTCCGGCCATTCCTGCTTCCTGGATGGTGGCCTGTGGTTCTACCGTGTCGATGCCAAGACCGGCGAGATGAAGGTGAAGATCAACTACGACGACCGCGATCCCGACACTGGCGGTGATTTGAACGACCGCCACAAGACATTGCAGATGCCCGTCGCTTTGAACGACATCCTCAGCAGCGACGGCAAGTGGACTTTCCTCCGCACGCAAAAAATCGGGACCGATGGCATACGCGTTGAGGTCGGCCCCGTGAGTGGTGATTTCGACAAGCAGGGCGGCGCGCACAAAGGCGAAGGGCAGCATCTCTTTGCACCCATGGGTTTCCTGGACGACTCCAATTTCCACCGCAGCTACTGGGTCTATGGCAAGAGCTTCGCCGGTGGTCACGGCGGCTATTTCCAGGCCGGCAAGTATGCGCCTGCGGGCCGCATCCTGGTACACGATGACAAGAACGTGTACTCCTACGGCCGCGAGGCGCAGTACTACAAGTGGACCACCACGATGGAGTACACCCTCTTCGCTACGCCCAAGGCACCGCCTCAGGAGGCCTACGACACCGAGTCCGCCACCACCGAGCGCAAGGGCAACAGCGTCGTGCTCGATGAAAAAGGCGTGCCGCTCGCCGTGCAGCCGAAGAAGGAAACCCAGGTTGGCCACGCCGAGACGTTGAAAGCCGAGGCGGAAGCCAGGAAGAAAGGGAAGGGGAAGAAAGGCGAAGCCAAAGCTGCGGCCAAAGCCAAAGGTGCACCCATGCCCGGCAGCGTGCAGTTCCCGGATGTCCCAGCGATAGATCCATCCAAGACCCCAATCACCGTCGAAGCGTGGGTGCTGCCGGACAAGCCCAGTGGCACCCTCATCAATCACGGCGGGCCGAAGCAGGGCGTGGGCCTCGACTTCCACGACCGCAAACCGCAGTTCCACATTCGCAGTGATTCCAAGGACAGCACCATTGTCTCCGCTGAAGCCTTCACCGACGGCTGGCATCATCTGGTAGGCGTGCTCGCTGCCGACAAAAAGATGGCTCTCTATATCGACGGCAAACTTGTCGCCGAAGGCACAGCGGAAGGCCTGCTGACCGCCAAGCCCGCGCTGCCACTGATCGTGGGCAATGGCAATGGAGTCGCCGAAGACAGTGCCGGTGCCTACAGCGGCCTGCTCGATCAGATTGCCATCTATCACAAAGCACTGACCGCCGCTGAGGTGCAGCAGCGCTTTGAGCAGCCCGAGGCCAAGCCGGTGGATGCCGTGCTCTACTGCAACTTCGACAACGGCGACTCCCGCGACAATTCCGGCAATGAAGTGCATGGCGTCGGCGCAGGCGTCGAGTCTGGCAAGGGCAAGGTGGGAGGCGCGCTTTGGTTCAAGGGCGGTGCCGAGGGCAAAGGTGGCAAAAGCGGCGGCAGCTTCGTCAAGCACACCTGGGACCGCTTTGTCCCCATCGTCGCCCGCAGCATGGCGCTAGCTGGCAAGACGGTACTCGTCAGCGGCGCGCCTGACACGATTGACGAAGAATACGCCTTTGAACGCCTCGCCGCCAAAGACCCCGCCATCCTAAAGGAACTCAAGGAGCAGGACGATGCACTGGATGGCAAGCGCGGTGCCAAACTCTGGGCCGTGAACACCGAAACCGGCGAGCAAAGTGCCGGCCTGGAACTGACCAGCCCCGCCGTCTGGGACGGCATCACCGTCGCGCAGGGGCGTGTGTATGTGAGCACCATGGATGGCCGGGTGCAGTGCTTTGGGAAATAAACGCCATGCGCCTCGCCACCCTCATCATCGCCCTCGGCACCAGTGCCGCCTGCGCTTGTACCATTCCAGTCTTCCGCTTTGCGCTGGACCGCTGGGATGCGGATAAGTTTCATCTGGTGCTGTCCCAAGCCGTGGCGAAAGAGCCTGCGATTCAGGATATGCTCCGGCCCTTGCGCGCCAATGGCAAGGCCAATCTCGACTTCGCCACCGCGACTGATCCCGGCCAGCAAGACACCGTCCTGCGCTACTCGCGGGCCAGCGACAAGCAAGTCTGGTCCGGTAAACTTGATGCCGCCACCCTCGCCGCCGTGCTGGACTCGCCCGCACGCAAAAAACTCGTGCAGCAAATTCTGGCTGGCGATTCCATCATCTGGCTGATCGCCGACAGCGGCTCGCCGCTCGACACAGGCGAAGTGGAGCGCATCGAAAAACGCCTCAAGTTCCTAGAGCAGGTGGCCTCCCTGCCCATCCAAGACCCCAACGACCCCGACAGCCAGCTCGGCCCCGGTCCGCCGCTCAAGCTCAAATTCACCTCCCTCAGACTCCGCCTCGATGACCCCGCCGAGCGCATGCTCCTGCACATGCTCGCCGGACCCCAGGGCACGTTTGACCCCACCACCACCAGCTTTGCCGCCGCCGTCTTTGGCCGGGGCAGGGTGCTCGGAGCCTGGCCGCTTGCCATTCTCGATGACGCCTCCTTGGAAGACGCCTGCATGTTCCTCGTCGGTCGCTGCGGCTGCCGCCTGAAAAACGAAAGCCCAGGCTGGGACATCCTGCTCAACCTCGATTGGGAAAAAGCACTGCCCGCCGCAGGCCAGTCCAGCGACCCCAAACCCGCAGACGCCAGCGCGCCCACTCCACCGCCGCCGCAAACCCAGGCCGCAGCCAAACCCCCAGCTTTGCCTGAGGTGGTAAAGATCACCGCCCAAACCCCTGAAGCCCCTGCCAGCAGCCGCAAAGCCGCCCTCATCGCCGGACTCGCCGCAGGGCTGGCCTTGCTGGTGCTGATTCCACGCTGGTTGAAGAAGTAACCGCAGGTTTCACATTTCGGTTTCACGGAAGCTCGTGGCCTCGCCACTCCCATAGGCTTTATAGACGTCATATCGCCTATTTTCAGCGAGGGGTACCTACATCAAGCGTGCCCATTCAACAGCTTTTGTAGCCACTTGATCGAATCAAAATCCCAAAGCCAAAAAAAAGATTTGCCGAATCCATTGATTTGAGGGATTATTTAACTTATCTAAATAATCAATAGTTGCCCCACTTCTCATGAAAAGGATCTTCTTTTGCGCTTTAAGCGTCAGCATGGCCCTTTGTGAAAGTGCTATGGCTCAGCCTGCCTACAGCGGCGTCATGGCCATTCCACCTCCCCCTCCGGGTTATGGTGGTAGCGGCGCTCCTCCTGCTGGCTATGGCACGACGCCCAGTGTGCCTGCGTATCCCAACGTGCAGCCGCCTGCCACCCCCTCTCCAAACGTCACGCCGCCGTCTGCCTATGGCGACCCCTATGCTCCGGCACCTCAGCCCGGTCAGGTATCCTCCTACCCTCAGCAAGGGGTCTCGGGTTACGGTTCCCAGCCTGCCTATGGATCCAACCCAGCGGGATCGAACATGGTCAATTTCAGGTATGCGGAAGCCTACTATCGTTACCTTGCTCCCAAGCACGGCGACTTGGCAGGGGCCAGCACCATCGGCGGCACACTCTCGTTGGAGCTGAGCAGCCTCTTTTATTTGAAGTTCGGCGCTTCCTGGGGCAGTGGCACCGACAGTGGCGGGTCGGTTGGCTCAGCCGCCCGCGCGAAATACCAGTTTGCCAGCGTCCAAGCCGGTGCCGGTTTCCACACCCA
>TBL_comb48_EPIDRAFT_1002985_pt1 | contig 11491 bp, 9 predicted proteins | sample TroBogEpilimnion_37_FD_10681 | JGI IMG/M metagenome (IMG submission 10681)
AAAGGGTGAGCATGGTGCTTTATTGTTCCACAACAAAAAGGTGTTTTATGCACCTGCCCTGCCGTTAGAAGATGTTTTTGACCCTACCGGTGCCGGCGATACCTTCGCAGGTGGTTTTATAGGTCATATTGCTCGTACCCGCGATATTTCTTACAATAACCTAAAGTCTGCTATTATAGTTGGTTCTGCTATGGCATCCTTTTGCGTAGAAAAATTTGGTCCTTCTCGTTTGCAAGAAATCAGTATGCAAGATATTGAAAAACGTATCAACGATTTTGTAGAGTTGGTAGATTTCGAAATCAGTTTGTCCTAAGCTTTTTCGGGTGCACGTAAATCTATTACGCGCACTTGCAGCTTGGTAATGCCGTTAAATTCATTTTCATCAATAGTATACACCATATCAAATGGTCCCTCTTGCATTAAATGAAACTTATCGGCAAGGCCAAATCCAATACCATCAATAATAAATCCATTGTGCTGATGCACCACAAATTTTATGTGTTGCTCCTTAACTATTCTAGAATTGCCCTGATAATCATATACGCCTCTGGTTAAAAATACAGGCCGCAAGTTTGTAGGCCCAAATGGTTCAAACTGCTTTATAATATTGTAAAATGGCTGCTTAATATTCATTAAACTCATTTCAGCATCTATCTCAATTTCCGGCACCAACATTTCGGCACTTATGCTATTGCTTACTACTTCTTCAAAGCGCAGCATAAATTCCTCCACTTTTTCCGGTTTCAATGTCATGCCGGCTGCATAAAAGTGGCCACCATAGCTTTCCATCAAATCACGGCACTCATGCAATGCCTCATATATATTAAATCCCGAAACCGATCGTGCAGAGCCGGATGCCTTGCCATTAGATAAAGTTAGTATTATAGTTGGCCTGTAATAATGGTCTATTAAGCGCGATGCCACAATGCCCACTACGCCTTTATGCCAATGGTCGCTATACAATACAGTCGATTTTCTGTTTTGTAGTGCTTCGCTATTTTCTATCATAGCTAAAGCCTCTTCGGTAGTGCTTTTATCTACTTCTTTTCGGTCATCATTATCGCTGTGCAAGGCGCCGGCAAGTGCATCTATTTTGGTAGTATCCTGCTCAATAAAAAATTCTACTGCTTTACGCGCATCATCCATACGGCCTGCAGCATTTACACGTGGCCCAATTACAAATACTAAATCAGATATGGCTAATGGTTTCCGTATTCCCGCCAATTCCTTTAAGGTGCGTATGGCTAAGGATGGGTTTTCGTTTATTCTATGAATACCATAAAAGGCTAAAATTCTGTTTTCACCATCTATAGGTACTATATCAGCAGCAATACTTGTCGCAACCAAATCTAAATATTGGTATACATTTTCTTTTTCTAATTGCCATTTTTGTGCCAACGCACATATCAACTTAAAGCCAATACCACATCCACTCAGTTCTTTGTAAGGGTAATTACAATCTTTTTGTTTGGGGTTCAATACCGCAACTGCAGGAGGTAATACTAAATCAGGTGTGTGGTGGTCACAAACTATTACATCAATGCCCAAACCTTGCGCATATGCTATCAGTTCGGCAGATTTAATACCACAATCCAAGGTTATCATTAAGGTAAAACCATTGGCATGTGCATAATCTATCCCCTGCTTACTTACACCATAACCTTCCCGGTATCTATGTGGCAAATAAAAATTTAGCTCACCTTTATAATGGTCCTTTAAAAAGGAATATACCACCGATACTGCTGTAGTACCGTCTACATCATAATCACCGTAAATAAGTATGCGTTCGTGCCATTCTATAGCACTTTCAATGCGCGCCACAGCCTTATCCATATCCTTCATCAGGAATGGGTCGTGCAAGGTGTTCAGTTCAGGTCTAAAAAACGCTTTGGCCGCATCGTAGTCAGCAATACCCCTAACTGCCAATAATCGGCATATTACCGGGTTTATTTTTAAAACTTCCGATAGGGTTTGTATATGGGCTTCTTCTGCTTTTTTTACGGTCCATCGCTTAGCTGGCCGCATCATGCAAAATCAAGTTTTTGTACATTTTTATGGTATTCATGCATCCATGAATCCAATTTTGTTACAAAGCTATCTTGTGCTGCCAACTCAAAAAAGTCACCATGGCTCATAATTTTTTCCAGCAAATTATCTTGCTCTTTTATGCAATTTAATGCTGTATGGTAGGGTATATGGCTAAACGAAACCATTTCGTACACCGAAATAAATTGTTCCGGATATCTAATGCCCAACTCTTTTTCAATTTTCTTACGTTCCAAAAATATCGGGTCGGCCACCTTGCTACTCATCTCCTGGAAATTGTTGATAGCCAATGTAGCAACTGCATCTCCGTTTGGTTTTCGCTTTTTATCATATTCATTTAGAATAGTTGTCCAATCCTCGCCATACTTATCCATTAAGCCCGATAGCACTGTACAATCTTCAAATCCGGCATTCATCCCTTGACCATAAAATGGCACTATGGCGTGGGCAGCATCACCTATCAGTGCATTTTTATCTTTATAGTGCCAAGGTGCAATATGTGTGGTTATCAGCGAGGCTGTAGGATTATGAAAAAAATCTTCCATTAAGGTTGGCATCATGGCTTTAGCGTCTGCAAAATACTTATCGAAAAATGCATTCACTTCATGGGTATTAGTCAATTTCTCAAAAGATACCTCACCTTCAAATGGCATAAAAAGAGTACAAGTAAAAGTACCATCTGTATTTGGCAGGGCTATCAGCATAAAATTACCGCGTGGCCATATATGTAAAGCATTTTTATCCATCATCCATTTATTTACAGTACCCGGTGGTATATTAAGTTCCTTATACCCGTATGGCAAATAAAAATGGTCGCAATTCACACGGTCCATTTGGGTGTAGGAATGGCGCAAGGCCGAAAATGCACCATCTGCACCAAATAACAGATCTGATGTAACTACTACTTCCGTACCATCCCCTGTTTGAAAATAGGCAGTATTATTAGGTACGTCTACTTTTAGGCATTTATGTTCAAAATGTATAGTGGCACCTTCTCTCTCCGCAAGGCTCATCAACTTTTTATTTAAGTCGCCCCTACTTACCGAAAATATAGCCTCGTTGTTTTTACTGTAAGGCTGAAATACCTCTTTCCCATCCGGCTGATGCAATTTTCTACCATACATGGGTATGGCCAACTCTTCCATCTCCGATTTTAAACCTGCCATGGCCAATGCATTCCAACCACGATGGCTCATAGCCAGATTTATAGATTTTCCTGCCGATATTTTGGCACTGCGCATATCCGGTCTGCGCTCATACACGCTAACCTCATAGCCTTTTTTACGTAAAATAATTGCCAGTAATGATCCTACTAAACCGGCTCCTAATATGGTTACCGAACGACCCATGTTATATATAATTTTTGTTTACGATTTAATATCACCTGCTTCACCTAAACTTTAAACACAGAGCAATATAATATGTTTTGCCCAATTAGGATGTGACGGAACTTAGCCGCAGCGTATTTTTGGCTTTATAACTGATATCCGCTGCTCCAAACTTTCAAATATTGTTAAATATTACAAAATGTGTTTTGTTCGAATAATAAAATGAGCAGGACTTTGTTACTTTTGAGAGGCATATATTATTATTATGGCATTTTGGAAAAAGAAAGATCCTGAAAATAAAAAGAAAAAGTCGGTTGGCCGCGAATGGTTAGATGCCGCATTGTTTGCTATTGTTGCAGCAACCATCATTCGTTTGTTCCTATTTGAGGCCTACACCATTCCTACAGGATCTATGGAAGGTAGCCTTCTGGTAAATGACTATTTGTTTGTTAGCAAGCTGGCTTACGGACCACGAATTCCCATGACTCCATTGGCGGTGCCTCTTGTGCATAATGCCATGCCTATTACAGGTGGTAAATCTTATAGCGAAGCCGTACAATGGAAATACCATCGTTGGCCGGGTTTTGGTCATATTGAAAGGTATGATGTGGTGGTTTTTAATTACCCTGGCGGCGATACTGTTATGGCAGAAAGGCCGGGCGATGATTATTACAGCGCGCTCAGAGCGGAATTTGGCAACAACCGCGAGGAAATGAAAAGCCGATATTCTATTATCACCCGACCAATTGATAAAAAAGAAAACTATATAAAAAGGTGTGTAGGTCTTCCCGGCGATAAAATTGAAGTTAAAGATGCTGTATTGTATGTAAACGATCAGCCTGCTGCTAAATACCCCCACCAAAAGCTATTATACCGCATTCAAACTAAAGAATTTGGTCTTAGTGACGAGTTTTTAGAAGAAAACGGTATAGATATTGGTGGTTCTGAAATGGGGGGTACCGTCTTTAATCTTGCTAACGACCAGGTAGATATGGTGCGAAAATTGCCAAATGTACTTGCTGTAAAGCCCGATGTATATCCTAAAGGCTACACCGAACATGGTGCTACTTTTCCGCAGGATACTACAAATTTTAAATTTAACCGCGACAATTTTGGTCCAATTATAATACCTAAAGAAGGCGTAACGGTAACTCTTACTCCCGAAAATATTGCGCTTTATCGTAGGGTTATTGTTAATTATGAGGGTAATACACTGCAAGAGCAAAATGGTAAGTTCATCATTAATGGCAAAGAAAGCAATACCTATACCTTTAAAATGGACTACTATTGGATGATGGGCGATAACCGCGACAATTCATTAGACAGCCGTTATTGGGGTTATGTACCTATCGATCACGTAGTAGGCAAGGCCTGGTTTGTATGGCTAAGCTATGGTAAAGGTGGCATGTTACGCGATATGCATTGGAAACGACTTTTCCACGGCATACACTCGCTAGAGCAATAAATCTGTACAGTATCTTTAGGGTAATCTTCTTGTATTGACTTTTGTCATAAAGGCATAGAAATTTTATAATTACTTTGCCTAATAAAGCAGGGCCCCGGTAAATGAATATTTTTAAGAAATTTAAACTTTTCACTAAGGATATGGGACCCGGTATTATTACCGGTGCCAGCGATGATGACCCATCGGGCATTGCTACCTATAGTCAAGCGGGTGCTGCCTTTGGTTACACCACCCTCTGGACCGCTTGGCTTACTTTTCCTCTAATGGCCATAATACAGGAAATGTGTGCACGTATAGGCCTTGTAACTGCAAAAGGACTTACAGCAATTATTAAGGAATACTATCCGCGCCCCTTACTTATTGCTTTAATTCTATTTTCATTTCCCGCAATTGTCTTAAATATTGGGGCCGATATTGCAGGTATGGGGGCTGTTACTAATTTACTTTTTCCTAAAATACCTGCATTTATTTTCAGCATCTTATTTACACTCATCATGTTTGTTTGCTTGCTAATATTCCCTTATAAAAAAATTGCGCGCATTTTACGTTTGCTTTGCCTATCCTTATTAGTATATTTTGTTGTTCCATTTATGGTAAAGGAAAATTGGCCTGCTATCATAGCAAATACCTTAGTACCCCACATACAATTAACCAAAACATTTTTTGCGCTGCTGGTTGGTATTTTGGGCACTACAATATCACCCTACTTATTTTATTGGCAAACTACTATGGAAGCCGAAAATAGAGCCGCTACCGACTTAATACCACTTAAAAATAAAGATTTTAAAATAATGCGTCGCGATGTAGGCATTGGCATGTTCTTTTCTAACCTCGTCATGTTTTTCATTATACTTACCACTGCAGCAGTTTTGCATCCCGCAGGAATTACCCAAATTAATACGGTAGATGAAGCTGCTGCAGCCCTTAAACCCTTGGCAGGCAATTGGGCCTATTTATTATTTGCACTTGGTGTAATAGGCACGGGTTTTCTAGCCATACCGGTATTATGTGGCACTCTTTCCTATATGTTTACCGAAACATTGGGTTGGCATGGTACCTTTGATAATACCTTTAAGCAAGCAAAGGGTTTTTATGGTGTTTTGGCAACATCCTTATTGGTAGGCCTATTTCTTAATTTTATGCATATTAGTCCCGTTAAGGCACTTATTTATACCGCAATTCTTTATGGTATAATGGCACCCCCGCTAATACTAATTATTATAAAAATTGCCAATAATAAAAACATCATGGGTAATAGAGTAAACGGTCCTTTATCTAATTTTGGGGCTTACCTTACCTTTATTTTAATGTCAATTGCGGCATTAGGCCTCATTTTCCTCTAATTTATATTATAAAATCCTGTTTGGGTATTAATAATTAACATTCCGGCTATTAATTATCCCTTTTTAGTAGGCTGCATTTTACTTTTCATTCATTTTGTAATCTAACCCGTGTTGGTTGCAGTTAAATGTTAATAAACGCAAATCCAAGATATTTTATAGCTACATGGTAATAAATAACGGCAATTTAAAAATGGCTATACTCGATGCCATGCAAGGGTATTGGATTGAGGTTAACAAAAAATGTACCTACCATTTTGCCTATACTTCTAAAGAGCCTTTAGAAATGACTGTTTCAGTAAATTATGCCCCCACAGCCACTTGCAATGTATTTTTTGAGGATGGCACTTGCTTTATTGAAATCCAAAACACAAAATACCTACTTTGGCTAAACGATAATCCTAAGACGCAAAGGCTTGAGCTGCACTCCAAAAAATCTAAACTAAAACTAGCTCGAATAGATTAAGGGTATTAGTATTTATTGCCAAATTTTAAATTTCATTGCTTTTCTAATTTAAAGTAACTAAATTTATAATCTAAATCATTCTTCTATGCACATTAAAAAATTACATTCACTATGTATAATATTACTTGCTGTAATATTTTGCAATAATACCCAAGCTCAACAATTAAGATATTGGAAACAAAACGCAACTCGCGCAGCCGGTAATTCGGGTACATTATTTACCCATCAGGGCACAAGCGATAGTGCACTATATAATAACTATGGTGTTTGTATGGACGCTTCAGGTACTGCCTTATATATTGCCGATTTTACAAATAATAGGGTGCAAAAATATACTATTGGCGCATATACAGGTACTACAGTTGCCGGTGCTACCGGTGTTGCAGGTTCCGATAATTCGCACTTAAGCGGCCCTAAAGGTGTTGCTTTAGATCATTTAGGTAATTTGTATGTTGCAGATTATGGTAACGATCGCGTAATTATGTTCACCGCAGCTTCAATAGCTGCAGCTACTCCGGGTCAAACCGTTGCATCAGCAGTTGGTACAGTAGTTGCCGGTGGTAATGGCGAAGGTTCAGCAGCTAACCAAGTAAATAACCCTACAGCTGTTTTTGTAACTACCCCAGATGATACCCTTTGGGTTTCTGAAGGTGTTGCAAATAAAAATACTTACCGTGTTGTTAAGTTTCCTTACGGCTCTACATCTGCCACTAATGGTAAATTAGCAGCTGGTTGTTCAGGTTCAGGTTGTGGCATGGGTAATCCTGCAAATACCTCTAATCTATATTTAAATCAAGGTATTTATGTAGATAATGCTACACATACATTATATGTTGCAGATCAAGGTTATTCTAGAATTCAAATGTACCCTGTCGGCATTACCGCAGGTACTACTGTAGCAGGTGTAGCAGGTGTTCAATCCGGTTTAGGTAGCGTTGTTACAGATTCTTTCTTAAAACAACCGGGTGATGTAATTTATGATAATGCAAGCGGTAATTTAATTATTGCCGATTGTCAACAAGCTCGTATTATGGAGTGGAAACCGGGCGCCCCTTTTGGTTATAGAGTATTAGGTACCGGTACTTTTGGTACTAATCCTAACCAATTATTTTATCCATTCCGTTTCTGTATGGATGCCAGTAAAAATCTGTATGTATCTGATTATGGTTTTAATGCTGTTATGAAATTTACCGATTCTGCTTTAGTTGATGTACCTCATGTAAATAACCTTATTCAACAAGTAAATTTGGTGCCTAACCCTTCAAAAGGTACTTTTAATTTAGATGCAAGTGTTGATGCTTCTTTAAATGGTAAATCAGGTTGGATAATAATCACAGATATGTCCGGCAGAACTGTACATCAAGACATGTGCACTGTAAATAACAATAATATCAACAAACAATTAAGCTTAAGCCCTGCAATACCAAATGGTATTTATATGCTTCAGTTAACTATTGGCGATCAAAAATTCAATTCTAAATTCGAAGTGTTGAAATAAGACCTAGCCATATAATTCTTCAGTAATACATTTTTTATCGAAGCCAAGAGACTGTAAACGTTTCTTGGCTTCGTCTATCATAGGCCTCCAGCCGCACAACATAAAATGCAATGGCTGCAAATTGGTAACCATACTCTCGTATATGCCATGCACATAACCATTGTAATAACCTTCTCGCTCCTCGCGGCTTAAGGCAATATGGTAGCTAAAGTTGGGAATTTTTGTTGCCCATGCCTTCATCTCATCTTCTAATAAAATATCATTATACGTGCGTGTGCCGAAAATTAGCCTAATGCCTTGATGCGGCACCTTGTTCATCATAATATGATTTAACATGCTCCTATAGGGTGCAATGCCCGTACCGGTGCAAATCAAATACAATTCTTTATCCAATACCGGTGGCAATATAAAAACACCTTGTGGGCCTCGAAGCAGTATTTCGTCGCCTTCCTTCACCTCATTAAACATATAAGCCGAGCCCTTACCATTTGTCATTAATACCAGCAAAAGCTCAATAATATTGCTACCATTGGGTGCATTGGCAATACTATAGCTGCGCCAACGTTTATTGCGCTGTTCGGCAATTGGCAGGTCTAGCGTTACAAATTGCCCGGGCTTAAAATTAAAATCTACCATTTCCGGTAATTCCAGCCAAAAATGCTTGGTGTTAAAGCTTATTTGCTTTATTTGCTTACATATTCCTTTTTGCCATTGGGGTAACATATGGTAAAATTAGGCAAAAGCGCTTATCTCGGCTTTTAAACTGTACTTATTATTTCTAAATTTACATCCTAAATAAAAAATTCATGTCCAGTCCATCATTTTATACCCGTTTGCAACAAGAATTAACCGATATCCGCGAGGCAGGTCTGTTTAAACAAGAACGCATCATAGCTTCACCCCAAGGTGCCGAAATAGTTGTAAATGGCAAAACAGTACTTAATTTTTGTGCTAATAATTATTTGGGCTTATCCTCACATCCAAAGGTTATAGAAGCAGCCCATAAGGCTATTAATGATAGGGGTTATGGCATGAGTAGTGTGCGCTTTATTTGCGGCACTCAAGATATTCATAAAGAACTGGAAGAAAAATTATCCAAATTTGTAGGTGCAGATGATACAATATTATATGTAGCATGCTTTGATGCTAACGGTGGGGTATTTGAACCACTTTTAGGCGAAGACGATGTCATTATTTCCGACGAACTGAACCATGCTTCTATTATTGATGGGGTAAGGCTTTGTAAAGCCAAACGCGGCCGCTATAAGCACAACGACCTCAACGATTTGGAGGAACAATTAAAAGCGTTTTCCGGTGCTCGCACAAGGCTTATTGTTACAGATTCCGTATTTAGTATGGATGGCACAATTGCACAATTAGATAAAATTTGTGATTTAGCCGATAAATATGACGCATTGCTCATGATCGATGAAAGCCATTCTTCCGGCTTTATGGGCAAAAATGGCAGAGGGGTACATGAATTATGTGGCGTAATGGATCGTGTTGATATCATAACCAGCACTTTAGGCAAAGCTTTAGGAGGGGCATCAGGCGGATTTACCAGCGGTCGGAAGGAAATTATTGATATGCTTCGCCAACGGAGTCGCCCTTATTTATTCTCTAATACGGTTGCTCCCTCGGTTGTAGGCGCATCTATTGCTGTATTAGATATGCTTACCGAAACCACAGCCCTACGCGATAAACTGGAGCAAAACACCCTGTATTTCCGCAAACAAATGACCGATGCGGGTTTTGCCATAAAACCCGGCACACACCCCATTACTCCTATAATGTTGTATGATGCAGTTTTAGCCCAACAAATGGCTGCTAAACTACTAGATGAAGGGATATATGTAATTGGTTTCTTTTACCCGGTTGTTGCCAAAGGACAAGCACGTATACGTGTGCAAATTTCAGCAGCACATAGCTTGCAACATTTAGATAAGGCAATTGCAGCCTTTACTAAAGTAGGCAAGGAATTGGGCGTAATAAAATAAGCAGCATTGGGCTGTAAAATATTTGTTAATTATAATCTATTTGCACCTCATTAACAGGGCCTTCAGCTAATAGTTTTTAAGATTGTGCTAATATTGCATCACAATAAAAACAGTGCACACATTCATTAGAAATACAATTACGTTTGTTGCTGTGTTCGTTATGGTCCAATTGGTGGCATCATTAGTTCACACTGATGAACTTATGTTTGACCCTATTGATTTTGATGATTATGCCTGTTTTGAACAAGGACATTTAAATAATTTACACTTTAATGCCTTTACACAAAACGAAGCCGTAAAATACATAGCATATAATGCCGGCCAAAAAAGCAGCGATAGGACACTTAAAATTAAGTACATGATTCCCTATGTAATGCAAAAATCCTTAAATGCTAATTTTACCATTACTCAAAAAAAAATGCAATATCCCGAATACAAAAATGTTTACCCCTTTTTGTTTTTTAAAGAAATAAATCCTCCCCCTCCAAAATACTGTTAATCACCTTTATAGCAACTGATAGCTTTAAAAAGTTATTATTTTAAACAGTATTAAAACAATGTAATGCATGGTACATAAAGCGATTGCAACAAGCAAATTCCTATTAATTGGGCTGCTGCTGCAAATGTTTGCAACAAGCGCCGGCGCCCAAACAGATACACTGCACCTCACATTTAAAGAAGCCGAAAAACTTTTTTTACAAAAGAATTTAGCTTTGGTTGCAGCACACTACAATATAGAAAGTAATAAGGCCCTTGTAGAACAAGCGCGTAAATGGGATAACCCCACTTTAAGCACCGGGCAAAATTTATACAATAAAGACGAAGGCTATTTTAAACATGGCGAAGTAAAAGATAGCTTAGGCAACGTAACTCCTATAGGCGAATTTTCGGCAGATTTGGAACAATTAATAAAGACCGCCGGAAAACGCCGCAAGCAAATAGATATTGCCAAAACCAATGTAACTATTGCCGAATGGCAGTTTAAAGCAACAATGCGCGCACTGCGAGCTACAATGTTTAGCGATTTTTATACCATAGCTCAGCTAAAAGGTAATGCAATATTGTATAACGAAAACCTCAATAGGCTTTCCAAATTGCTATCGGCAATGGAAATGCAATTACAAGCAGGTAATATAGCTCGTAAGGAATATTTAAGGGTTAAGGCGCTTATAGTAAGTATACAACAACAAATTGTAGATAACAATAAGGATATAGACGACGCCCAAGCCGAACTGAAAACTTTATTGAGTATTAAGGGGAAAACCTATATAGATGTTGTAGCACCCGAAAACGAAAAGGCTGAATTACCAACTATTAGCTTAGCACAAATTTTAGATAGCGCCAAGCAACA
>TBL_comb48_EPIDRAFT_1002988_pt1 | contig 11485 bp, 13 predicted proteins | sample TroBogEpilimnion_37_FD_10681 | JGI IMG/M metagenome (IMG submission 10681)
TGAGTAGCTACACTTGTATTACCATTACCATCTACAGCTGTTAATGATATATTATATGTATTGGGATAATTGTAAGTAAAAGTTGGGTTAGTAACATTGTATACTAACTCCCCTGTGCCTGGATCCCAAATATATTTCCAATTTATATTATCAGAGGTGGTTTGATTGGTAACAGTAAAATTTGTTGCCAGTACATAACCACTAGAAGGTGAAACAGTAAAATTAGCTTGTATCATTTTTAAGAGCTGATAATATTAATTTGATTAACGAGATTGTTTATATTATTATAAAACGGAAATTCGTAATAGTTAAGCTTTATATTGTTTGTTGTAAACATTGCATCTAATGTTGGATAAATTGGATTCCATTCAAATAATGATAAACCTTCTATATAAATGCTTGGATTATCTGTTCTAGCAGTATAAAAAGTTTGTACACCATCTACAGCATAAATTTGCTGAGTTAAATTACGAACATCAATCATTTGACCTAATGAAAAATTATTCGAATTAAAATAATTTTTAAACACATTAACAATATCACTTATAATAGATTGATTACTTCTAAGTGTTGTTGAAGTCTTTTTTACATTTAAAACACAAAGTGATTGATCAATTGGTAAATTAATCATATCTGTAGCTGCAGCTAAACCTATACTTATAGCTTTGTATATTGGATCAATAAATACTGTTTCAGTAGTAGCTACTTTACTACTATTAATTGAGGAACTTATTAATTGCTTTTGAGCTGGTAACAAATAGTTTGGTACAAAAGCGTTTGACTTCGGTACAACAATTACGTATATATTATTAAAATTACAAGCATCAGAATATGTTACCTGATTGAATAAGGCCCGATCAGTAATTTGAGGGTTTGTGATACCTAGATCGTAAAAATATTTCATATAACCGGCAATGTAGTCATTGTTATTAACACAATGAACATCAGCAATAAGGTTACCAAAGTTTGTTTTTACGTATGTTGTATAGTCCTGAGTAGTTACTAGACGATTTTGACTTCTGTAATTAGCAGGAGCGTTATTTTGTATTGACTGAACACTTTCCTGAGTGTTAAATGTTGTTGAATTTGTATTATTAGCAAAGGTAAGATTAGTTAACCCTACTGAATTTAAATACTGATACTGATTAACAAAAACATCGTTTACAATTTTATTGTATTGAGGTGTATTATAACCTACTAATACTGATTGCTTATTAAGTGCGCCGGGTCCTACCTGACCGGTTACACCGTCAGATTTTAAATAATAAACAGCAACTTGATCTCCTGGGTGTAAACGAGCGCCGTTAACATCGTTACCAAAGGTTATTTCATAATTTAAGTTTTGATTTAGACGAATTTGGTACTTTGTATCAGATCCATTTTCCAAAAACAAATTAGGGCTAGGTGTGTATTGTAACCAAGTACCTGTTGCTGCAGGTTGTACGTAAACATCTATATTAAAATGATCGATAATGTCTGTACCGGGGTTAACAATAAGTACTTCATTTTCGTCTCCTGCTGCTGTATATACAGGGTACTCAACATACTTACCTTGATAGAGAAGAGTTGAATTTTCGAAATTAGTTAATTCTTCAATTGTATTGTTAAGAGACTTATTAAACGATATATTTTTATTAAAAGAAAAATTAAGACCGTTTGTTGTTACATACGAATAAAGAGGTATAGTATAAACACCTTGAGTTAAATTATTAGCTGAACATGTAAACGATAAAGTAGATGTTTGATTACCTACAGGAGAATAATCAATAAGTTTTACAATCCTATTAATATTTTCGTAAAGCTGAGCCTCTGAAAACATTGATTCATTAGATGTTTTGTTTAGATAGTAAATTAATGTATTGTAGGAATAGGCAATAATATCAATAATAGAAGAAAGATTTGAACCAATAAAATTTTGATCTGTAAAAACGTTTTGCTCATTAAGTCTATTAATAATAAGCTGACGAAGAGACATTGCATCAAAGGCAACATAACCTCCTTGAGGTATATCAAAACTATTAAATTGGGTCTGTGGGGTGATATTTGCCATATTTTATTGATTGTTTGTTATATTGATAAATTTTTGTCTTGTTAAATCGTAATTGTAATAAATGCTTACTGTTGCGTTGTAAACAGGTATTAAGACGGTAATAGTAATTATGTATAAATTATTGTCAGGATCAGCTATAACATTAACATTTAAGGGAGTTACTCTAGATTCATAGGTTTTAATTGAATCAAATATATTTCTACCTATAATTTGAGCGTTAATTTCAGAGATAGGTTCAAATAAATACTGTCTTAAATTAAGTCCGTATTGAGGGAATAAAAAGCGTTGACCGGGTATAGTATTAAAAAGATTTGTTAAAGAGTTAGATATAGCCTGATCATCGTAACTTACTTGAATATCTTTCTTTGCTACAGGGTTTTGAAACCCTTGATATGTTGTTTGATTTTGTGTTAAATCTAAATATAAATCTTTATAAACATATGGATTCGTAGTATACACATTAACGTTTGCTTTGTATGCATTAGCTACTGTTTGTAGGTCTGTAATTTTTATAGCCATTTATACTATTATTTAGGGGAGGAGTTGCTTAAATAATATCACAAATATGGATACACAGTTTAATATAGTACTTGAAGGTATAATGGAACGCTACCAGCAAGGTGGTTTTGTAATTGGGGATCGTGTACGTTTTCGCGATGATTGCTTGAAACTCGATTTCTTTAAACAGAAAGCAAGTAACTTCATCGAAATGGTACAAGCTTGCATGCATCCTAAATTTGATCTTAACTTAAGAGTTTCAGCTGTTAAGAGTGTTTATCCAACAACAACACAGAATTATATGGGTGGTACTGAATCTCCTGATCATATATTTGTTGATATTATTATAGAATACGCTCCAGGTCTTTATCGTAACCCAATGACAATTCCTATTGAAGCTTTAGAAATTCAGGATGATGGTATTAATCGTGGTCCTGTACCTGATAGTGTTAAATATGACAACGAAGTTAATATTAAGCCTAAAAAGGTAAAAACAAAAGAAACAAATGAATTTAAAGCCGAAGTTAATTTGAACGGCAAAAATATTAAACTTCCTGGGGGAAGACAGTGGAATAATAAAAACGATCATTGGAAAGATCTTCCAAAGAATAAACGTATCACAAAAAGCACTTAAAAGGTAGAAAAGTGCTAAAACCTCACTACAATAATCACACTCGAACTATGTACCGCAACCAATTAAATAAACAAAAAATATGATCTTCGACGAACAAATTAGCCGCAAACCAAACAATTATAAATGGACAGATGAGTTCATTGAAGCAATGCATAACGGATTCTGGACTGATAAAGAATTTTCTTTTAAGTCTGATGTTCAACAGTTTAAAGTTAATTTAACAGATCAGGAAAGAGAGATTATTATTCGTACTTTGTCTGCTATCGGTCAAATTGAGATCGCTGTAAAAACCTTCTGGGCTAAATTAGGTGAGAATCTTCCTCAGCCTTGCTTTCAAGATCTTGGATATGTTATGGCTAATGTCGAAGTTATTCATAACAATGCCTATGAAAGACTTATTTCTGTTCTTGGACTGGAGAATGTATTCGAGGAAAACCTTAAGCTTGATTGGATTGAAGGTAGAGTAAAGTATCTTCGTAAGTACACTCATAAGTTCTATAAGGATTCTAAGAAACAGTATCTTTACGCACTCATTCTTTTCACTCTCTTTGTTGAAAACGTATCTCTCTTTAGTCAGTTCTATGTTATCAATTGGTTTGCACGTTTTAAGAATGTTCTTAAGGATACCGATCAGCAGGTTAAGTACACTCGTAACGAAGAGAATATTCACGGTATTGTTGGTACGAAGATTATTAATACAATTAGAGATGAATATCCTGAGCTCTTTGATGCAGAGCTTGAAGAGCGTATTCTTCACGAAGCTCAAATGGCCTTTGAGTCTGAAGCTAAGATTGTCGATTGGATGGTAAACGGTATTAAGGAAGAAGGACTGTCAGCTCTTATCCTTAAAGAGTTTATCAAAAATCGAATTAATGAATCTTTAGCAGGTATCGGGTTTAAAAAAGCTTTTGACGTTGATAAAGAAATTCTTAAAGCTACAATGTGGTTTACAGAGGAATTACACGGTAACAATATGACCGACTTTTTTTCGAGCAGGCCAGTGGAATACGCTAAAAAATCTCAATGCTTTGACGAAGACTCATTATTCGGTTAAAACACATATTCTGTAGGTCGCGTGGCATAAGTAAAGATATGAAAAAACCATATTTTTATATTATAAAACACATTCCTAGTCAGAAATATTATGCGGGGTGTAAAATAAACTCAAAAGCCGATTCCTTTGATTTTATGACAGAAAGAGGTTATCAAACTACTTCGAAGGTGATTAAAGACTTAATCAATAAAGACGGATTAAGTTCTTTTCAAACAATAAAAATAAAGCATTTTGAAACACCTGATGAAGCCTTAACATATGAAATGAGGTTCTTAACAAGAGTTAATGCTGCTGAAAATATAAAATTTTATAATAGACATAATGGCGGTATAAACTTCGTCAATAAAGGTGGATATAGGTTATCTGAATCTACAAAACAAAAAATGAGAAAACCTAAGTCAAAAGAGACCGTCGAAAAACAAAATCAGGAAAAGAGAACAAGAAGCAAAGAAGTTTATAAAAAAATGGTTGCTACTCGTAAAAATAGATATTCCTCCTGGCATACACCAGAACAAATTGAAAGAATAAAGCAGCACAATGCTACCTGGTGGAATGAAGAAAACAGAAAAAAGCATTCTGAAAGAATGAAAGAAGTTCATAAATTAAATCCTATAAGTGAAGAAACCAGACAAAAACACAGAGAAAAGAGTAAGGGTGCCAATAATGGCATGTTCGGCAAAAAGCATAGTGAAGAAACCAGAGTGAAATTAAGACTTGCTTGGACTAAGAGAAGAGAAAATAAAAAAATAACCTTGAGTAGAGACAAATTTGATTTATAATAAATAACATAACATGACAGAACACATCTATTGGCTTAATAAAGATTCAAGAAAATTTCTTGAACGTGGTTACCTTTTAGAAGGAGAAACTGCCGAACAAAGAATAACCGACATTGCTAAGGCTGCTGAGAAGTATCTTAAGCTAAAAGGCTTTGCTGCTAAGTTTGAAGAGTATATGCATAAGGGGTACTACTCTCTCAGCTCCCCTATTTGGTCTAATTTCGGACGTAAACGTGGTCTGCCTATTTCATGCTTTGGTTCTTACGTTCCTGATAACATGGATGATATTCTTTATAAGATTGCTGAAGTCGGTGTTATGTCTAAAGTAGGTGGCGGTACATCAGGTTACTTTGGAGCTATCCGTCCTAGAGGTACGCCTATTTCTTCTGGAGGAGAAGCAACCGGTGTTCATCATCAGTTAACAGTTTTTGATTCTCTTACGAATTATATTTCCCAAGGTAATGTTCGTCGTGGTTCTTTTGCTGCCTACCTTCCTATTGATCATCCTGATATTGAGGAGTTCTTAAAGATAAAAGGAGAAGGAGATTCTATTCAGGACCTTTCAATAGGTGTTTGTGTGTCAGATGAGTGGATGAAATCTATGACTGAAGGAGATAAAGATAAGCGTAAGATCTGGGGGTTAGTTATTAAGAAGCGTTTTGAGTCTGGTTATCCTTATATCTTTTTTACTGATAACGCTAATAATCAAGCTCCTCAAGTCTATAAGGATAAAGGTCTTAAGATTAATCATTCCAATCTTTGTTCAGAGATTATGCTTTCAAATGGTCCAGATGAATCATTTGTCTGTGATTTATCTTCTATGAATCTTGAACGTTGGGAAGAGTGGAAAAATACTGATGCTGTAGAGTTCTTAGTATTCTTCTTAGATGCAGTAATGACAGAGTTTATCGATAAGACTGAAGGTATGAAGTTTATGGATGCACCTAGAAAGTTTGCTATTAATCAACGAGCTCTTGGTGTTGGAGTTCTTGGATGGCATTCATTACTTCAGTCTAAGATGATTGGATTTGAATCAATGGAAGCTAAACTTCTTAACAGTCAAGTCTGGAAGTTTATTCGTGAACATGCTGATAAGGCTTCAGCAACATTAGCTGATATGCTAGGGGAGCCACCTTTACTAAAAGGTTATGGTCGTCGTAATACTACAACTCTTGCCGTAGCTCCTACAACATCGAGTTCGTTTATTCTTGGTCAGGTTAGTCCTTCTATTGAACCTCAGAACTCTAACTACTATGTTAAGGATTTAGCTAAGGGTAAGTTCACTTATCGTAATCCTTATCTCAAACAACTCTTTAAGGATAAAGGTAAGCATGATGATGAAACCTGGAAGAGTATCCTTATGAAGGGCGGATCTGTTCAACATCTTGACTTCTTAACTCAAGACGAAAAGGATGTCTTTAAAACATTTGGTGAGATCTCTCAGAAGGAGATTATTATTCAGGCAGCTCAACGTCAGAAATATATCGATCAAGGTCAGTCATTAAATGTGATGATTCCGCCTGATACTAAGCCTAAAGAAGCTAATGAACTTTATATCTTCGCTTGGGAACAGGGTATTAAGGCTCTCTACTATCAGCGTTCAGCTAACCCTAGTCAGATGCTAGCTCGTTCTATTAACGATTGTAAGAGTTGTGAAGCTTAGTTACTAAATATAGTAACATAATTATAATCTGAATCTACAGGATTAGTATAATTAGCTGTTACTGAATTAATTAATCGAAACGAACCTATAGAGGGTGTTGTACCTGCTTTTAATTGAAGTACAGCGGATTGGGTGGTGTAAGATTTACTCATCGCATTAATAACATAATTATTGTCAGTAACACCTGTAAAATTAATAGTATAGTCTCCTATACTGTTTCTAATAACATTTGTAACATTATAGGATTTAAGTATGCTACCGCTTCCATTAAAGCTAACCCAGGCCTTTGCTGTACCAGGCCAGAAGCTAGCTGATAAATTAGCATTTAACGTGTATACGTTAGCACTAAGGTTACTTACAAGTGTTAATAAATTTTGTGTATTACCGTTTATATAACCTAAGGAATCACCAATACAATCATTTGGTTGTAAGAAAGAAAAAGGTAAACCGGCATTTGTAATAAAACTTGGCATATAAATTATTTATCTCCTTTTTCTTCTATAACAACAGAATCAAGTATTTCTATAGGTTCTGGTTCGTTTAGAAGTTGTTTGAATATCTCTTCTCTAGATGCTACTATTAGATTGTTGTTAACAACATTATTACCTGGAAGCATTCCCGCTACTTCTTTTCTATTCTTTAAATCCATTTCTTTTAATTCTTTATCAATTTTACCTTTCTTATTAAGAAGATTGATTCGATTTAAAGCTTCTATACTTTTAGTAGCAGCATTAATGAGTTCAGATAAAGCAGCTATTTCATCAGGGTTCTGGCCTTGGATAATATAATCCTTAATATCATCAACAGCAGTAATACTTGTATCAATTAATTGGGTAGTTCTTTTAAGAATGTAATCGTTAATGTTTTCATCATTAACTTCCATAGCGGGTACTTCTGGTTTTGGGGTACTTACAGGAAGTTCAAATGAAGATAATTCATTTAACAATGTATCTAAGTTGTCTGACATTACAATACTTAAGCTGGTAGTTGAAAATCTTAAACTATAAGATAATATATAGTATATGGAAATTACTGTAAATACTATGTACGGAACTTTTATTGTTCCTAGGGAAAAGACTGATCAGCTTATTGCCTGGCTTCAAGCTAACGCTGTTAAGCCTGGTCAGACTCCAATTGGAGAAGTAAAGCAGGGAGAGTATACTGGTCGTCAGCTTATCAACGAATAACATGACAGCTCAAGAATTACAAGCTTTACAACAGACTAATCCGGAAGCATTAACAGAACTTTATAAGTTTAAGTTTGTTAAGACTCATCCTGATGCTGTTCTCCCTAAACGTAATCATAGTGATCCTATTTTTGGAGATACAGGTTATGACGTAACAGCAGTTGAGGATATTGTTGTACCTGCTAAAGGAGCTATTATTGTTCCTGTAGGATTAAAGCTTGGTCAACTACCTCCTGGTTTTTGGATTCGTATTGAGAGTCGTTCCGGTCTTCAGTTTAAGCATAACATCTCAGCCTTTAACGGTATTATTGATAATAACTATCGCGGGGATATGGGTGTAAGGCTTATTAATAACTCTGATATTGATTATCAAGTTAAGAAAGGTGATCGAGTAGCACAACTTGTACTCTATCCTTTAATCGCTATAGATGAAAAGTATGTTGAGTTTACTGAAGAAGCTACAGAAACTGAACGCGGGGAAAAAGGCTTTGGGTCTTCTGGCAAGTAAGCGTATAATAGTTTCATGTTTCAAGAACTACTTGTAGAGAAGTATCGTCCTAAGACACTGGATGATATTGTTCTAAATAAAGAAGAGAAGGATTATTTTGCTTCTTTAAAAGAGAAGGAAGAGATTCCTAATCTTCTCTTTGCAGGTAGTCCTGGAACGGGTAAAACTTCTTTAGCTAAGATTATTGTTAATGATATTTTAGATTGTCAGTATCTTTATATTAATGCTTCTGACGAAAACGGTATTGATACTATTAGAAGTAAAGTTATCGGATTCTCTTCTACGAAGTCTTTAGATGGTAGATTGAAGGTAGTTCTCTTTGACGAGTGTGATGCATTGTCATTAGACTCACAAAAAGCTCTTCGTAATGTCATTGAAGAGTATTCTACTAATACACGTTTTATCTTTACTTGTAACTATCTATTTAAAGTAATACCTGCTCTACAATCTAGATGTCAGATCTTTAATCTAACTCCTCCTCTAAACGGCGTTTTAAATAGGGTTGTCTATGTCCTTAAACAACAGAACATCGTGGTTCCTGAAGAAGAGAAGAATAGACTGGTGGAACTAGTTAGAAGCGGATATCCTGATCTTCGACGTGTATTAAATGATATTCAAAAGTTCTCTTATACTGGTACTTTAACCATTAAGGATAATCAAGTAAAGGGTATTGCTGAAAAGGTAGTTCAGAAGATTAAAGGTAACGTTGACTTAACCGAACTACGTAAGTTTGTTATTGAACGAGAGCAAGAGTTTTCTGGTGATTACTTACAGCTTTTAAAGGAAATGTTTGAAGTATTATTTAGTGCTGGTGACAATAGTAATACTCTTTTAGTTATATCAGAATATATGTACAAAGACGCTATCGTCGTTGACAAAGAGATTAATTGGTTTAGTTGTTGTATTAACCTCCGCAACATTTGTGGGTTGGGACAGTAACGTACTGAATAGTGTTTATAGTTGGTACGATTTCAGTAGTAGAGGATTGTAAAAAGTTGTTTATATCCTGAAGAGCATGAGTATGGTCTCCGTATGAAGGAGTCTTATAAACTTCAGCATTACTGTTAGCATCATAAACAATACCAACAAAAGTACCATTTACTAAATCGATATTGGAAAAATATTTTTTCATTATATAGTATTTGGAAAAATAGGATCTAAAGGCTTAAAGCGGTTTATTTTTACAGCAGTTATATCATTATAATAAACACCTGGTTCAAAGATATGTTGTATGTCTATAACAAACCACTGACCATAAAACTTATCTGCGTATGCGCTAGATTCAACTCCTTCGGTTTTATCAATAGATATGAATCTGCCTGGTTCTCTAAAAGGTAAACCTAATGTACGAAAATGTACACAAGAGTTTTGATATATTCCAGTTTTAAGAAGTTTTTGTAGACCATCAGCTTGTCTTAATACTGAATTATCACCATATAAAGAAAAAACTGGTTTAATATCTTTATCTTTTTTATCCTGATTTAATGTTATAAGAAACAAACCTTCAGCAGCTCTACCTTGACCGTTTTCAGTATATAGTTCGCTAATGTAATTGTTATCCATAAACGTTCTAGCTGTAGTTACGGAATTAGTTTCAAATTCAACATTATACTGTCTTTTACTAAAATTAAAAGAATAAACAGGGGTTGTACAAAATTGCTGACTATTAGTAAGAGCAGATATATCTATGAAACGATAATTCGTTATCATATTATATTTCATTAGCTTCATATCTAGTTTGTTATTGTTACCTTCTAAGGTAGGACCTCTTTGTTTTTTAGCTCCCGGTCTTTTATTCGGATCAGAGTATGTCTGTAAGTAAAAATGTTCATATTGATACTCTCCTGGAGCATCTGCAGTCTTACCTGCTTTTTGATAATAAGAAGCTAAAGGTTTTAAAGAGAAGTAACCAACATCTAATTCTGTAGGACCTCTTTCTTTAGTTAGCAAACAAAAATCTCTAGGGATATTAGTAGTACCTCCTGCGTCTAAATCTCCACTTACATGATGATTGTAAACGTAATCTAGACATTCAGCTGCTGTTGAATCTGCTGGGGCAGTAAAGAATATTTCTCCTCCTCCTTGATCCCAGTCCTTACCTGTTCCAACTGGATCGTAATTAATATATGGAGTTGTCCATTCATTAGGATTAGGGGCAGCATTATTATTACTACCTACTTTTATTATATCAGATAAAGATTGTTCGATAATTTCTTTTATAGCAGAGCCTGTAGGTATAGTAGCTGAATTATAAAAGCTAGAAGGAGCTGTTTGACTAGAACCGTTTAATAAAGGAGAAAGACCTGTAGAATACTCTAAGGTATTTGTAATCATTTTTTGATACCAAGAATCCCAAAAATAAAGTTTTAAACCTTTGAGAGTAGCTGATGCTTGTCCTTTAGCTCCAGGAAGATTATCTACATCTTCAGCGTCGTATACTGAAAAAAGATAAGAAAGAGACCACATTACTTTATCAATATTATCAGGTATATTATTATTGTTATCAGCTGCACCTCCTGCTGTTGTTTGTAATTTAGGTACTAATCTAACTCTTAATAAATCGCTTCCATCATTTCTAAAAACATAAAACGGTTTATTAGGTAATTCATTTACATTTGTTGTAGCGTCAGCTCGTTGTCCAGTTACTGAACTAAAAGTATCTGTTCCGGATTCAGGATCATATAAAAACGATATTGTTCCTTGGGCTGCCCAATTTGACAGAGACTCTTCAATATTGAGGGCAATAATAGCATTAGAGTTAATCGGGTATTGACTAACACCGTTGTCTAAATATAACTCAACTTCATAAGCTAATTGATTAAATTTAGAATTAAAAATAGCTGTTTGTACTTTATCCATTTTATATATTAACAGAATTAGAAACTTTATCTAATATCCTGGAGACTATATCAGGATCTAAAATATAAAGAGCAGTTCCAGGTTCAGGAATTGAAGTAGGATCAATAATATTATTAGCACTTGTTATAACCCACCAAAGATTAGGTGTATTGTAATTCTTATAAGATATATAAGGCCAGGTATCACCATATACAACGTTATATTTGTTGTAATAACCTGTCGGTAAATTAGTAGGTATAACTATAGATTGAAG
>TBL_comb48_EPIDRAFT_1002990_pt1 | contig 11483 bp, 8 predicted proteins | sample TroBogEpilimnion_37_FD_10681 | JGI IMG/M metagenome (IMG submission 10681)
GACTGCGGAACAGGAAGCCATCAAGGCCCGCAGCCCTCTCACTCACATTCAGGAAGAGCGCATGGATGCCAAGCCGATGGCAAACATCCTCATGCGCGGCCAGTATGACAAAGTGGGTGAAGCCGTCGATGCCGCCGTGCCCGCCGCCCTTGGCAAGCTGCCAGCCGATGCACCGAAGAACCGCCTTGGCCTGGCCAAATGGCTTGTCAGCCCAGAGAACCCGCTCACCGCACGTGTGACGGTCAATCGTTTCTGGCAGGAACTCTTTGGCACTGGTCTGGTGAAGACCAGCGAGGACTTCGGCATCATGGGCAATCCGCCAACACACCCCGAACTGCTCGACTGGGTCGCCGTGGAATTCCGCACCAGCGGCTGGGACGTGAAGCGCCTCTTCAAGCTCATCGTCACCTCCGCCGCTTATCGTCAGGCCGCCATCCTCACGCCGGATAAGCTCGAGAAAGACCGCGACAACGCCTTGCTCTCCCGTGGCCCACGCTTCCGCATGGATGCCGAGATGATCCGCGACTACGCCCTCGCCGTCAGCGGCTCACTCTCGCCCAAGATGGGTGGCCCCGGCACCATGCCCTACCAACCCGTGAACGTCTGGGAAGTCGTCGGCATGGGCACCGAGAAGTACAAGCAGGACAACGGCGAGAATCTGTACCGCCGCACCATCTACAACTTCTGGAAGCGTACTGCCCCCTCTCCCAACATGGAGGTCTTCAACGCTCCGTCTCGCGAAGTGAGCTGCGTGCGCCGCGACCGCACCAACACGCCACTGCAGGCTCTCGTCACGATGAACGATCCCCAGTTCATCGAAGCCGCACGCAACCTCGCCCAGCACGCCCTGGAGAACGTGAAAGGTGATGATACCGCGAAGCTCACCGACATCGCCGAACGCGTGCTCTGCCGCCCGCTCAAAGCGCAGGAAACACCGATCCTTTCCGCCAGCCTCGCCGACCTGCGCAAATTTTACAGCACCCATGCCACTGACGCCGACGCCCTCCTCAGCGTCGGCGAATCCAAAACCGACAGCAAACTGCCCAAGCCCGAACTCGCCGCCTGGACGATGCTTTGCAATGAGCTCATGAATCTGGACGAAGTGCTGAATAAGTAAGCGGAGTTACAAGTTTACAATTTTTCTTCCGTGCCCACCGATGCCCCATATCCCTTCCCGGGACTGAATCCCTACTTTGAAGAGCAGTGGTTTCAGGTGCATCCGTCGATAATCGTGTATGCGCGCAATCAACTGACCCGGCAGCTTCCGGCTGATCTTTTAGTCCTGATAGAGCAGGGAGTTTCCATTTCCGCCCAGTTCCCGGAAGACGACAAGCGCCCGCGCCCCGACGCCTCCGTCTGGAAGGTGCGGGAGGACACGTTGCTGGCTTCCGCCCCACCGAACTTCTCGCCGCCACTGACGCGCAGCATCACTTCACCCAAGCCCCGGCATCTAGCGATCCGTGAAAAGACCGGTGATCTTGTAACGGCCATCGAGGTGCTCAGCCCCACCAACAAGCATTCCGGTGGTGCTCTCACTTATCTGCAAAAGCGCCAGCACATCATCAACCTGGGCGTGAACCTCGTGGAGGTGGATTTGATCCGAAAATGGGGACTCGCTCTGGAGCAGTTTGAGAGTGAAGAGATGGCGGAATCCATCCGCCTTTCAGACGGCCGCATGCCCGCGCATTCCGTGAATGTCTTTCGCGCAGAAAGCCCGCTCGAGCGCGAGATCTATCCCATCACTTACTTGCAGGTCTTGCCCGCTATTCGTATCCCGCTGCGGCCCGACGACCAGGACATCTGGCTCAATCTTCAAGAACTCGCCGAGCAGTGCCACACGGACTGCGGCTTTGACAAGAGCACCAAGTACACCCGCGATCCCGAGCCTCCGCTTTCTCCCGAAGACACCGCCTGGCTCGACGCTCATCTCAAATCAACCCAACTCCGCTAAACGCGAAGCCGCCCCCAACTTGAAACTTTAAACCTTAAACTTCTTATGAACCTCCTCGAAGAATGGAACACCTATCAAACTCGCCGCCAAATGTTCGCGCGCGGCAAAAACGTCCTCGGCGGCGCTGCCCTCGCATCCCTTCTCGGTGAGCGATTTGCCAACGCCTCAAACAACGCCGCCATGGGACCTCAGTTCCCCCCAAAGGCCAAACGCGTGATCTACCTGCACATGGTCGGCGGTCCTGCGCAGATGGACTTGTTTGACTACAAGCCCGGCATGCAGGCCTTCTATGACAAAGACCTGCCGCCGAGCATCCGCAATGGCCAGCGTCTCACCACCATGACCAGTGGTCAGGCGCGCTTTCCCATCGCGCCGTCGAAGTTCAATTTCGCCCAGCGCGGCAAGTGCGGCATGTGGATGAACTCGGACCTCCTGCCCTTCCTGGCGAGAAACGCGGATGACATTTGCTGGATGCGCTCGCTGCACACCGAGGCGATCAATCACGAGCCCGCCATCTGCGCCATGCAGACGGGCAATCAGATCACTGGCCGTCCCTGCCTCGGCTCCTGGGCCTCGTATGGCCTGGGCTCCATGAATGAGAACCTGCCCACCTTCGTGGTGCTGATCGCTACGCCGACAAACCGCGAGCAGGAGCAGGCCATCTCCTCGCGCCTCTGGTCCAACGGCTACCTGCCCGGCGAACACGCGGGTGTTTCTTTCCGCAGCAAGGGCGATCCCATCCTCTTCATCAACAACCCGCCTGGCGTGCCTGACAGCGTGCGCAGGCGCACCATCGAAGGACTCAACGCGCTCAACGAGATCAACTACAAGCAGGTCGGCGATCCCGAAACGCACACGCGCATTCAGCAGTACGAAATGGCCTTCCGCATGCAGGCCAGCGTGCCCGAACTCACCGACATCAACAGCGAACCCGAGCACATCTTCAAGCTCTACGGCGAAGAGGCCAGGAAGCCCGGCACCTTTGCCAACAGCGTCCTCATGGCCCGCCGACTCGCCGAGCGCGGCGTGCGCTTCACCCAGATCTACCTCAACAACTGGGACCACCACAGCAACGTCGGCGGCCGCATGCCCAGCCAGTGCAAAGACATCGACCAGCCCTGCCACGCTCTCATCGAAGACCTCAAGCAGCGCGGCATGTTTGACGACACCCTCATCATCTGGGGCGGCGAATTCGGCCGCACCATCTACAGCCAGGGCGGTCTCAGCAAAGAGAACTACGGCCGCGATCACCACCCGCGCTGCTTCACCATGTGGATGGCCGGCGGCGGCTCCAAAGGCGGCGCCATCTACGGCGAGACCGACGACTTCAGCTACAACATCGTCAAAGACCCACTTCACATCAGCGACTTCCACGCCACCGTGCTCCAACTCCTCGGCTTCCACGCCTACCGCTTCAGCTACAAGTTCCAGGGCCTCGACGCCAAGCTCATCGGCGTCAATCCCGCGAAGCCGGTGAAGGCGCTGATGGCGTGATCTCTCGGCGCTGGCAGATGGGCTGTTTCCTCTGCCAGTGCCCGTCCATTACATGCTCCTGACCACAGCCTCGATCGCATTCCCTGCAAGCTGCATGGCATCTGCGCGGTCGAGTCTTATCGGTTCACGCTTCACCTTCCAATTTTTCCAGGCCGTCATCAGCAGAGCCACCCCCACCAGCAGCATGAACGGTGCCGCCAGTAGCCAAATTTGGTGGTCCCCCTCCTCCGCCACGTTGTGCCTGTTCAACGAACGGTAAGTCTTGCCGCCCGCTTCCAGTGTGATCACTTTCAGCGCCACTCGTTGCCCCTGCTTGTTCAAGTGGGTGTCGTCGTAGAGTTTTTTGACAAAGCCGATCTTGGCCATGCTTCTGCTCCATACCGGATTGAAGGGCAGATCTTCCGGCAGCTCGATGATCCGGTTCATGGACGGGTCCAGTTGCAGTTCCATCCAACTCATTCCTTTACGTGGCTGATGCCGAGTCGCTTCAAGAATGTGAGCCTCTTGAAAGACAAGGTCCCCCTGCTTCAGCGGTTCCGGCCAGTCAAACCAAGCCCCATAACCTAGAAACCCGCCCGGCACGACCATCAGCACCCCAATCAAGACCGTCCGCCCAATGCTCCAGCCCCCAGCACTGTCACCAGTCACGGTCGGAGGTTGGGATTTCGTTCGCGCAGGCATGCGCATGGGAGCCCGCTCAGGTGCCTCCTCAGACATGGGAGGAACTGGCGCAGCACCACCGTCCCCCAGCAGCGCCGATGTCCCCATCTGTAAGGTAGCAGGAACCGTCGTCATCAAAGCCAGAGCTGGCATGGATAAAGCCACAGCCATCTCCGGCTCTTCCCGGTAAGTCAGCTCCAGTTGCCCTGCCACGATGCGGTCTCCGTCGCGCAGCTCCGTCACGCTCACCGGCTGGCCATTTACCCACACCGCAGCCCCTTCATAGGCTCCTAGATACCAGACTCCCTCCAGTTGAGTGATCGCAAAATGTCTCGGCAGTAGCCCCATTTCCGCCCGCACCGAAATCTGCACCGACGGATCACTCCCCACACAGGATTCCCCGCCCGACAAAGGCATGGAATGTCCAGTCGAGGCGACCAAGAAACGCGGCATCTCGAACGCTACAAACTTGGTCAACAGTTGGCAAACGACTTCCTATGGAAATTATACACTTCTATTCAATCCCCGAAACTTCCCCGGCGCCATCCCCGCATACCTACTAAAGTGCCGCGTGAAGGCGCTTTGATCGCACCACCCCGTTTCGATGGCGATGTCAGCCAGCGAATGATCCGTCTCCCGCAGCAGCCTCGTTGCCTCATCCAGGCGCAGTTTGTGCAGCAGCTGCAGCGGGCTCATTTGAAACAGGCGCTGCACGCGCTGCTCGAACTGATAGACACTGAGGCCCGCTTTCTTGGCGATGTCCTCGATGCGCAGGCTTGCGGCGAAGTGCTGCTGCATGTGCTTCAGCGCTGCGGCGAGTTCGGCGAAGCCGCTGGCTTTGTCGCTGGGCGCGTTCAGGTCACGCGAGATGCCGGTGACGCCGATGATGCGGCCACTGGCGGCGCGCAGGGCGTGCTTGGTGGTGAGGCACCAGCCAGCTTGATGGCCGGGATAAATGTGGAGTTCGAGCTGATGCTCCACGGGCTTGCCGGTTTTGAGCACGGCCTCATCCTGCCGCATGTAGCTCAGCGCCAGAGCAGCCGGAAACACCTCGGCGGGTCGTTTGCCGATGAGCTTCGTTTTATCGCCACCAGCACAGCGATCCGCCAGCGTTTGATTCACCCGCACATACCGCCCCGAAGTGTCCTTGATGAAGAACACGACATCCGGCAGCGCATCGAAAAGCGCCTCGGTGGTCGCGTGCTCGGAGAAAGGGCCGGTGGATTCCATGGTTTTGACTGAATTGGCAGTTGGGCGGCCAAAAAGCAATCAAGACCCTTCCACCATCCCATTTCATGCTCCGCCATGTCTCTACCCAAATGGACCGGCGTTTTTCCGGCAGTCGTCACGCAGATGCATCAGGATCAATCGCTCGATCTCGCGGCTTCGGCACGTCACTTCGAAGCCTTGATCGACTCCGGCATCTCCGGCCTCATCGTCTGCGGCTCCCTCGGCGAAAACCAATGCCTGCAACCCGATGAAAAGCGTGCAGTGCTGAAGTGCGCCATTGAAACCGCCAATGGCAGCATCCCCGTCGTCAGCGGCGTGGCAGAAATGAGCACCCGCGCCGCCATTCAATACATGCAGGATGGCGAGCAACTCGGCGCAGCGGGATTCATGGTCATGCCGCCCATGGTCTATAAAAGCGACCCGCGCGAGACCGAGCACTGGTTTCGCACATTGGCCAAGGCCACTCCCCTGCCCTGGATGCTTTACAACAACCCCGTGGGCTATCACACCGATGTGACGCCGGAGATGTTTGCGCAGATCGCCGACATCGAAAACCTCACCTCCATCAAGGAAAGCAGCGCCAATCCGCGCCGCATCACGGAACTGCGTAATCTGGTGGGCGACCGCTACCAGCTTTTCACCGGCGTGGACGACCTCATCCTCGAATGCAGCATCCTCGGCATTGATGGTTGGGTGGCGGGCAGCGGCATCGCGTTCCCAAAGGAGAATCAGCAGCTCTGGGAACTCACCCGCGCAGGCCGCTGGGACGAGGCACGCACGCTCTACCGCTGGATGCAGCCGCTCATGAAACTGGATACGCACATCCATTTCGTGCAGTACATCAAGCTCCTCTGCCAGGAGACCGGCCTCGGCAAAGAGTGGTGCCGCGAGCCGCGCCTGACATTAGCGGGTGCCGAGCGCGAACAGGTGCTCAAGATCATCCGCGATGCCTTGGCGAAACGGCCAATGGTGTGAACTAGCATCCGCCATGCACTTTCCTTCGTTGCTTCTCCTTGTCATCGCACTTGCCGCAGCCAGTCCGCTGTCGGCGCAGAACGCGGACGCAAAACTCGAAACCTTCTTCAAGTCCTACCTTGAAAAGACCTTCGAGATGCGACCACTCGATGCCTCGATGCTGGGTGATCACCGCTTCGATCATCTGCTCGACGACATCTCGCCCAAAGCTCGCGCCGCGTGGCTAGAGCACACGAAGCTCACGCTTACTTCACTGACGAAGGCCGTGCCTTATGACCAGCTCTCGCGAGATCGTCAGATCGACTTCAAAATCTTCCGTGATGACCTCGTACGCAGCATCTGGCTCACCGAGAACACGCACCCCTTCGAAGAAGATCCCCGCACCTACGGCGGCTACATCAGCGACAGCGTGTACACCCTGCTCGTGCAGTCCACGCTGCCAAAGGAGACCAACATCAAGAATGCCATCGCCCGCATGGCGTTCATTCCCGGCATCATCACGGTCGCGCGTGAGACTTTGCAGCATCCTTCCAAGCCGATGCTGGAGACGGCGATCCTGCAAAATCGCGGTGCCATTGGTTTTTACGAAGAGGAACTCTTCACGCTGGCAGGCGACACACCTCAACTCCCAGCTCTGAAGCAGGCGGCCAAGCCCGTGGTTGCGGCGCTGAAGCAGTATCAACTTCATCTGGAAAAGGAGCTGCGCCCCAAAGCCAGCGACGACTGGCGCATGGGCAAAGAGAAGTTCGCGCGCAAGCTGGAGCTGGTGCTCGAAACCGGGCGTACGACCGATGAAGTGCTCGCGGATGCGGAGGCCGAGTTCGAACGAGTTCAGCGCGACATGTATGTCGTCGCGCGTCAGCTTTGGAGTCGGTACTTTTCCAAAGCCCCCTTGCCGCCTGACGATGTTCAAGGCAGGCATGACACCATCGCCAAAGTGATCCGCGAAGTGAGTCACGAACACGGCAAACCGGAAGCGCTGATCACCGATGCACGCGCCACGGTGGACCGCATCAAGACCTTCATCACCGAACAAGATATTCTTCGTCTGCCTGCCCCGGACCGCTGCCAGATTCTGGAGATGCCGGAATTTAGGCGCGGCAACTCGGTGGCTTATCTGGAATCTGCGTTGCCGCTGGATCCCGCCGGACCCAGCACCTACGCCGTGAGTCCACCGCCTGCGGATTGGAAACCCGAGCGGGTGCAGACCTTCCTCGAAGAATACAATCAGCACATGCTCCAGGTGCTCACCATTCACGAGGCCTACCCGGGTCATTACGTGCAGCTCGAATATTCGAATCGGAACCCGTCACTCATTCGCCGGGTGCTGCAATCTGGCACCTTCAATGAAGGCTGGGCCGTTTACACCGAGCAAATGATGATCGACCAAGACTACGGCGGCGGCGATCTCGCGCTGCGCCTCAACCAGTTGAAGTTCTATCTGCGCGCCGTGGTCAATACCATCCTCGACCACAAGATGCACTGCACTGCCATGACCGATGACGAGGCCCTGAACCTCCTAACCCAGGGCGCGTTCCAGTCCGAGGGCGAGGCCAAGTTGAAGATCATTCGTTCCAAGCAGAGCACCGTACAGCTCAGCACCTACTGTGCTGGCCGTATGGCATTTTACCGCCTCCGCCAGCAGGTGCAGCGCGAGTTGGGCGACCAGTTTGAACTGGGTCGTTACCACGAGGCGGTGATCGATCACGGCTCCGTGCCGGTGAAATTCCTGCCCGAACTCGTGCGCACCCGACTGACCAAACCGCGATGAAACGCATTCCCATCATCGACTCCCACACAGGCGGCGAGCCTACGCGTGTGGTACTGGGCAGCGTGACCACCGAGGAATTGGAAACCTACCGCCGCGCCATCATCTGCGAGCCGCGCGGGCATGAGGTCATTGTCGGTGCGCTGCTCGTGGATCCCAAGGACGCATCATGCGCTACAGGCGTCATCTTCTTCAACAACGTCGGCCTGCTGGGCATGTGCGGGCATGGGATGATCGGCCTCATCACCACCCTGCGGCATCTGGGCCGCATTTCAGCGGGCGAGCACCGCATCGAAACTCCCGTGGGCATTGTCACCGCCACCCTGCATGAAGATGGCCGGGTGAGCATCCGCAATGTGGTCTCTTACCGCAAAGCGAAAGCCGTGCAGGCTGGTGGCTTTACGGGAGATGTCGCTTATGGTGGCAACTGGTTCTTTCTGGTGTCCGATCACGGCCTTGCCCTCACGCGCAAAAACATCCCACAGCTCACGCAGGCCAGCCTCGCCATGCGTGCCGCTGTGCATGCTGCGGGCTTTCCTGAGGTCGATCACGTCGAACTCTTCGCGCCGCCGCACGATCCCGTAAATCACAGCCGCAACTTCGTCCTCTGTCCTGGTGGCGAATACGACCGCTCTCCCTGCGGCACGGGTACCAGCGCCAAGCTCGCCTGCCTGGCAGCGGATGGGAAACTCGCACCCGATGAAGTCTGGAGGCAGGAAAGCATCATCGGCAGTGTCTTTGAGGGCAGCTACACGCCTACCGAGAACGGTATCATCCCCACCATCACCGGCACCGCGTTCATTACAGCGGAGAGCACGCTTATCCTTGACCCAGGCGACCCCTTCCAATTTGGCATCTCATGAAATTCATCCTGCTAGCCCTGCTTGCAACGAGTGCCCTGGCCGCAGACTATGAGCATGCCCTCAGTCTGCCCAAGCGCACCGAAAATCTAGTCTTCCGTGACCGGTTGAAACCCAACTGGCTGCCGGATGGCAAGGCATTCTGGTATCGGGTGCAAACGGGGCCCCAGACTCATGAATTTGTGCTGATCCAAGCCGAGAGCGGAGAGCGCAAAACGGCAGCGTCGCTCAAAGAGCTGGGGTTGCCGGAGAAGGAGGCACTCAAATCCTCCACGGCGAAAATTGAACTGCGCAAGACCACGCGCACCGGCGAGGAGTCCGGCCTCAAGTTCATCAATCAACTCGGTGCCGATGTCGATCTCTTTTGGATCAACCAGCAGGGCGAGCACGTTCGCTATGGCGGCATCCGTGCGGGGGCGGAGCGCGAGCAGCATACCTTCGACGGCCATGTGTGGCTGATCACCAGCCGCACCGGTGAACATCTTGCCATCATTGAAGCGGGGCCGGTGGCGCAGACACTCATCATTGATGGCAAGGGCATCTCTCAGGCCAAAAAGGAGTCGAAACCAACGAATGAGGCAAAGGGATTTCGTGCCCCGGATGGCTCATGCGTGGTTAGCAGCGAGGCAGAGAAGGTGTTACGGCGACAGATCACTATCGTTGATTCCTCGCCCAAGGAAAGCGTGCAGCCGAAGGTCAAAGTCATCGACTACGTCAAACCTGGCGATCCACTGCCCAAGCCCCAGCTTGTCATCACCTTTAACGATGGCCGGAATGTTCGTGTGCCCCAGAAACTGTACGAAAATCCCTTCACCGAATCAGGCAATCTGGACGTCACCTGGTCCCCTGACAGCCAGGAGTTCTACTTTAACTACAACCAACGTGGCCATCAGCTTTACCGCATCCTTGCCGCAGATGCAAAGACCGGCTCAGTGCGCGTGGTGGTCGAGGAAACCTCCAAGACATTCATCGACTACACGCAGAAAACCTGGCGTCACTGGCTGCACAAGTCCGGCGAACTCCTGTGGATGAGCGAGCGCGACGGCTGGTGCCATCTGTACCTTTACGATGCGAAAACCGGCCAGATGAAAAAGCAGATCACCCAGGGTGCTTGGCCAGTGCGTGAAGTCTTGCATGTGGATGACGCAAAGCGCGAAATCTGGTTTCTCGCCAGCGGTTTGCGCAAAGCCGAAGACCCGTACCACCTGCACCTCTGCCGCGTAAATTTCGACGGCAGCGACTTTCAGCAACTCACTCAGGGCGATGGCAATCACCACATCGAATTCTCGCCGCAACGCGACTTCTTCACGGACTCGTATTCCCGCGCCGATCAGCCGCCGGTGCATGAACTGCGCCGTAGCCACGATGGCAGCCTCGTCTGCGAATTGGAGAAAGCGGATGCATCCAAACTCCTCGCCGCAGGGTGGACGATGCCAGAGCGCTTTGTCGCAAAAGGCCGCGATGGCAAAACGGATATCCACGGCGTGCTCATCAAGCCCTCGCACTTTGATCCCGCGAAGAAATACCCGGTCATTGAAGACATCTATGCTGGGCCGCACAGCGCCTTTGCGCCGAAGGATTTCGGGCGGCTGCTCACGCACCACGTCCTCGCCGAACTCGGCTTCATCATCGTGAAACTCGATGGCATGGGCACCAATCATCGTGGCAAGGCCTTACATGATGTGTGCTGGAAAAACATCAAGGACGCCGGTTTCCCGGATCGCATCGCGTGGATCAAGGCTGCGGCACAGACGCGTCCGTGGATGGACCTGACACGCGTGGGCATCTACGGCGGCAGCGCCGGTGGCCAGAACGCCATGCGGGCGCTGTTGGATTACCACGACTTCTACCACGTCGCCGTGGCTGACTGCGGCTGCCATGACAACCGCATGGACAAAATCTGGTGGAATGAGCAGTGGATGGGCTGGCCCGTGGATGAGAGCTATGTCCGCAGCTCGAACAAGGACGACGCTTACAAGCTGGAAGGCCACCTACTCCTCATCGTCGGCGAACTCGACACCAACGTCGATCCCGCCACCACCACGCAGGTAGTCGGAGCGTTGCAGAAAGCGGGCAAGACCTTCGACTTCATGCCCATCATCGGCGCTGGCCACGGCGCAGCGGAAACGCCATATGGGTCACGGTTGCGGATGGAGTTTCTGGTGAAGCATTTGAAGCCTTGATCGAGTCTCCTCACGGGTTTTTAGTAGTTAGCTCCAATTCCCCGCGACGTGTCACTACGCGACGACATCAACGAAGCCATCAAAGGACAGGCAAACCTCACATTTTCTTTTGTGAGTCTTCATCGTTTCCAAGACATTCTAGACCAAGTTGCTGAGCGGTTTCTTAAACGAGGGAAAAGAGATCTGAACAATATCTGGCTATGGAATGAGTTCCGAAATGAAACCGGAAGTAGTCAGCCCGTGGATGTCATTGATCTGCTCCCCAAAAGCTGAGCCACATGTTATGAGAGTCTGAAGTGCGCGAAGCGCATCATCAGACGACATGAAACGCAAGAGACACACAGCAGAGGAAATTATCAAGA
>TBL_comb48_EPIDRAFT_1002993_pt1 | contig 11473 bp, 9 predicted proteins | sample TroBogEpilimnion_37_FD_10681 | JGI IMG/M metagenome (IMG submission 10681)
GTGCGCATTCGGGATTGCCGAAAGTCGGCAGCATGATTCAGGCTATCCAGTCCGTCAGGAGGTGCGCCCGTTGGCCCGTGATGCGGCCCGTCGGGCTTTAGGGTTTCCTTTCACCGGTAAACTTTTGTTGGTCGCAGGTGGCAGCCAAGGGGCGCAAAAACTCACGCGTTGGGTCGAGTCGGCTTGGCCCGAATTAGCGAGCCACGGTATTCATGTTTTGGCTTTAACGGGCCCGAATGGCCAGGAAGTTGAACGACGCGAGGGGAGTGCGGTTTTGAAATTTTTGCCGTTTAGTCACCAAATGGGCCACGTATATTCGGCAGCGGATTTAGCCGTGACGCGGGCGGGTGCGGGGACGTTAGCTGAATTGGCTAGTTGTCGAACGCCAGCCATTTTAGTGCCGTTGCCCTCGGCCGCCGAAGACCACCAAACTGCCAATGCGGTGTTCATGACCAAAACGGGGGCCGCTTTGTTATTAGCCGAACGCGACCTGCCGGAGTTAACCCCCTTGGTGTTAAAAAACATTTCCGATGCGGAGGCATTGGCCGCCATGCGCAATGCTTTAGCTTTAGCCGACACGCGTAATCGCTGGGAAGATCTCGCCCAAGAAACTATCACTCGAGCCCGGGCTTTTCGCCCGCAACCCGCATGAGTCGCTCGGCTTGGTTATTAGGGGCTTGTGGCATGGGCGTTGGGCCCTTGGCGATTTATTTAAAAGGGGAGGGCTGGGAAGTTTCGGGTTGGGACGATGCTCCCGGAAGTCCCATGGAGTTACCTTTAGCAAATGCGGAAATTCCGTTATTGCGTGATCCTTGGACGGCTGGTCGTCAGCCTACCATCGTGGGTCGCTCGAGTGCGGTTAAACCGGGTCACCCCGCTTTGCATTTAGCGCAGCAACATCAAGTTGAAGTCTTGCAGCGCGGCCAACTCCTCGCCCGCAGCGTGGCCCAACGTCGCTTCGTCGCGGTGTGTGGGAGTCATGGTAAGACCACGACCTGTGGGATGATTGTGGCGGCGTTGACGCAAGCGAACGCGGATTTTGGTTATGTTTTAGGCGGTCTTTTTCGCGATCCACAGTTTCCTCCCGCACGGGCTTCGAGTACCTCGCCTTGGGTGGTAGCAGAAGTGGATGAAAGTGATGGTACCATTGGGGCATTTTCGCCTGATATCACGGTGGCCGTGAATTTAGATTGGGATCACCCCGATTACTACCGCGACGAAGCCGACTTGGAGCGAGTGTTTCGCGCACTGTTTGAACGCACGCGCACGGCAATTTTTATTCCTGCAGGCAATGAACGTTTGGAGCGTTTGACCGCGGGCTTAGCGATTCCGGTGTGGCGCGTGGGTTTGCAGGGCGATTATCAAATTCAACCCGTAGCGGGTGATCACTCTTCTTCGGTTCTGGCACTCAGTGGTAAATTTCCCGCCGGACAAGTCGAACTGCCAGTTGCGGGGACGTTTAATCGAGCGAATGCGGCGATGGCTCTGGCAGTCACGCATCAAATCACGGGGCAATTAGTGCCTGAACCTTTGGCAAAGTGGCGTGGGATTCGTCGCCGCCAAGATGTGTTGTTTGAGCGCCAAGGGCTGCGCGTTTTAGCCGACTACGCGCATCATCCGACAGAGATTGTCGCCTTGTTGCGTTGGATTCGCGAGACCCACCACGGACGTTTAATTGTGGTTTTTCAACCGCACCGTCACACCCGTACCAAGCAATATGCCGTTGAATTTCGCGAGGCCTTGAGTGCGGCAAATCACGCGATTGTTTTGCCGGTCTACTCGGCGGGTGAAGCGGCCATTGAAGGCGGTCATTCGGAGGCCGTGGTGGCGGGCTCACGTCACCAATTGCTCGGCGACCGTTCGCAACTCCCGCGATTGCTTCAAGAACTGGCCGACGGAGAAGAGAGTGTCATCGCTTTTGTTGGGGCGGGTGACATTGAGCGTGATGCGGAAAATTTTGCTAAAGTCTTACGCCATTCTACGGACCTTGTTTTGTCGAAGGATTTGCCAGACTTAATCAGCCAGCAACTCAGTCCAGAAACCGTGCTGCGGGCGAATGAGCCGTTGGCCGCCATACCACGTTGGGTTTAGGTGGGGCAGCGCGTTGGTGGGCGGAGCCAGCTCATGTAGAAGACTTGAAAGTGTTGTTAAAAGCCGCGGGTGAGTTGGACTTGCGGACTTTTATTTTAGGACGTGGCTCCAACCTCTGGGTGTCATCCGAAGGCTACGAGGGCTTGGTTATTCATTTAGCGGCCTCGCACTGGGGGCAGATTGAATTAGTAGAACCAGGCAAAGTGCGCGTCGGAGCCGGGGTGCGTCTTAAAGAACTTTGTGGTTGGGCTGCTAAGGCGGGTTTAGCAGGCTTTGAATTTTTAGAAGGCATCCCTGGCACTATCGGAGGTTCCTTGCGCATGAATGCGGGGGCCATGGGTGGGTGGATCTTTGATTTAGTAGAATCCATTGAATGGCTCTCCCCTCAGGGCAAGGTGCGGGTAGCCCGCCGCGACTGTTTTGATGCCCTTTACCGGGATTGTCCGCAATTGCGGGGCACGGTCGTTTTATCTGCGGTTTTAAAAGCTAAAGCCCAAGCCAAGCCTGAGGTCATTCGCGAACAAATGGAGACCTGGGCCCAACGTCGGCGTCAAACCCAGCCTCGCGAAGCGAGTGCTGGCTGTGTCTTCCGCAATCCCCCTGGGGCGGCGGCGGGGCAGTTGATTGAAGCAGCTGGCTTGAAAGGCCACACCGTCGGTGGGGTGATGGTGTCGCCCGTGCATGCCAACTTTTTAGTCCAGCAAGGGGACGCCCGTCCGGAAGATTTTATTCAAGCCATGAAGGATGTCCGCCAAGCGGTGCGACAACAACAGGGGATTGAATTAGAGCCCGAAATCATTGCACTCGGCCACGAATGGAAGGAACTCCTATGAAACCTAACCCGCAAATCGTGGTGCTCTGTGGTGCCATCTCGCCCGAGCGTGAAGTTTCGCTCCGTTCGGGTCGGGCCGTGGCTGCGGCTTTACCGGGGTCGGTCTTAGTAGAATTAAACGAGAACGCGTTACCCCCTTGGCTGCAAGGTCCGGGCTACGTGGCTTTCCCCGTGATCCATGGTGATTACGGCGAAGATGGACAGGTGCAGGCTGAGTTGACCCGACGTCAGGTGCCTTTTGCCGGCTGTGATGAGGCTACGAGTCGTTTATGTATCGATAAAGTGGCGACTAAGCGCGTCATGCGCCAAGCAGGCGTCCCGGCGATTCCAGAAGTCGCTTTCAGTGGGCAAAACCTCCCGACGGCCGAGGCCTTGGTGCAGACTTTGGGTGAGGAAATGGTCATCAAGCCTGCGGATAAGGGTAGCAGTGTGGGGTTGTATGTTCTAAAAGGACGCGAGCAAATCATGGCCGCGCTACAAGAACTTTCCCCGACCGGCCAGTGGATGGCCGAACGGCGTTTGCGAGGTCGTGAGTTATCCTTAGGAATCTTAAACGGTCAGCCGATGGGCATTGTCGAAATCGTCCCCATGCAGGGAGTTTATGATTACCGGACCAAGTATACCGCAGGGGCCTCGAATTACCTTTTCCCCGCCCCGATAGATGCTGGGTTTACGGCCGCAATCCAAGCCCAGGCCGCCAACTTATTTCAAGCGTGTGGCTGCCGCGACTTTGCTCGGGCGGACGTGATTTTAGAGCCCGACGGTAAATTCTATTTTCTCGAAATTAACACCATGCCTGGCATGACTGAAACGAGCCTCATGCCAAAAAGTGCTTCTTGTTTGGGCCTTGATTTTCCTGCCCTCGTGCAACGGATGATCGCCCCCGCTCTCCAGCGTGCTCACGCTGCGTCCGCCTCATGCTAAATTTCTTCAAAAAGTTTTTTGGTAAACGCCGCGATGCTTACATGGGTCCGGAGCATCATGATTGGCGTACGATGGTGCCACAGAATGTGTCGCGTTTGCCAGGAAGTGATTTAGGTCGTCGGCGGGTCGTTCGTTCGCGCCTGCCCTACGTGTTGACGTTCCTCTTCTTTATTCTTTTGGCCGTGGTTCTTTGGTTCTCGATTGATGAGGCTACGCCCGAAAGTAAAAACGCGCCGCTCCGTTTTAATACCGATGGTTTTTTGAATGTAGGTTACGTTCAAAAAGTTTTAGCCACGAATCCACAAGGCACGGCTCGGGAAGTGCGGGCGATTCGGGCGGATTTAGAAGCCGATAACCAAGTGCTCAGTGCGCAAGTCGCCCGGCGAGCAGATGGTTCGTTAGATATTAATTTGAAAGAGCGCGTGGCGGTAGCCCGTGTGGCCTTGAATGCTCCGAATGGCGGACCCTTGGTGATTCGTCTCGTTAGTCCCGAGGGGCTGACTTTCTCGGGTCAAAATTACCCAGAGCAAGCCATTCGCAATTTGCCTGAAATTTTAGAATTCCGTTTCACGGGTTCGGGAGATCAATTGAACATTGATGGCTTAGACATTGTCGGGGAGTTCCTGTTAGCCGCCCGGACGCAATACCCGAATCACTACAAGCAATGGGCGGCGGTTTCGCTGCGCGATTGCTTTGGGGCGCAAGGCAGTACGCCTAGCTCGAGTTTGCACGTTATTATCCGTCCAGGTACGCAACCCCTTGATCGTCCGGCGCTCAATGAAATCGTCTTTTCCACTGGCGATTGGCGCTCGGAATTACTGCTACTTTCGCGCCTCGATCTCGAGGGCCTTCTTCGCAAGCCCGCCGCCACGGCTCCAGCTTACGTTTTAAAATTATCGATTCAGAATCGTACTTCCTCTCAACCCATTCCTGAACCCCGCCTCGTTCCCGTTACCACCCGATGACTCCGAAACCGCTCCCCAGTATTATCACGGTGATTGATATCGGTACGCACAAGACGACTAGCTTGGCGGGACAAGTGGTGAACGGCCAAGCCCGGATGATTGGCTTTAGCGAACGTCCGACCGATGGCGTGGTGAAGGGGATGGTTACGGATTTGGAGAAATTACAGCTCTGCGTGCATGAAGTGGTGAATGATGTGGAACGCACGATGGGTCGGGCGGTGGACGAAGTTTACCTTTCGCTCTCCGGCCCTGATGCGGAAGGCGAGCGCGTGCATGGCTATACCAGTGTGCCCGCCCATGATGGTAAAATTACTAATAAGGATTTGAAGGAAGCCATCGAGAATGCGAAGTGCAAGGAGCCCCCATCAGGGTGTGTTTCGATTCTCTATATGCGTCAGCCTACCATGGTGGATGGGAAGCCGGTCGGCAATCCGGTGGGCATGACGGGCCAAAAAATTGAAGTAAATTTTTGGCGGGTCACGATGAAGCACACCGGTCTTGCCATGCGGGTGGGGATGATCAACAGCATGGGGATTAAGGTACATGATTTTGTCTTAGCTTCGCATGCAGCGGCTTGTGCCGTGGTTACGGATGCGGATAAGAAGGGTGGCGTTCTGGTGATTGATATCGGCGCTGGGACAACGAATTGGATTTTATACTTTAAAGAACACATCCTGTGCGCTGGAGCGATTTCCGTGGGTGGGGAGCACATCACCAACGACCTGAGCATTGCGTTGCGCATTAGCCGTGAAACTGCCGAAGACTTGAAGGTGCGTTTTGGTTCGGGGGTGCATCGCGATACCGATGCGAATCAGACGATTTGGAAAGATGGCGACCGCGGGGTGGGCGATCAGCAATTCAATCGTGGCACCATCACCCAAGTCACCGCCCTGCGTTTCCAGGAAACGTTGAATTTTATTAAGCGCGACGTCATGGAACGCGTGAATGCTATTTTCAAAGCACAGAACGTGGAACTCGACCAAAACTTCCTCCCGTCGGGAATCATCATCACCGGGGGCACGGCGAATTTACAAGATGCCACGGAAGGAGTGGAGAAAGTTTTTGGGCTCTCTGCGCGGGTGGGTACACCTAAGTTTGAAAACGAAAGTTTCCGCAAACCCCAGTATGCTGGAGTTGTGGGTTTGATGACGGCAGCCATCGCGGATGCTCCAGCTCCCAAACGTGCCCCCAAGGGTTTCTTGCCTTGGCTCAAATCGCTTTTCCGCTTCTGAGCTATGTCCACCTCTCCTGGCATTTTACTCATCGGGCTCGGTGGAGCAGGTTGTGCGATGGTCAGTCGTTTAGCGCCACGTTTACCTGCGGAAATTAAAATTCTATTAGTAGATACCGATACTCGTCCTCTGGCGGAAAATCCCGCCCTTGAAAGTGTCCAAATTGGTCGAGCGGTCTGTCGCGGGATGGGGTCGGGGGGTGAAATTGGTTTAGCGAAGACTTCAGCGGAAGCGGATGATGCGACCTTGCGTCGACAATTGAATGGCTTCCCGCTCGTGGTCTTGGTGACGGGTTTGGGTGGGGGTACGGGTAGTGGTGTGGCTACTTACCTTGCCAACTTAGCTACGGAATTAGGCTCGACGGTTTTAGCCTTTGCTACCTTGCCGTTCTCGCACGAAGGCGAGCGACGCCAACGTCAGGCCAAAGAAGCGTCGGAACAACTTTTCCTCAAAACGCACGGGATGGTTTTAGTGCACAACGATTTGTTATTACAGCAATCGGGTGCCGAAGCTCCTTTAGCGACGTCCTTTAGTGCGGCGGATCGTTGGGTTGGCGGAGCCTTGCAAGGTTTGGCCAGTGCCTTTGAGCCTGGTGCCTTGGTGCCTGTAGACCCTGCGGCTTTGCGTTCCCTCTTTGCCAACCTCGCCTCGCCGACGCTGTGTGCCTTTGGTACCGACGAAGGGGAAGGCGCTGCGACGAAAGCGGCCGCTGCGGCCTGTGATTGTCCTTTGGCACACGGCCCAGGCTCGGTGATGAAAGTCGGTTCGCTCTTCGTGTATGTGGTGGGCGGGCCGTCGTTGACGTCGGGTGAGGCTTTTGAAGTTGTGGCTGCGGTGCGTAAACGCTTTGGCGGTGAAATCAGCACGCTCTTATGTGCTCGCGTGGACCCGAATGCCGGTTCGCGCGTGGAAGTGGCCGTCTTAGGTGCTTCGCTACCTCCACAAAAGAAAGCGGCCAAGCCCCGCAAAGGGGCTGCGCCCGAAGCTGAAGCCCAACCCCTCTTTGATTTTGCGACCGAGGCTTCGATGCGCCGCGGTTTATTTGGGGGCACGCCCATGACCTTTATTGATGGGCAAGATGTCGATGTGCCGACCTACATCCGCCAAGCGGTTAAATTGATTCCCAATCCTTAAGTTAAGTCGCTTCCCGGTTGCACCATTAGCACTTCCTCTTTAGGTCTGGAGCTATGTCCGCGTTTGATGTTGCCGCCTTGCGTCGCGATTTCCCGATCCTTGCTCGTCAAGTGCATGGCCGCCCTCTGATTTATCTCGATAACGCGGCGACGTCGCAAAAACCCCAGGTTGTTTTGCAGGCCTTACAGCATTATTATACGCAGCAAAATGCCAATGTTCACCGCGGGGTGCACCGTTTGAGCGAAGAAGCCACGACGGCATATGAAGAGGCCCGTCATACGGTAGCGCGATTCTTAGGACTGAAAGAAAGTCGCGGCGTGGTGTTCGTGCGTGGAGCGACCGAGGGGATTAACCTCGTGGCGAGTTCTTGGGGTGGGGCTAATTTAAAGGCTGGTGATGAAATCGTGCTGACCACCATGGAGCACCACGCGAACATTGTTCCTTGGCAGGTGGTGGCTGAACGTACTGGCGCGAAAGTAGTCGTGGTGCCGATTAACGCTCAAGGCGAAGTCGACTTGGCTGTTTTCCAAAGCAAACTCACCCCTCGTACGAAAACTTGTGGCGGTGGCGCATGCTTCGAATGCCTTGGGCACGATTAATCCTGTGGTAGAGATGATTCGTTTGGCTCGGTCGGTGGGCGCCAAAGTTTTAATCGATGGCTGCCAAGCGGCGGCTCACTTCGCCATTGATATCCCCGCGCTTGATCCTGACTTCTACGTCTTCTCGGGGCACAAAACGTTTGGTCCCACCGGCATTGGGGTTTTATGGGGTCGTCCAGAATTATTAGACGCCATGCCGCCGTATCAATTTGGGGGCGATATGATTCGCCGCGTGGATTTTGCTGGAACGACTTTCCGGGAAGCCCCTGAACGTTTTGAAGCGGGTACGCCAGATATTTCCGGGGCGATTGCGTTGGCCGTCGCGTTGGATTATTTGAAGCCCATTCTTATTTCACCGGCCGCCCAAGCTCACGAGCAACTCTTATTAAAGACCGCGACGGAGCGGTTAAAAGCCATCAAAGGCTTGCGTGTAATCGGGGAAGCGAAGCACAAAGTCGCGGTGTTATCCTTTGTGATGGAAGGTAGTCACCCTCACGATTTAGGCACCTTGCTGGATGCGGACGGTATTGCCATTCGCACCGGACACCATTGCTGTATGCCCTTGATGAAGTTCCTCGATTTGCCCGGCACGGCGCGGGCCTCTTTTAGTTTCTTCAACACCTTGGAAGAAGTTGATCAGCTCGCGAAATCGCTCGAACGGATTCGCAAGATGGTAGCTTAAGCAGGCGGAGGGACTGCTTGGCCAGCGGTGCGACGGAGGATATCGAGGATTCCCTGAATTTCCCAGTTGCGTGAGGCTCCCACTAATCCGAGGCGCAATCGGGCCTCATGGAGGTCTTCCGGGAAATTTCCCGGCGGCCAGTTGAGCCATTTTTCCAGTTGGGAGTTTTGTGGGTGATGCGTGAGGGGTAGGAGGGCGTTGATGCAGAGCGTGTCGGTGCGTCCATCGGGAATGACTTGAGCTAGAATCTGATCGATGAGGGCTCGCCGGTGTTCGTTGAGGGCGATTTCAGCTGGGGTTTCGCTCCAAGTGCGGACGGCTTCATGCCATTGGGGACGTCGTCGCAGTAATTCGAGGTATTGCGATAGACGCCGATGCGGGTGTCCAGCGGGGCGCAGGCCACGCAGTCGCCACCGCCCTGTTTTCTCAAGGTAAAGTTTGTCGGTACCTAGTAGAATCATTTCTGACGGCTTATAAGTTTGGGCCAGTTCGGACATCGGGGCACGGTTGCCGCCGAGCCCTAGGGCTTCGAGACACAGTTCATGGCAGGCCTGCTCCCAGCCGCGAGTGTTGATGCGCGTTTGGGCATGTTGGGCCTTGGCCTCGAAGCGCTGAATCGCGCGACGCCGTAAGCCTTGGGCAATGTTAGGTTCAAGGTGCAGGACGCGCCGGGCAACGTCGCCAGCACGCCCTCGCAAGTCGAGCAGTGCATCTTCTTCGGCTAGGTCTTCGAGGTCGCGGGGCAAGTAAGGTAGGAGGATAATCGTTTCCGGCTCTTGCTGTTGGGCGGTTTGAATGGGCTTGGCGCCTGGCAGCAGTACTGCGTGAAGGATGACCCCGTTGAAATTCGGATTACGCTGGTGGCCGTGGGCGTTCCAATCATCCCAGCGCAGGTGGATCTCGACATCCCCGCGTCGCCGTTGCCCATCGATTTTTAATTCAGCTCCCAAAAAGTCTGGCCCCCCACTTCGATTCCAATCTCCGGGGTTGAGGACTTCGATGGGCGTGCCTGTGAGGGTGAGCAACGGGCCGCGGACTTCGTGGGCGGCCCAGAGTCTTTGAATCGCTCGTTCGCCGATGGCAAAGCGCCCGTAGGGGCCCTCGATTTCTTCCACACGCACTAGAGGATGCATCCTGCGAGCAGAGAGGATGCCGAAGGTTTGCAAATGACAGATAACTCCCAAGGGGGTTATGCTGAAGTCGACCACAACTTTCTCCTAGTTTGGGTTTGGGGGTCGATGCGCGAATCGAAGACTTCGGCTTGCTTCACTTAAGCGTGCTAGGATGATGCCGTTATGCTGCGTTGGCTTTGCTTGACGGTTTCTATGACCTTAGGGGCCACCGACCCCGTTTGTCCTCTGTCAGGTTATCATTATTTTTGGGGAGATGAGTTTAATGGCACTAAACTCGACACCACTTTATGGACCTATCGCACGGGCCCGCGGCTTTGGAGTCTGCAGCGTGAAGCTAATGTCACTGTCGCGGACGGTCATTTATTGCTGAAGGGGCAAAAGGAAGTCGCGGGTGATTTAAATTATACTGCGGGTGGGATTATTAGCCGAAAACTTTTTCGATATGGTTATTATGAAGCCAGTTTTAAAGTCCCGAGCGGGGCTGGGTGGCATACTTCATTTTGGGTTTTGTGCCATGAGGGAGGCGATGTCGGTCCGCGGTTGGAGATTGATATCTGTGAGAACGATTCCGTGAAGCCGATGGATTATGGTATCAACCATCACCAGTGGGTCCCGTCACCCCATGTCGCTATGGGCGGTAAGCATATCAAGACACCGGACCTCTCGGCGGCGTTTCATGTTTGGGGCTGTGAATTTACGCCTACGACGTTGCGTTATTATTTTGATCACCAGCTCGTGCATACCTTTGACGCCACCAAGGCCCAGCATGGCGACGGCAATATTTGGCTTACGATGATTGCGGCGGGTTTAGGTGGCACGAAAGCGGTCGACGATCAGAAGCTCCCGGCGTATGCCGAATACGATTACGTCCGCTTTTTTGCTCCCGAACCTTCGCCAGCGGAGACGAAGCCCGTACTCGATTTAAAGCGCTAGAAGGGTGGTTTTAGGAGCTTCTAAGGCCCTGTCCGAATCCGCTTGAGGATAAGCACCACTTAACTTTGGATACTAGCACGGAGAGGTGGCAGAGTGGTCGATTGCACCTGACTTGAAATCAGGCGAGCCGCAAGGCTCCGGGGGTTCGAATCCCTTCCTCTCCGCCCGAATTTTATTCTTATCCCATTAAGGGATGAGAACCTTGGTTCGGTGAGGCCGTTGGCCGAACAGACAATGACGCAGTCATTGGGCCGTTAGGCCTGAAGCGAAGCGCAATCAATCCCTTCCTCTCCGCCAGAGAATTTAATTTACGTTAAAGAAGGGATGAGAACCCCCGGAGGGGGTCGACGAAGCAAGGCTTTGCCTTGCGGAGATGGGCGTGCCGAAGGCACGGGGCTTAGCCCTGAGCATGGCGAACCAATCCCTTCCTCTCCGCCCGAATTTTATTCTTATCCCATTAAGGGATGAGAACCTTGGTTCGGTGAGGCCGTTGGCCGAACAGACAATGACGCAGTCATTGGGCCGTTAGGCCTGAAGCGAAGCGCAATCAATCCCTTCCTCTCCGCCACTTAATTCCCTAATAATCAACGTTTTATGAATGAATAAAGGCCTTTTTTAACAAAGGTATTTAATGCTCGAAATCAGTCTTAATCAGTCCATTTCAGGTCTTAGACCTCCCTTAGACCTCCCTGGATTGGGTTATATAAAATGCCTTTCCAGGTTACTTCGTCAAAGCGCGCAGGAGGAAGTAGGCACTTTGCTGTCCAAGTTTATAAATAAGGACGTCAGTTTGCTTATCAGCATGTGAAGGCCTTTGGAGTTCAACTTAAAGGCGCCAGGATGAGTTTAGATCCGGTTGCACCCCAAAACAAAAAGCTGCTTAGGTGTCCTGAAGGGGGGAGGGGGTTGGTTTCTAGATTAAGTCTTTAAGAAACCGCTCATTTAGGT